>ERZ773054.2246-NODE-2246-length-10120-cov-13.863686_pt1 | contig 10120 bp, 11 predicted proteins | sample MGYA00580630_ERZ773054 | MGnify/ENA primary metagenome ERZ773054 (study PRJEB29015, sample SAMEA2737994) | human oral metagenome | biome: human oral; feature: human-associated habitat; material: dental | place: China | collected 2115 ... | reverse complement strand
TCTGGCTCGGGAAGACGGCGTTTGACATCGCAAACGCGCTGATGTTCCTCGCGCTTGTCATACTCGTGACCATGCACGCGCGCCGCACCCTTGCTTTCTGGAACGCCCCGTATCGCTTTGCAGCGGCGGCGCTCCTCCTCTGGCTCACCCTGCCGCATTTCGGCGAGGTCGCCGTCTGGAAGAGTGGCTCGACGGTCTACCTCTGGTCGGCGGTGCCCGCATTCCTCTTTCTCCTGCCGTACAACCTCGCGCTGAAAAATGCAGGCACGGGGATAGGTGTACGGCGCACATGGGCGATTCTCCCGATGCTCCTGCTCGGCGTTCTCGGCGGCTGGTCGATCGAAAATCTCGCCGTCACGGTCGTCGCCGTCGCATGCGGGGCATCTCTGTATGCGCGGCGGCGGTACGGCACCTGCCCCGCATGGATGACTGCGGGGGCATTCGGTGCGCTCCTCGGTCTCGTTGGCCTTGTCGCCGCCCCCGGCAACTACGTCCGCTACGATGTGCAGGGTGCGGGCAAGGGCATCCTCGCGCACATCGGCAATCAGTTCGCGGGGCAGGGCGAGATGCTGCTCTACCTCCTGCCCGTCCTGCTGCTCATCCTCACGGCATGGCGGCTCTATCGGCGCATAGAGGCGCACATGGAGGTCTCCCCCGCAGGGCGCACAGGGGCAGGAACGATGGTACTTGCCGCCGTCCTCGTCCTGCTCACCCTCTCGTATTTCACGGGCGGCTGGCTTGCGAGTGCGCTCCGCGATCTCATCATCAGCAGCGTGCTCACCCCGCTCGGACATACCAAGCCGAAGACGATTCACCTCTTTACGAATCTCATGAGTGGATTCGAGGAGATGGCGATCTACTGGCTGACGATCCTCCTCTTCTACGCACGCGTCAAGCGGCAGCTCGGGCTGACCGCAGCGGCGGTTCGCACGGCGGCAACGCGCGTGCCCATATCCGCGGTGCTGCGCCGCCATCCCGCTGCACGCTATGCAGCGTTCCTCATGCTGCTCGCCGTCTGCAACAACCTCGTCATGCTTGCCGCGCCGACCTTCCCGGGACGTGCCGCGTTCAGCTCTGCGGCGATGTTCGTCGCGGCGGCACTCGCTCTGCTCAACGATCCCGTGCGCAAGGCGATGTTTACGGATGCGGCACGCCGCACACTCTGCGCTGCTGCCCTCCTCCTCTTTGCCTACACGGGCACGGCGGCACTCCTCATCACGCAGGAGATGGGCGCAGCGGATGCGGCGCGGATCGCGCAGATCGAGAACGCCCGTGCACGCGGTGAGACCGTCGTCCACTTCCCCCGCATCGAGCGTACGAACCGCGCCCTGCGCCACATTTACTACGAGGACTGGGACAACACCGTCACGAAGGAGGGCGCGATGGAGTACTTCGGACTGACGGATATCGTGGTGGAGAAATGACATTTCACCCTGTCTGTGCTACAATACAAACGGAATCTCTACATGTTTGAAAGGAGCTGCATACATCCTTGGACAGTTCCCTATCCGATCTTCTTGCACTCATCCTGCTCGTCATCTGTCTCTCGGCGAATGCCTACTTCGCACGGATCGAGGCCGCACTCACCGCGTCCCATCGCGGCCGGCTTGAGCGCCTCGCCGATGACGGCGACAAGGACGCAGCGCATGCACTCGCCCTGCTCGAGCACCATACCCCGCCGCTTGCCATGGCACAGGCGGGTGTTACCTGCACGAGCCTCCTCACAGGGCTCGGGATCGGCCTTCTCGTCGCACCGACCTTCGGCCGTTTCCTCGCAAAACTCCTGCCCGGCATGGAGGTATTTGCCGCCGCGCTTGTCCTCAGCATCCTCGTCATGACCGCGCTCACCCTGCTCTTTGGCGACTTTCTACCCAAGCAGCTCGCACTGCAGGATCCCGAAGGCATCCTCATGCGCAGCCATCGCGGCGTCCGTCTGCTCACACGCCTCACGGCACTGCCGATCGCTGCGCTCGTCTCCGCCTCACGCGGCCTGCTGCTCCTCGTCGGCATCAATCCCGAGAACCGCGCCTCCGCTACCGAGGATGCCGTCAAGGATCTCATGGAGCAGGGAACGGAGGACGGCACCTTTGAAAAGGCGGAGCAGGATATGGTTGACCGCATCTTCCACATGAGCGACCAGACCGCCTCCGCGCTCATGACCCCGCGCACGCAGATCGCGTGGATCGACCTCGCCGAGACCCGCAGTGAGCAGCTGCGCATCATCCGCGCGGCCGCGCACGAGGTATTCCCCGTTGCGTACGAGAACCTCGACGATTTTCGCGGTGTCGTCTACGCGAAGGAACTCCTCGATGCGGTCTTGGACGGCGCAGAGCTCAACCTCGCGGACTACATTCGAAAGCCCCTCTTCGTCCCACGCACCATGGAGGGACTGCGCGTCCTTGAGAAATTCCGCACGGGCGCGATCCATGAGGCGGTCGTCCTCGACGAGTACGGCGGTGTCGTCGGCTTCATCACCATGGGCGACATCATGGAGGAGATCATCGGCAGCGCGGACGACGATGCCCCCACCGGCACGCGTACCGGCGCGGAGGAGACGGCAAGCTGGGTCTTTGACGGGCTCTTCCCCATCGACGAGTTCAAGGAGGAGTTCGGCATTGACGAGCTGCCCGACGAGGATCACGACCACTTCCACACACTTGGCGGCTTCGTCACCGCGCAGATCGGCCGCATCCCGAAGGTCGGCGAGACCTGCGTATGGGACGCGTACACCTTCGAGGTGCTGCGTATGGACCGTGCGCGCGTCGCCCAGATCCGCATGACGCGGACGGAAGCACCACCCGAAGAATAATGGAAAGACACAGAGGGAGAAATACCATGAACGAACGCATCTACAACTTCAACCCCGGCCCCGCCGTCCTGCCCGAGGACGTGCTGAGAGAGGTACAGGCAGAGCTCCTGAACTTTAACGGCACAGGCATGTCCATCCTCGAGATCAGCCACCGTGCGCCCGCCTACGACGAAGTGCATCAGCAGACAAAGGCGGACATCAAGGAGCTCATGGGGCTCGGCGACGACTACGATGTCGTCTTCACCGCCGGCGGCGCAAGTCAGACCTTCGCCCTCATTCCGCTGAACTTCGCCACCGTCGCACATCCCGGCAGCTATGCCCTCTCCGGCTCATTTTCCGAAAAGGCATACGAGGAGGCCGTAAAACTCGGGGTCGGTACCGTCGCCGCCTCGACCAAGGAGGAGGACTACGTCCGCGTCCCGCGCCAAGAGGAACTCAACATCCTTCCCCGCGCCGCCTACCTCCACCTCTGCCTCAACAACACCATCTACGGCACGGAGTACCACTACACGCCGCAGACGAACGGCATCCCCCTCGTTGCCGATATGTCCTCCGACATCCTCTCGCGCCCGTGGGATTTCTCCTCCTATGACTTCATCTACGCAGGCGTGCAGAAGAACCTCGGTCCTGCGGGCGTTGTGCTGAACGTCGCAAAGAAGAAACTCTTGGAGAGCAGCCCCGCCGAGCTCCCGACCATGCTGCGCTATTCGACCTTCCAAAAGAACGACTCCCTCTACAACACACCGCCCGTCTTTGCCATCTACATGGTCGGCAAGACCGTCCGCTGGATCAAGGAGCACGGCGGCCTCGCCGCCATGGGCGAGGCAAACGCGCAGAAAGCCGCTCTCCTCTACGATGCCATCGACAGCTCCGACGGCTTCTACCGCGGACACGCCGAGAAGGGCAGCCGCTCGCGCATGAACGTCACCTTCCGCCTCGCGAGCGAATCCCTGAACGACGACTTCGTCGCACAGGCAAAGGAGCTCGGCCTCAGCGGCATCAAGGGACACCGCAGTGTCGGCGGCATGCGCGCCTCCATCTACAATGCCATGCCGTACGCAGGGGTCGAGAAACTTGCGGCGTTTATGGCAGAGTTCCGTAAGAAGCATTGATTTTGATTTTACATACAAAAAGCGCGGCGTAACTGCCGCGCTTTTCTGCGTCCGGAGCACTTGCCAAAGGCTTACTTTCTCGATAAAATACCGATAGATATATAATGCTAAAGGAAGTGTGCGATATGCTGGACTTAATAGATTTCATCGATGATGTTTTATCCGAGGGAACGGGTAAAAGGAAACAAGAAGTTCAACGAGGTGATATAATAGGTGTAGACAGAGGCCTATATCAACACTATGCCGTCTATATTGGCAATGATAAGGTCATTCATTATTCTGGCTCTCAGGGAGATTTCAACGATGACATATATATTCGAGAAGCGTCTTTTCAAGAGTTTCTTGGCGACTCAACCGAATATTTCATTTGTCAATTTTCTAATCGATATAAAGCTCCCAGAAAACGATGTTCGCCAGCTTTACTCCCCACACCAACAGGGTTACTAGATGATACGATAGACATATTAAAGAACTTCCAATATCACCTATTTACCCCTGAAGAAACTGTAGCGAGAGCATATAGCCGCTTAGGAGAACGAAAGTACGACATTATAAATAACAACTGCGAGCATTTTGCAATATGGTGCAAGACAAATATATCTGAATCAGGACAAGTAAGAGCGCTGTTAGGTCACTATACAGAACTGTTACGATGTACCTTTTACACATAACACGCTGATTTTTGGAAGAGGATTTCACGGATATGCGAGATGCTTAATGACACATTTTGGCTTATTTGCAATTTTCTATCGATAATTCAAACATTTTCGGCACTTCATTTATTTAATGTCCTCCCTTTATTGCAAGAAAACACTCCGCAAGCGCGAAGTGTTTTCTTGCTGAAATTAGAATCGCGCTTAAACTTACCGCACTGGACGTTTAAGCGCGACAAAAAGCGCGAACATCCATTTGTTTCTATCATAATCCCTTGGTGCAATTTCTTTGAGAGCAATCAACTCATCAATATCTTTATTGCTTATATCTATCCCATCCAGCGGAATTCCAACAACAATTCCAACATTCTCTGTTCGATCTATCTCTCCATACTCATAATAATACACCCCATCTCTCCACAATGAAAAAAACGTCGTAGAATCTGTATACCTATGCCAAAAAATCTTCTGGTCTTTACATTTGTTAAACTCTTCTAGCGTCATTAAAGATCAGCACCTTTCTAATTCTTATAAAAACTGATTTTGCCAAGATAATTCGTATCCATTACCTTTAAATGTTTGATTCACAACAAGAACATTGACCTTTTGATTTTATTGCATTTTTGCGTATACGTCAAGACTTTTGTGGTCGTGCTTCGTGCTGTGCTGGGCAATGACCGCCTGCACGTGACGGAGGTCTTCACGCAACAGAATGCACCAAATCTCTACGGACGTTCTGTCCGCTTCGACGCTCTTGCAACGGATGGCGTGGCGATCTACAATGTAGAGATACAGCGCAGCGACGAGGGCGCGATTCCACGGCGTGCACGCTACAACAGCAGCATGATCGACGCCCGCACGGTCAGTAAAGGAACGGAGTTCCCAGACCTTCCCGAAACATACGTCATATTCATCACAGAGCATGATATATGGAAGCGCGGCAAACCACTCTACAAGATACTCCGCACCTTCGAGGATACGGCGGATGCCTTCGATGACGGTGCACATATCCGCTATGTGAATGGCGAATGTCAGAGCGACAGCCTGCTGGGTCGATTGATGCACGACTTTTTCTGCACCAATCCGAACGATATGTATAGCGAAGTGCTCGCCGAGCGCGCGCGTTTTTCAAAGAAGATGAAAAGGGGGTAACAGCTATGTGCAGGGTAATGGAAGAACTGTATAACGAAGGTGTTGCGGAAGGAACTATGCAAGGAGAGGTGCGCGGTGCAGAGGCAGAACGCCTGAAGAACATCAAGAGCCTGATCCAGCGCATGGGAATCTCCGCCGAAGCCGCGATGGACGCGCTGAGTATTGCAAAAGACGAGCAGTCCAAGCACCTGGCACTCCTATAACGGAGAAAGGTGCATCACGTTTCTCCAAAAAGTGATGCACCGTCCGCTTAGTCATTGTCCCCTCGTCCCGCCTGTCCATGCAAATAACAGGGTATGGATACCACCACAAACACGGGTATTCTGCAAAAAAGGCATCGGACAAGGGACAAAGCTAGCTATTTCGTCCGCTGAGGAGGAGATTATACATCTCCCACTAAGACCTCAAAAGTGATGCTCAAATGAATGCGAGGATGCTGCACGGCATCCTCTTTTTCTATGTCGTAGTCGCAAATTTTACAGCCTCAAAAAACGAGTTCAAAATCTCTAGTGCCCAAAACGTGCCCAAAATCCTGTTTTTCACCAAAAAATGCGCGCAGAAAAGGCTTCGTGGAAATCTCCACGAAGCCTTATTTTTCAATGGCAGAGAGGGTGGGATTCGAACCCACGGTGGCTCATCACCACACTTGATTTCGAGTTTGTTATTTTGCTTTTTAGAACATAGGCATTTTGTGCGGTTGCTGATATGTAAAGGAAACAGCTTTTGCGTATGGCTCGATATGACATCATCTAATCACCATATATGATGTCAATATGATGTCAAACTCCACCACGAAAAAATAGAGGGGACGGCGCACGATACGCTGTCCCCTCTGTTCGTTTACTCTCTCACCACTCCGCGATGTTATACGTCACCGTCGCGCCCTTGTAGCGCCCTCCGTCGAAATGTGCCAATGCCTCTAATCGCCCCTGCTCATATCCGATACTCATGAGCGGCTTGCCGTCGATGACGGATGCACCCGTCTTGATGCGATGATCTTTGCGGAGGTTAATCTTATATACGTCAACCTTCTGATCTGCCGGTGGCAGGTCTTTGCCGTCCTTATCCTTTGTGATCGGCGTGACAACGGTGCGATCAGACTTCTCCCGCGCCGCCCGTGGCAGTGTCGGTGCATCCTCCCTGATCTGGCGCTCGACGACCTGCGCAGCCTGCTCGACGTTCGGTGCGCTGACGTGGTATGTCACTGTAGGCGCCCGCTGCCCCGCTTGTGCCTCCGCAAGCCGCTTTTGGAGCGCATCCGCATTGCTCTTGGAGATATCCAGCTGCGCCCGTAGTGCCGCCTTGTCCTGCGTCATGACGGCGGGCTTTTCCGCTGCCGTCTGCCCGGGTGCGGAGTGCCGACCAATGGCGTAGGCGATTCCGACAAGCATGAGACACAGGATCACCAGCAGGGCTGGTTTGTGCTCTATGACCGCCCTCTTTGCCCGTTCAATCATCGGGCGTACCTCCCTGCGCTTCCCATGCCTTGCGGTACCAGTTCGCCTTGCCGCGCAGCACATCACCGCCGCGCCCGCCGTCCTCTGCCCACGGGTGGAACGTCGGACTCTCAAGTGTACCGAGGTATTCGAGATCCCAACGCTCGCAGCCGTTCTTCGGTCCGTACGGGTCGTGCGGATAAATACCGTCCTCGTTGTCCGCCGCCTCGCCGTGCGTGAGGACACGCTGCTTGTCAATGGTCAGCCACAGCCCGTTGCAGAGTGCGGCGATTGCCTTTGCCATGCCCTCAATCTGGAGCGGCGTCGGCGATTCCTGCCCGAGGTTGTTGGTATTTGCCCCCAGACAGCCGAGGATGCAGATGCTCACGCTGCCGCTGTTACGTCGATATGTCGCTGCAAGCACGTCGTCAAGTTCGCCGTCCGCGATGACGTAGATTTCTCCGTCACGGTCGATCTGGACGTGATAATCGCTCCAAAACTGCCCGTAGTGTCCGCCGACCAGTGGAGATAGACTTTCGTCTCGCGCCCCTGCGCCAGTGCGGCCTCTGCGATTTCCTCGCGGTAGTCCATAGCGAGGCTTTGCCGTCTCCTCGGCAGGGCTTACACCAAGTCCGACGTGAAACTGCATGGCAAAGGTGATTTCTTCGCCGTCAGGCGCGATGAACTCGATGAGCGGCTTTTTCCCGATGATCTCATGCGTGGCAAAACGCGCCTTTGTGGAGCGCTTGTAGTCGCGGAACGTGCGCACCTCGTCCGTTGTCACCGTAAATATGATATCGCCGAGTGAGCCGATCTGCTTGTTGATCTGCAGCCACGGGAAACGGTCGCCGAGGTCGGAGATGAACTGATCTCGCACCTTGAGAAGACGTTTTGTCGCACGTTTCTTATACGAATCGACAATCTTGTCCAAAAGAGCCATACTATCCTCCTACAAACACATTCCCGCTCCCCGTCGTATGACTCCCGGACTGCCCGCAGGACTTACAAACGGTCGCGTCACCGATGCGAATCACCGGGCGGCCGTTGCAGAATACGGTAGAACTCCCCGCGACGCTCTCAAATGTCCCGCCATGCGGGCAATTCGTCGGTCCGGTGTCGTTTAGGCGGTGAAGTCCATTCCCGTTGACAAACACGTTCCCGCTCGTAACGCTGACCGTCCCCGTTCGCCCATGCGGACAGCAGGGAAGCCCCTTGTTGCAGGTTCCCGTTGTTGCGTCACCGTCCCTTACTGCTGAAGGCATGATGCCCCTCCTTTCGAAATATGCATCAAAAAACCCGCCCAGTTTTGAGCGGGTTCGATTTGAATTTGTTTCAAAGCGGCATTTTAAGTGAGTTTTTATACATGATACACACCCTAAATCAAACTAGATAAAACTCCTTCTACAACAAATCAGGTCATACTTCCAAATTCTCACAGAGATTCAATCGCCTTACGTAGCATTTCCCCAATTTTAGTGGTAGCTTCTTTTTTGGGCGTATTAAGACATAACACCTCATTTTCGGCATTCAAATCTCCTGCAAGATAAAGCCGCACTCACCTGAGCGAACGCCGCCATAAACGCCGCTCCGATTGCTGCAATTTTCGGTGCGAGCGTATCCACCAACGTATAAAACGCCGTTTTCAGCCGCTCTATGGTTGGCTGCATCGCTGTCCATGCGTTGCTGAAAGCGGTCTGAATCCGCTCCCACAACTGCATGAAGAACGGCCCCACCTTGTCCCAGTTGGCATAGATGAGATACGCTGCTGCTGCAAGTGCCATGAGCACAATCCCAAGCGGCGAAAACGCTGCCGCAATGGACGCCCTGCCGATGGAAAGAATCGCCGTCCCAAGCCCGCGAAACGCGGCGCTTGCCTTACTGATAGCGCCCGTCATGCTGAAATTACGAGCCATGTTGAGCGCAGACCTGCCCGCAGCTTTTGCACTATCGGCGATGGCTGCCGCGCTGCTTGCTATGCTCGCACGTGCAGAGGACATACCTGCTTTCATGCTTGCAAATGCTCCCTGCGCCCCTGCTGCGCCAGTTTGCGCCCCAGTGCGGATACTTTTACCTATATCCGCCCACGTCAGTGCACGCATACGATTGAAAGCATCAACTGCACTCGCTGCCAAACTCCTATACGTTCCTGCACTCGATGCCGTATTGATCGCCGCCATTGCTCGCGCCTGCGCCCATGTTGCCACGGTCAGAAGCCGCTGTCCTGCCGCTGTATTGCTTATCATGAGCCAATAGAGCCGCATAGATGCCGCGCCGCATAGCTGTAGACCGCCGAGGCAAGCTGAAAGCCCTTTACGGCGACAACAAGTGCGGCGATTGCTGCCCCCGCCTCAACAGCACCTTTCGTCAGTCCCTCATGTTCTTTCACCCATGTGGAGACCGTTGCCGCCGCGTCTGCGCCCCATTTTGCCGCGTCTGCCACGGCAGGAAGGAAAATCGTACCTATGGAGATTGCCGCGCCCTCCACGGCAGATTGCAGCTGAACGATAGAGCCTTTTGCGTTGTTCAGCATGACCTCTGCCATCTTTTCGGCTTCACCGTCGCAGTTCTCCATCTGTGCAACAAGATCGTTAAATACCTCGGGACCCGCCTCAAGCACATTCAGCCAGCCCGTCGCCGCCTCGGTGCCGAAGATGATCTGCATATATGCCAGCTTTTCCTCATCGGTCAACCCATTGCATCGGAGAGATCTCCGATCTTCCCCCCCGGTGACCTTATCCGCATCGTACGCGATTCCCTTGAGGTGGAGGATATCTGCACGGGCTTGCGTGTATGCCTGCTCTAGTTGTTTCAATTCTCGCTCAGCGTCACGTACACGCCAGAGATATTCTTTTGCTGTCATTCACTCATGTCCCTTTCTGCTGATCTGTTTTCTCGTGGATGGCTTTTCTGTTCTGCCTGTTCGAAATACGCAATGGTCAGGGGATATCCCTCAGCTGT
>ERZ773054.2236-NODE-2236-length-10162-cov-22.994459_pt1 | contig 10162 bp, 20 predicted proteins | sample MGYA00580630_ERZ773054 | MGnify/ENA primary metagenome ERZ773054 (study PRJEB29015, sample SAMEA2737994) | human oral metagenome | biome: human oral; feature: human-associated habitat; material: dental | place: China | collected 2115 ... | reverse complement strand
GCATGGCATCCCCAACGAGGCCGCTCGCGCTCTTCTCGCGTACTACGAAGGCTCCTACGTTGAAGTCTCGCCGTCTGGGCGCGGGCTGCACATCTGGGGGACGGCCGCCCCGCAGCGTGGCTTCAAGCGCATGTGGCGTGGACAGCGGATCGAGTTCTATTCGCAGGGGCGATACATCACCGTCACGGAGAATGTGTACCAGGACGGCACCTTAGCGCCCCTCTAAATTCCCCTACGCCCTCACCCCACGGCCCAGGGTTTGCGTTGCTAGTTCAACGCTTGTTGGCAGTTGCTATTTCCCCAGACCCGTACAAACAAAAACCGACAGCTCTTGACGGTGTTTGAGTTGGGTGGGGAGGGGGTCCCTGGTGGGGGTCTAGTCGATGAGGCCGGGATGCTTGCGCTTGCGTGGTGCGTTTCGTGCCCGCTCTGCTGCTAATGCGGCCGCGGCTTCTCGCTGAGTCTTGCGCTTGTGATGCCACGAGCACAACCACTGCAAGTTCGTCGCTCGATGGTCATCACCTGGTGTGATGTGGTCGCACTCGGCACCAGCTGCAGGGCAGCGTGTCCCGTCATGCAGGAGTGCTTCGCAGCGTCCGCCTGCGCGGGCTCGGACGAAGGCGCGGCGCTCGTCCCAGTCAGGCGAGAGCCGCGATGCACGATCGCTCGATGACCACGCCATGACGCTTCATCCTCTCGGAGCTCCGCTGTGTCGGCGGGTACGCGAAAGCCCCGGACGGGTATCCGCCTCGGGGCTTGTTCGACACTTCTGCCGTTGACACAGATGTTACAACTGCCATGCGGCGCTGTCAATCAACTGTCGCTACGTCCGCGTGTCGTGTCGTGCAGCGTCGGCGCGACGAGGCCGCAGCCTCGATCACGTCCTCGACGGCTACCCATACGGAGCCGCCGACCTTGACCGACCGCACCCGGCCTGCCGCTGCCCACACCCGGACCGTTGACGCGGGGAGGCCGGGCACATGCTTGGGCACATCGCACTGGCGTTCCCACTCCTCCCCCGCCACGATCATGCCGATGTCTCCTCGGCCTTTGCTGACATGCGTGCCACCAGTACCGACCAGGCGCGCAGGCGTTCCCAGTCCTGGGAGGACAGGACGCGCCCGCAGGAGATGCGCGAGCAGGTTACCTGTTCTTGCCCGCCGACGACTCGGACAGGCGTGACCACGAGCGAGTAGGCGTTGCACGACGGGCAGGCGATGTCCTGCACGCGCCGCTCTGGTTCTTCGACTGCCCACCTTGCGCGTGCGCCGGCGTCAAGCCGGGACAGGTCGGCAAGCATCTCGGGCGCCCACGGCGCGGCCGCGACACGGTCGAGCAGCGGGTCAACCCATCGCACGAGCTCAGCCAGCGCCTCCGGGGTACGGATGCCGACCGGCTCTGCCTCCACGAGATACGCCTCGCCCGTCTCCGCGTCGATCTTGCGACCAGGGCTCGACCACCACAGGCCGGACGGCCGAGGAGCCTCCACCCCGATATGCTCACCGGCCTGGATACACCAGGAGGCCAGCGCGGCTGCGAGCTCGTCGGCAGCTGCCCTCTGCTGCGGGTACAGCGAGGACGAGCCAGGCGGGCGACCACCTCCGGACGAGGAGACCGCCGAGGGCGCATCATCCCCGCTCATCAGCTCGCCGACGAGTGCCGGCATCGTGCGCACGACAGCCTGCAGTCTCCCCCAGCAGCGGGCGCACAGGACCCCGACGTAAGCCGGACTCGGGGCGCAGCCCCGGCACGAGTCATCCTGACAGTCAGGAAGATGCTCACCAGGCGATGCACACCCGGATGAGCACACGCGGTTCAGCATGGCTCCTCCTCGAGGCAGAAACGGCAGGGCACGTCGGCCCCATGGATCGGGCACACGGCGTCATCGTCCACCGGGGGACGACCTCGCCACTGGTACCAGGGAGACCCCCACTGCCCACCAACCTGCGGGCTAGGAGCATCCCCAGCTAGACCAGCAGGTGAGGGGTTGGGCATGGGCTGAGAACCTTCAGGGGAAGCGCCAGGATTTCTCACCTGACGTTTGCGCCGTGGCCTACGCCTGCGGGGTGAGGCAGGTTCACCCTGCCCGGCCCCGCCAGTCTCCCAGCCAGACCCTTCCCTATCTAGTTCCCTGCCCTGCCCCTCCCTGCCCTGACACGCGCGTGCGCGCGTAGACACCCGCTTTGCTGCCGTCGCGGCAAGATTTTCCTGCGCTGCGGCTGCCGCTGCGGCAGGATTTGTTGCCGTCGCGGCTGCCGCTGCGGCTGCCGCAGGTGCCGTCGCAGGTCGGAGAGGGTTTGCGCGGCGCAAGCTGGGGGCGGGTTCGACCTGACCCGAGGCGTTAGCCTCGACGGGATCCTCGCCTCCCTCGCCTGCTGCCTGCCCCCAGTCGAGCGCGTGAGCGTCCGGGAGATCAACGTCCGTGCCGGCGGCGGGGCTGCTGGGATTCCAAGGGAGGGAGGATTCGACCTGACCCGAGGGCGTCCCCTCGACGGGATTCGCGTCCCTCCCGGCTTCGACCATGACAGCTCCGCCGCGACGCGGCGTGTCCTCGACCGTGTTCCGCTCAGCGCTCTTTGGAGGCGCTGACCAGTCCGCCTGCCCGGGCATCCACCCAGGGCGGTGAAGCACCATGCCCGCCTCGGCAGGCGTGCGCTGCTGCTTCTGCTTGTTGCAGTCCGTGCATGCGATCACGATGTTGGCCGCGCCAATGTATTTGGTCGGCTCAACGTGGTCGTACTGCCACGTGCTGCGGTCCTTGCGCTGCACCTTCGTCCCGCAGTATCGGCAAGGCGCAACCATGTTGCCCCCGCGCTCGACACCGCCGACGCGATCGCGCAGCCACACAGCATCTGTGATCTTCCTGTTTTTCAGCTCGGCGCGCTTCCCTCTCGTAACTCGCACGTCCTCGCCACGGTCGTAGCGAAGGTCGAACCAGTCATGGAAGATGAACGACCCCTGCGGCGGCTGCACGCAGCGTTCGCACGAGTGTCCAGGCGCGTGCCACAGGCCCTCTTCGACGAGCATCCCCGCCAGCTGAGTCGCGACTTCAAGATTGAGTGTGTCCGAGACGAGCGTCTCGACCGCAATCACTCCATCGGTCAGCGCCTGCTGGCAGGCCGTCCCCGCGAGCGCCCACATGCCGAGTGCGGCGAGGCCGCTGAGGTCCCCAGTCATGGCGCGGCGGGCGAGGCGTTGAATCTTCGGGTTGCCCCGGAGCTCGTCTCCAAGTTGGAAGAACATGTGTGTCGCTTTCTAGTCTGAGCACCGGCATTCGCCGGTGACGGGGTTGATTGCGCCGCCGCATGAGTCGCACACGCGGGGCGTCCAGTCGTTGCAGGTCATCTGGTCACCTCCTCTTGGTCGTAGTCTTCGGGGAACAGGCTGCGGGGCCTGTAGTCGGGGTAGTTCCTCGTCATCCAAGCTCGCTCCGTGAAGGCGCGGCGTTGTTGCTCGGCCCGGACGTAACAGGGGTGGCACAGCGCGCGGCCCGGGAGTATCGGAGCCTCGCATTTGGGGCAGCGCCGGGGGTTCTCGTCAAGCTCGGCGGGGTTGATCCCCCAGCCTGCGCGAGCGTGAGCGGTGGCCATCAGAACGGCGGTTCCCAGACGGGTTCCTGCTGGGTTTGGCGTGCCCAGGGGTCATCTTGGACGACCGTGCGGGGTGCGGGCTGCTGTGGGGCTTCCTGCGGCGCCTGCTGCGTTGTCTGGGCAGGCTGGGGGGACGCAGGTGGAGGCGGGGGCGGGTATCCTGCCCCGCCGTCGGCTGCTGGGTGCCTGGTGACCTGTGCGCGCGCTCGGCGTAGGGAGGGGCCGACCTCGTCGACCTGCAGCTCGACGATCGTGCGGCGCTCGCCCTGCTGGGTGTCGTAGGAGCGTTGGGTGAGTCGGCCGACGACGATGACGCGCATGCCCTTACGGAGGGACTCGGCGACGTTCTCGGCGACATCGCGCCACACGGAGCAGCGCATGAAGAGGGTGTCTCCGTCGCGCCATTCGCCGGCGTTGCGGTCGTAGGTTCGCGGGGTGGAGGCCACCGTGAAGTCAGCGACGGCGGAGCCGGACTGCGTCCAGCGGAGTGTGGGGTCGGCGGTCAGGTTACCGACGAGGGTGACGACTGTTTCGCCGCTCATTGGTCTTCCTCGTTTTCTTCGTAGGGCATGACGGTGAATCGGATCGAGCACATGGGGATGCCCATGCGCTTGTTGGTGTGACGGGGGTCGAGGCGCATGTCCGGTCCCTGCAGGTGACGCGCGTCGTCGTCCGGGAGCAGGCCCGCGTCCACGAGGCCGTCCACGAGTGCTTTGAGGGTGGGCATGTAGTTGTGGAGGTCGCGGCGGCGGCCGTCTGGGAAACGAACCCACGCGACGAGTCGCGCTCGCATGAAGGTCGGGCAGTGCGCCGCGCGGGCCATCACTCTGGCTTGCATGCGCAGTGTCCGAATCCGCGGGGAGAGAGTGCGGCGGTCAGCTCGGCCGTTGAGCGAGAGCATGTCTGCCTGGGGCAGATCGAAGGGGCCGATCTCCCACAGCGGGGCTACAGTCGCGTCATTCATCGCACTCATCTCCAATCTGCGGGTACAGGCCATCAACGAGCGCATCAACGGCGTCCCCGATGGCCCTGCGGATGTAGGTGCGCTGCACGTCGGTCGTGGCGCACAGATCGGCGATCGCAACGCCGACGTCAATCAGGATGGCCGCAGAGCTGATCGCGTGCGCCTGGACCCGGGCGAGTTCGCGTTCAAGGGCTCGGACGTGATTCGCGCGCTCGATTTCGGTGAGGAGCTCTTCAGTCACAGTCCTTCCCCTCCTTCGTAGACGCGAAGCCCGCTGGCTCTCTCACGCTCCCCATGGGCACAGGTGGAAGCAGCGCATTCTCCAGGTATGGGATTGACGGCCCGTCGTATAGGAGCTCTCCCGTCACTGGCCCCTGAAGCAGTACTGATCCAGCGGACCAGCCGAGGCACGCATCAGTGCCCCAGATGAACGAGGACCGCCCGTAGCCGTCCCCGACGCGGACCCGCAGAGGAATCTGCCAGGCCGCAGCCGACGCCGCGAACGTGCGGACGACCGCAGGGTCCATCTCCACGGCCGCGTCCTGATAGAGAACGGCTTGGGCTCCATCCAGCAGGAGGCGTGCTGCGTCGACGCGGTCCTCATCCATCGGCTCCGCAGCCGGGGCGACACGCGCCATCTGAGGCCCATACAGAACCCCCGTCTCCTGGACAGTGATGCCCTCCCTCTCATCGAGGAGAAGGCTCACCCGCTCGACGGGAGACCCCGCGAGGAACGTCGCCAACGACTCCACCGCAGAGCGACGCAACCACATTGATTTCACGCCATCGCTGTAGCTATCCCCATCAAGGACGTTGAATCGCACCGCGATCGCGCGCTTGCGATCAATCGCTACCGCAAGCACCATCACGCAATCCTGGACGACGGCCAGGCGCATCAGGCCCGCGCCATTGTCCGGGGCATCCTCGGGAATCCGGCGCGCCACGTGCGGCAGGGCCGCTCGCAGCGCCCCCTCCAAGGCCGCCCGAGCCACGACCACCATCGTTGACGCTTCGTCAGTCATCGGAGAGCCTCCTCACTGATCGTGAGTACATGTCGCGGGCGCACTCGACGAGTCCGCGACGCGCCAGCGGCGACCCCGATCCCTCGCACAGCCACGCGCTCCTGTCCTGGCCATCCTCCGGGGCGATGCTCTCCGCGACGACGATAAAAGCCCCCAGCACACAGCCAGGCCCGTGCTTTTCCGCGACCAACGCAGACACAGCATCTTCGAGAGCACTGAACACGGTGCCGTCGGCGCTCATCAGTACACCTCCCCAGCTCGCGGCCCCCACGTGACGACATGGGGGACAGCCTCGACCTTCTCGCAGAACGCCTCCTCACCCTCACCGAGGGGGTACCCCCAGCGTTCCAAGGTCCGCAGGTACAGCTCAACGAGACTGTCAAAGCGTTCGCCCCTGAGGCTGCGCCAGTAATCACGGCCCATGCCGCCTTCGAGAACGCCGATGCACCAGGCGAGGCGCGCCTTAGCCGCCTGCGCGGCTGACATCGTGATCCCGAAGCTCATTTCATCGAAGTCGACCAGAGCGCGGCCCTTCGCCTGCGATGCGTCGGACACCTGGTTCTGGTTGTAGATGACGGGCATTTCCAGGAGCGCCGTGTCCTTCGGCAGAGGGCGCTTGAAGAGCACGTCCTTAATCCAGGCGCGGCGCACTTCGCCTTCCTGGGCCGCCTGACGGTTCGCCTCGACGGTCGCTGCGCGATCGGCTTCCTGCGTTGTCCTCGCCCTGTCCTCACGGGTGAAGTGCCCATGCGCCGAGTAGTCCATGCACACAAAGCGCGTCTGCACATTCGTGTAGTCGCCCGAGCCGATCACCGAGACATACGCCACGTTGCCGGGGCAGTTGTCGTGCGGCTCAACCGAGTTGCCGTATTCGTCAACCAGGTTCCACAGAAACTGGTTGCTCTTCGGAAACCCGTCGTAGAATTCGTCCTCACGAATGACCGTGACGCCCTGCTGACGCAGGTCGAGGACTGCGTCCTCATAGACCTGGCGGCGGCGTGCCTCGTCGCGGGCGCGCTCGAGGAAATGGTCGATCTTGCCGGGGGCCTCGCGAATCTCCTCGACGACCATGCCCGCGATGTCCTCGGGGAGGTCAGCCTGCGCCTCGGCGATCTTCGCGAGATCATCGAGGCCGAGATTCGCCGACTCCCCCAGGTCAGCGACCTCCTGCGAAGCATTCGCGACGCGGCGCGCCAACGTGGCCTCGCTGGCCTTCACGCCGCGCTTGCGCAGCTCGGAGGCCGGGAGCCCCATCAGGACCAGCTGGTTAATGGCCCGCGCACGGTCAACGGTCGACGTGTGCGCGTGCTCGTCATTTTCCGTGAGCTGCAAGCCGATACGATCTAGGTCGTTCGCCACGTCGACGATACGCACCGGGACCGTCTCCAAGCCCGCCTCGATGGCCGCGCGGTGGCGACGGTGGCCGTCGAGAACCACCAAGCCCGTCAGCGTCGGATACACGTCGATGTCCTTCAGAACACCGAGGCCGGCGATCGTCTCCACGAACTCGGGGCCGACACGCAGGTCAGCGCGGATGTTCGAGCCTCCCTGCAGGAGCGTCGGATCGATCAGCCACCGCTGGCCAGGCTGGACGGCCCCAATCGGGTCCGCCGCGACCTCAGCCGACAACACGCCCGTGCCCGTCGAAGGCGCGGCCGCGGTTTCTTCGCGGCGCGGCTTCAGGCCGACCGCCTGCGCAACATCAGCCAGGTCCGAGAGGTCGTAGCGTGCCGGCGCATTCGGCGTGGCCTCGCGGACGACGGTAATCCAGTGAGCCTCACGCAGGCGGTCAAGGGCGCGGCGCAGCGTCCGCGCAGACAGGCCAGTCAGGCGAGCCAGCTCAGCCTGCGCAACCTCAACGTGCCCGTCGTCGCCGACAAGGCCGAGCATCGTTTCCGCGACGGTACGGGCTTGCACGTCATCAGCGGCAATCGCGATAGCCTCAGTCATTTGTCTCACCCCTCTGACGGTCTTCCTGCATCTGCAGAAGGCGTCGACGCATCTCGCGGAACTCACGAGTCCTCATATGCCAGTCCTGCCACAGGGAAAGCGTGATCAGCCCCAACAGCGCGATTACAAGGACCGCTGCCATTAGTGTGTCTGTCATTTCTCTGCCTCTTCCTGCTCGGTGTTTCCGGCGGCAAAAATCGTCGTGCCGCAGTTCGGGCACTCGAATGTTGGTGCCGACGGCGTCGGCGGCGCCCAGTCCGGCTTCTCCACGACGGCCGCACGCACCTCGACAATCCGGCGCGCGTGCATCACGGACGGGCTCGGAGGCGACATCAGCAGCAGCCCCTGACGCTCGACCTCCTCGACGAACGCCGCGTTGGCCAGCCCCAGCAGGTGCGGCATCGGCAAGTTCGCGTCCTCGATAGGGAACTCAACGATCATCTCGACGGACCTCATGCCCGACGCTCCTTCCACGCGACGTAGACCAGACGCTCAGCGAGCGCCGTCGGAGGGAGGATCACGGCCGCAGCCGCCACCCACCCCTCGATAACTGAGCCAAGCCACCACGCCAGCACCACCAGTGCCAGCGCCACCAGGACCCTGGCAACGTTCATCGAGCTCATCGCTTTCCTCCCTGTGCCTCACGCGCACGCGAGCGCGCCAACGCAATCCGCTTTTGCGCGGCCGTCTGACGCTTGCGCAGCTTCATCACCGCATCGAGGCGCCGTAGCGCTTCTAACACCGGCGCACTCAACGCCACTGTCTCGGTCGTGTTAACCTGATTCATGACTGATAGTCCTTTCTTGGACTGCCCCGGCCGACCCCAATCGGCCGGGGCGCTTTTCTTTTCAACTGGGGACCGTGGGGCCGGGCGGAGACTCGCAACCCACCAACACTCAAACCCGGCCCCACGGAGCTAACCTCGCTGCACCCCACCCTCGGGATGCGCGAAAATCTTGTACTTCGACACCTGAACGGTGTGGCCTGCCGGGGTATGAGCACTGGCCCCCGGCAGGCCACGGTCTCCCTCAGCACCGCAGGAGTAAGCGGAGGAAGAAGCTGAGGAAGACGAGCCATCCACACCACGGATGGCTCCCTCCCCGGTAAGGTGGGTAACACCCGCCAGGCCGCACGAAGCAGTGCAGCCACCACACCTCACCGAGGAGGAAGAATGACAACCATGTCCGCCGGCCCCACCCTTGGCGCTACTCTCGACAACATCAAGCAGCGACTGCAGAGCCAACAGCACGCGCTCGAAATCTCTCTGGGCGACAGAGATGTTGATGCTTATCGACGGCAAGCTGTCCGCGCGGAACTCGATGCGCTCTGGGAGGCAGTTGAAGTTCTCGCCTACCTCGTCTCCGGCGTGGAGATTAGTCGTGTGCCGGTTCGCGATTACTTCGGAGATCGACGGAAGTCGTGACCCGCACGCCTGCTGCGCTTCTCGTGCGAGATGCTCCGCAGCAGCGCCGCCCACCGCCGAGCGTTCACCGCGCCCGAAGGAATCGAGGAACATCTCCGCTTCTCGCAGGTCTTCACATGCCTGGATAACAGCCCTCTGAGCATCCTCGTAGGTCTTGCGCGCCTGAGTCTCTCTGTGCTTCACTCTGCGTCACCCCGTTCACCACGCTCCTCCGGAGCCTGCAGGGCTTCGAGTGCGCGCGTATTCAGGCGCTGCAGCTTCGCCAGGACCGCATCCTGAATCTGCAGCATGTCGCTCTGCGTGCGAGCAAGAAGCGCTTCGTCGAACCAGCAACGAATATGCGGCGACCCGAGGATGAGCGCCGTCTGCTGCAGTGCCGCAGCCGCTTCGAGGAGCTTGCTCTCCGCGTATGCCTCATGATCGCCGTCGGCGCGCAGGACCTTGCAGGGCTGCGCATCCTCACGGATGAGCGGCTCGTCAGTGTTCAACGCCTCGATACGAGTAGTCGTGCAGCCTTCTGCTCCACAGAGGATCATGCGGCGTCACCCCCGACCACGGCCTCCTTCACAGCAGGGTGGACGCAAATGCCCATGCTTGTCCGTACCATGCGAGCAACGCCCATTTGAGGGCGTATGAGTTCGCATGAAAGGAGGTGACAGGCATGGCGAAGGGCGGAAAGAGCGGAGGCGGCAAGTCCTCCAAGGGCACTTACCGAAGCGCCGTGACCGGACGTTTCGTCACGGCCACTTACGGCAAGGGCCACCCGAACACGACCATCAAGGAATCCGGCAAGTGATCCACTAATCGTGTTCTCCCGGTGGGCGGGTACCCAGGCACACGGGCGCCCGCCCACCAAGCTTTCATTCGTTCTCATTAGGGTTCTCCATGTTCTGACGCATCCATGCGTCCAAATCTGCGATCGAGTAACGGACCAACTGCCCACGCTTCGCATAACGGGGACCGTCACCGGCCCGGCGCAGCGCGTACAACGTGGACTCAGACACCTGCAAGTAATCCGCCGCGCCCTTCGGGGTTACCCACCCCGGGGTCACGCTGCATCACCGCCGTCAACGGAGCCATGGAAGGCGTGGAGGATGACAGTCCCCGTGCGCTCGTCCTGGATCACGTAGTCCTCGGGAGCGGACGGCGCGGCCGCGAGCGCGGAGCGTCGCTGGGTGGCGTCGCGTTCGTCGGCTGCGATCTGCTCGATGTA
>ERZ773054.2235-NODE-2235-length-10163-cov-3.446577_pt1 | contig 10163 bp, 6 predicted proteins | sample MGYA00580630_ERZ773054 | MGnify/ENA primary metagenome ERZ773054 (study PRJEB29015, sample SAMEA2737994) | human oral metagenome | biome: human oral; feature: human-associated habitat; material: dental | place: China | collected 2115 ... | reverse complement strand
GTTTGGCTTTGTAATTTTACGAGTAATGCGCTTCGGTCTGGGCTTGTATAATACACCAATCCTCCAAAAGAAGAGGCGGCGATATCTCCAAAGGATCCACGTTGGGATAAGCGGAGATTCGTTAACACACTAAGCTTATAGACGAGTAGAGGCGTGCGAGGAGTCTTGTAAAAATCAAGAACGGCTTGAATCGTTGCGACCACAACGGCACCGCTGGAACCAAGTCCGTATTTAATACCACGTTTAGCGTCATCGAGTTCACTCGTAACCGAAAGCGAGTAGAGTGCGTTCGTTGGCGTGCCACATTCCCGAACATATTGTTCTGCAACAAGAATTGCTTCTTTGACTAGTTTATAGGGATGGTCTCCCTTTGCGCAGAACTGTTCTCCTTCGCGAGACCATTCCACAACGAGGTCTGGATTTTGCGTAGAGGTTAGTGTTCCTACACTAGTAGTTACATCGATCGTAACTGTTAAATAGCACGACACCGCTGCGACAATAGCGCCGTGTCCCGGTTCGACAACCGCATATTCTCCGGCAATAAAGAGTTTACCGGGAGCTTTTGAAGTAATCGTCACGCGCTCACTTCCCTTCGAAAGCTGCACGAGAAGCGTTCCATTCGTCTTCCGTTAGCGTGCGAATGCCTTCTCCTGGAAGCGTAAGGATGAGTTTTTCACTCGGAAATACTTTGCCAAGCTCTTCCATAATCGCAGGAATATCACTTGCCTTGCAGATGACTTTGACGTTTGGCCCCGCATCCATTGTGAAGTAGGCCGGAATGCCTCGTTCTTCTCGAATCGTGCGAATCGTTTGTTGGGCGATAATACTCTCCGGTTCAAAATAACAGAATGGAGGGTTGCTTGCCAGCATCGTAGCGTGCATTTTCATGCCGTTAAATTCCGCAATAGAGCCGATACGATGAATGTCGCGGTCCTTGATAGCCTCTTTGATGTCGGCTAAATCGGTTGCCGCAGAAGTGACCCAACCTTCGTAAAATGGAGAAGTAGAAACGGTCAATTCCATGCCTGCACGACTTGAAATCTTCTTCTCGGCCGCGCTCACGACGATAATAATCATCCCGATGTCAAAGTTCGCATCGTCGACAGGGATGGCCATACTATTTTCGTTGGAGTCTCCCTTATTCCATTCGACAAATCCGCCAAAGAGACTACGAGTGGCGCTACCGCTCCCACGACGCGCGTAAGTCGATAGTTTTTGAGCAGGCATGTTAAGACCGGTTGCCTCGTTCATTGCCCCTGCCAGTGCCGCAAAGGCGGAAGCAGAGCTCGCAAGACCTGCTGCAGTTGGGACAAAGTTTAGGCTCTCGACACGAGCACGGCGCGTATCTCCCGTTTCTGCGCGGAATAAGTCTAAGAAGCGGGTGATTTTAGCGGTCGCCGCTTCGTCTTGTTTGGCGCCATTAAGATAGAACTCGTCTTCAGCTAACTCATCGGAGAGTTCGACTTTTGTATCGGTATAAAAGGCTTCAAGGGTTAGAGAGAGGCTACTATTCATCGGAATGAAAAGCTCTTTATTTTCTTTTCCCCAATATTTAATGAGCGCGATATTCGTATGCGCACGCGTAATTCCAATCGATGTGGTCATTAGCTCTTCTCCTTTTTAGCGAGCGACTGAATCCAGACCGCTTGCGCTCCTTTTTTCATGAATTGTTCTTGTAAATGAAGGGCGTCGGTCTCTGTAGCTACAAGGGCAATCATACAACCGCCCAGGCCACCACCTGTGACTTTTGCCCCGAGTGCATGATTTTCGTGAGCGGTACTGACGAGGGCTTCAATGATATCATGCGAAACCCCTAATTTTTTAAGGCGGTCGTGATTAGAATTCATTAGCTGACCGAGTTTTAGAGGGTCTTTAGTTTCGATAGCGGTCTTAGTATCTTGCACGATGGCGCCAATTGATTGAACTGCGTCTGAACCAGTTTCGTTAGTGGTAGGGTCGATGATGCGCTCTTGCAAAGTACTTACATGATGAACTGCTTGCTTCGTATTTCCAGTCACGCCTGAATCCGCGATGACGAGATACGCTGGCATATCTAGTTCAAGGGTCTGAAGTTCTTGTTCCTTTTGGAAAAAGACCGGACGAGTGCCACTTGTTGTTGCTGTATCGACACCGCTTGGATTGCCATGCGAAATGGTTTCAGCTCCTTGAACGATGTCCCATAAAGTGGCATCGGATAAAGAGATATTAAAAAAATCAAAAATGGCACGCACGACCGCCACGCTTACTGCAGCACTGGATCCCATGCCTCTTTCAGCTGGAATTGTTGACTCGATGGAGAGGACAAAAGCATGACTCGTGACTTCTTTTGAAGAGGCAAGTAAAAATGCTTTTTGAATCGCAAACTGCAATCCTTCCATTGAAGCGGGCATGCTTTGAAGGTCCCCTGAGTATAATTCACATTCGATCGTTTGCCCTTTGGTTGCTGTGACAATGTCGGCTTTCACGAACACTGCATTAATGGGCAGTGCAATGGCTGGTTTATGATAAACGACGGCATGTTCACCGGCTAAAATGATTTTTCCATTGGCGAGGCCTGTTCCCTTTTGTAGTTTCATACGACATCCCTTTCTTCGTTTTCAATTCACATTCTACTAGATTCGTTACTCTTCGTAAACAAGCATGCTGATTTCATGGGAAAAACTTAAGATTATAAAGAAACGAATCATAGAAACAGTGTGCTACTTATGGTACAATTCAAGAATAGTAAACCTGTAACTGAAGGAGACGAATCCGTTGAGAGAAAACGAGACGTATTATCAGATTCTAAGAAGTGAGTGGAGCCAATATAAAGGCATGCATCCATTCACGATGACAAGCGCGGAACTTGCGCACTTAACGTCATTAAATGACCGCATTTCCCTACAGGACGTGCAAGAAGTGTATGTGCCGATGCTGGATTATTTTGATGTATACTTTAAAAAACATATTGAATTACATACTGAGGAGCAACAATTTCTGAATCAACAGAAGAAGACCGTACCGTTTATTATCGGGGTTTCAGGAAGTGTGGCTGTCGGGAAGAGTACAACGGCTCGTTTAATGCAAACGATGCTACAACAACGCTACCCAAGTAAACGGGTGGCGCTGATGACAACGGATGGATTCTTGCTTCCAACAAAAGAGTTAATTCAACGTGGCATCTTGGATCGTAAAGGATTCCCGGAAAGTTACGACATGGAAGCTCTTGTTCATTTCTTACTGGAAGTGAAGACTGGAAATCCAAGTGTGGATGCGCCGGTGTATTCGCATGAGATTTACGATATTGTTCCAGGGGAAGTGCAGACGATTGAGTCTCCCGATATCTTGATTGTGGAGGGGATTAATGTGTTGCAACTACCGCCAAATCGTGAAATTTACGTGAGTGATTTCTTCGACTGGTCGATTTTCGTAGATGCCGATGCAACGCTGATTGAGCAATGGTACTTGGAGCGTTTTGAGCTCTTGATGGACCGTGCGAAATCACAGCCGGATAACTACTACTATCAATATGCGATTGGGAATCGTGCGGACGCGATTGCGATGGCGAAAGATGTGTGGAAGAAGACTAACCTGAAGAATCTTAAAGAGTACATCTTACCAACGAAAACCCGCGCCGACTTCATCCTGCACAAAACAGTGGGACATCATATTGATTTTGTGCAAATTAAAAAATATTAGGATACGAGACCGAACGCTCAGAAATGGAAAGTTGGACTGGAACAACGCAAAGGACTCAATCCGAGTCGTGCGGCTGTTTCAGGAAACGCACGCCATTTCTGCGAGGGGGACTTCGACTATTTGTACAAAGTCATATTTACTCTGTTTTAGTAGGTGAAGCGGTACGGGTTTCTTAGTAAGAGTACGGGGAATCTTAAGAAAGAATACATCTGTAATTGGTGCTGAAAATTTATTTTCTAATCCTTAAAAATCCTGTTTAAAACGCGGAATAGTAGTGGTAAAATGTAGGTGAAAAATTGTAGCTTGTAGTATGGTTTCTTTAACAATGAGGTGAGAACATGTACTTAAAAAGTGATCAAAAAAAACATCAAAAAATACCGACTTATGGAGCAGCGCCTTACCTATTCATAACTATGCTTGTGCTGAATTTGACTGGTTTGCTGCTGAGTCAGTCAGTGCTCCAGAGTGGACTATTAAAGGGTGGTTTTAAAGATTTGTTTTATCTGATTGGCTTCCTCTTAATGGTCGTTGCAGCGAGAATTCAGTGGCTCAGCGGGGTGAAGTCGTTTATTAGCACAAGTATCCAAACTAGCGAACTCAAGACAACAGGAATTTACGCGCGCACTCGAAATCCAATTTATTTTTCGTGGTGGCTCAGCGGCATCGGGATTACCCTAACCATGCATAATATGTGGTTGCTGATTCAGATTCCGATTCAGTGGGTGTTATTAACCGTCGTGATTCGTATTACCGATGAAAAATGGCTCTACGAACTGCACGGAGAAGCCTATAAGGACTATTGCGCGAGAGTGAATCGATGGATTCCAATTAAGAAAATTAAGTAACCAAACTAAACATATTTGTAGAAGGTTCCTGAACTTCATCCAATAGCATGTCTAATGGATGGAGTTTTTTTGGGCTCTAATTAAATCTGAAATGAAATATCCGAAAAGTACTTTTAGAAACATCTAAAGATAAGCTATAAAAGGCAGTGCATTATAATTAAAAAAAATTTTGAAATAAGTGTTGACTATAACATTGTGTCATGGTTTAGAATGTAAATTGTTAGGAGGTGGATACATGTACATGATAAAAAAAGCAAGTGAGATTAGTGGTGTGTCAGTACGAATGTTGCACCATTATGATGAGATTGGGTTATTATCTCCCCAGAAATCAGAGAATGGATATAGGTGTTACACAGAAGAAGATATGGCATGCTTGCAAACCATACTCTTTTACAAATATTTAGGATTTCCACTTAAAAAAATTAAATCACTAATGGCAAAAGATGATACCGAACTACTAACTCACTTGAAAAGACAGTTGACCTTAATGCAAAAGGAAAAAGAGAAGCTCTTAACATTGATGGAAACATTACAAAAAACTATTGATTATGAAGAAAGGAAAATTACTATGTCAACAAAAGAAAAATTTAATGGGTTCACATACCAAGATAATCAAAAATACAAGCAAGCTGCAATCGATATGTACGGGAAGGAAGTTATTGAAGAAGCCATTGAAAAACAAAAGGGAAAGGAACAAGAATTGACGGATGGTTTTAACGAAATATTCTTCGCTTTCTCTGAAAATAGATCAAATGAAATGAGCGCAACATTTAAAGAAAATGTAGATTTAGCAGAGAAACTTCATAAACATATTTGCAAATACTCGTTCGAATGCCCAATCGATGTATTTTCAAACATTGGTTATGGCTATGTTCAAAATCTAGAATTTAAAAACAACTTAGATCAATTCGGCGATGGAACAGCGCAGTATATATGCGATGCTATTCAGGAATATGTGAAAGAAAAATAGGATAAAATAACAAGAAACAGTAAATCAAAAAAGGATTTACTGTTTTTTGTTTTCATTCAATCCCCTGGATTGATTGCAAATCCAAAAAGCTTTAGCCGTGTAATAAAAAAATAAGCCTCCTTAGTGAAGTTTCGTATGTGGTCTGCAAACGACATCGAAAGAACTAAGGAGGTTTTGTCATGGGAGTTACCGATGACGTACGCAGTTTAGCGTATAAGATAAGAAAGGGTAAGCCTTTTTCCTCTTTTTGCAAAAAACGAAAAGTAGCATATTTGTTACTATAGCATATATGCTACATTTCAAAAAATTAAAACACAATTTTTGAGCGTGATGTCAATAGTTAAAAACGTTGATGTGGCAATGTTTTTGAAGGCCACATTAAGTAAGTGTACACTCTATATACTAATTTATATATTTGCATGAAAGTTTGGTATGACGCGGAAAATGAGCCTAAAAAATCCGAACAAAAAATTCTGTTATTTTAAGTAATTTTCGGCCTTTTCTGTTACAATGAAAAAGAACTAAAACTAAGGAGGCCTCTTATGACAGCTCAAACCACTTCATTAGAAAAGATTATCGTGCTCGACTTCGGTAGTCAGTACAATCAGTTGATTACGCGCCGTATTCGTGAATTCGGTGTGTTCAGCGAGTTGCTACACAACGACATTACAGCCGAAGAAATTAAGGCACATGGCAACGTAAAAGGGATTATTTTCTCAGGGGGACCACATAGCGTTTATGCAGAGGATGCTTTTACTGTGGATCCTGCGATTTTTGAATTGGGAATTCCAGTGCTTGGGATTTGCTACGGGATGCAACTGACAACGCATCTGTTCGGTGGGAAGGTAGAATCGTCTACAACGCGTGAATATGGGTCTGCGAAAGTCGATGTCTTTAACACGACTTCAGGCATTTTTAAAGGGTTAGCTGAAGAGGAAGAGGTACTCATGAGCCACGGCGACCGTATTACTGCGATTCCGGAAGGGTTCAGTGTGACAGCTTCGAATGCGCACACGCCTTTTGCGGCTTTTGAAAATCAAGAACGTCGCATCTACGGCGTACAGTTCCACCCAGAGGTTCGCCACAGTATTCACGGCAACGACATGCTTCGTAACTTCGTGTTCGATATTTGTGGGGCAACAGGCGACTGGTCAATGGACAGCTTTATTGAAATGGAAATTGCGAAGATTCGCGAAAAAGTGGGCAATAAGAAAGTCTTGCTTGGTCTCTCAGGTGGGGTAGACTCTAGTGTCGTTGGGGTTCTCTTGCAAAAAGCAATCGGCGACCAACTCATCTGTATTTTCGTAGACCACGGCTTGCTTCGTAAAGGGGAAGGCGACCAAGTGATGGAGAGCCTTTCTGGTAAATTTGGCCTCAATATTATCCGCGTGAATGCTCAGGAACGTTTCCTATCGAAACTTAAAGGCGTGAGTGACCCTGAACAAAAACGAAAAATTATCGGAAATGAGTTCGTGTACGTATTCGACGACGAAGCGGCAAAACTCACGGACGTGGATTTCCTTGCACAAGGAACGCTTTACACAGACATCATCGAATCCGGAACGAAAACCGCGCAAACCATCAAGTCTCACCATAACGTAGGGGGACTTCCAGAAGACATGCAATTCGAGCTGATTGAACCTTTAAACACGCTCTTCAAAGACGAAGTGCGCGCTCTTGGAACAGCGCTTGGCATGCCAGACTCAATCGTATGGCGCCAACCATTCCCAGGACCAGGACTTGGCATCCGTGTGCTTGGGGAAGTGACCGAAGAAAAACTTGAAATCGTCCGCGAATCTGACGCTATCTTACGCGAAGAAATCACCAAAAACGGCCTAGAACGCGACGTGTGGCAATACTTTACGGTGCTTCCAGGCATCCGCAGCGTTGGGGTAATGGGTGACGGCAGAACGTACGACTACACGATTGGAATCCGTGCCGTAACAAGTATTGACGGAATGACGAGTGACTTCGCTCGCATCCCTTGGGAAGTGCTTCAAACCATCAGTGCCCGTATCGTGAACGAAGTAGCTCACGTCAACCGCGTCGTCTACGACATCACGAGCAAACCGCCGGCTACAATTGAGTGGGAATAATTTTTGACCAAAATTTATTTTAAGGTGTTGAATAATGAGTATAATAAGAATAGAGATAAAGAACTTTAAATCTATAGACGATATAAAATTAGATATCGATCAATTAAATATATTCGTAGGTCAAAACGGAACTGGAAAAACGACGATTCAAAAAGCAATAGAGTATTTTTATGCTAATTTAACAGAAAATAATTATTTACCAAGAGTTTTAGATATCCAAAATCAATATAAAAGCTATATGGAGATTACGATAACTTACGATTTTTCTTCAATATTATCTAAATCGAATGGAGTCTTTTATGACACAATACAAAAAATGTTGAATATTAATGGTAGTTCTCCATATGCAGAAAATGTTATTAGCCTAACTCTTAAACAAGATAGGAAAGGGAATATTGAGTGGAGTCATAAATATCAATATAGATATATAATAAAAAACACACAGCCTATTTATTTTATAAAAGCTAGAGAGAAAGACATAAGAGATTGGAATGATTTGTGGGATGCTTTCGGCGGATATGTTAATGCCAATGCTGCTAAATCTATTTCGAAGGGAATAAATAATATCTTACCAGAAAGAGAAGCTATACAATTTCAAGACTATGTTGATCAAATAAATATTTTTTTAAAAGAACAAAATATCCAAATTAAGGAACAGACTAATACAAATAAAATAATTAATTTGCTAAAGTTATATTTGGGTGGAGATGATTTTGAAAATAATAAAGTTGTATTCATATCTGATGAGAGTCATCATGTAAATACATTTACTAAAAATAGAACAAAAGAAGAAAAAGAAATTCAGAATAATTGGGAAACTTCGATAATGAATGCTTTTTATAGCAATAAAAATAGTATTTTGTTAGAATTTACTGCAACAGCTGATTTAAAAGATAAAAATGTGGAAGAAAAATATAGAGATAAAATAATCTATAACTATCCGCTTAAAAACTTTAGAGAAAGTGGATATACAAAAGATTTTGTAAATTTTAGTATCAATACTGATACTTGGAAACGAACTTTAATTGCGTTAATACTGAGTGAATATAGGAGATTTTTGTTTTCAGACTGTGGACAAAATATAAAACCTGTAATAATGTTAAAGTCAAAAGTAATTAAAGAATCGAGAAGTTTTTATGATGAATTTTTTGAAAAAATAAACAAACTAGATAATAGTGATTTTGAAAATCTTCCGAAAGAAGATAAATATTTAAAAAAAGCATTAGATTACTTTAGAGACAAAGATAAAAATAAAACTTTTGAATTTTTAAAAGAAAGCATTAGAGATAGTTTTGTAGAAGAAAAAGCTATTATTATTAATGGAAATGAAGACAATAATGTTGAAAAACAATTGCTTTTAAATTCACTTGAAGATAAAAAAAATAATAAACGGATTATTTTTGCAGTAGATATGTTAAATGAAGGATGGGATGTACTTAATTTGTTCGATATTGTAAGACTTTATGATACAAGAAGTAGTGCGAGTTATACAATAAAAGAAGCTCAGCTTATTGGTCGTGGAGCAAGATACTGTCCTTTTTTAGTAAATGAGGAGCAAGAAAAATTTAAAAGAAAATATGATTTTGACTTAGACAATAAATATAGAATACTTGAAACTATGCTTTTTCATAGTATAGACGATTCAAAATATATATCCGAATTGAAAAAGGCTCTTATTGAAATAGGATTACAAGAAAAAGATATGATTGAAAGAAAATATATTTTAAAAGATGAATTTAAAAATACAGATTTTTATAATCATGGATATATATTTTCAAATAGTAGAATTGAAAAAACTCGAGAGAATATTTATGAAATAGAAGAAGATTTGAAATATAAAGTATTTTATCCCAAAATTAAAAATAAAAATGCTAAAATAGAAAATTTGATTGGCAATAAAAATGAAAAAATTTCTGACGATATTGAAATAAAAAAAATAAAGTTAAGTGAAATTGATTATAATATTTTATCAGGATCAGCTATTTATTTTAACGAGTTAAAGTTTAATATCCTTAAAGAAAAATATCCTAATTTAAAAAGTCTAAAGGAATTTTTGTCAGGTGAAAATTATCTAGGAAATGTTGCGATAGAATTTAAATATGCAAAAGGAAGTGAGATAACAGGGAAAGATATTTATAGAGAATTGAAACAAGAAGTATTTCCTGTGATTTGTAAGCATATAAATGAAATAAAAACTGAATATGAAGGAAGAGAAGAATTTAAACCCTATGAGATAAAAAATATTATAAAGGATAAAACGATATATTTAAGTAGTGTAAATAATGAAGGAAAAGGAGAATCACAGATAGAAACTTCTAATAATGAATTGAAACTAGATTTGTCTATGGAAAATTGGTATGTGTATAATGATAATTACGGAACAACAGAAGAGAAAAAGTTTGTAAAATATTTTAAAAATGAGATAAAACCTAAATTGGATGAGAAAAATTTTGAATATTATGTAATAAGAAATGAAAGATTTAGTGAACTTGCACTTTACTCATTTGATAAAGGTGAAAGATTTGAACCTGATTATTTATTATTCATAAAAAATAAAAATAATGATAATAAAAG
>ERZ773054.2230-NODE-2230-length-10177-cov-24.627346_pt1 | contig 10177 bp, 8 predicted proteins | sample MGYA00580630_ERZ773054 | MGnify/ENA primary metagenome ERZ773054 (study PRJEB29015, sample SAMEA2737994) | human oral metagenome | biome: human oral; feature: human-associated habitat; material: dental | place: China | collected 2115 ... | reverse complement strand
CGTCGGCTCCTGCTGGCGCCAGTCTCCCTGCGCAGCGTCGGGGATGCGGTCCTGGCGGCCGCAGACCTCGTCGAGGCGGCCGAGGCGGAGGCCAAGGACGCCACCACCGAGCGCGATGCGCGGGAGAAGGCTGCTCTGCTTCGGGCTCTGGGCCTGGAGGGGGAGTCCAAGGTGCCGCCGGCGCTGCGCGCCCAGGTCCGCCAGCTGGAGGAGGACCAGAAGCGCCGTGCCCGGCGCGCCCGCACCGACGTCCTGGATCGGGCCATGATCGACCTGCTCTCCTTCTACCGCGACGTGCTCGCCGCCCAGATGGGCAGCGACGTCGAACGGGTCAATATCGATCTGTCCGAGGCCCTCGACCAGGTCGCCGCCGCCACCGGTCCCGAGCAGTCCCTGGCGCGCATCGCCGCGATCGAGGAGTGCCGGACGCGCCTGCGCTCCAACGCGGCCCCGCTTCTGGCCATCGAATCCCTCATGGTCCAGCTGCGCCCCCAGGCGTGAAGGGGGCGTCGCTGGTCGTGCGCAGACGACACGCCGTCGGTGAGCGGCTTCGGAAAGGGGAGTCGCGCGCGAATCAGCACGGTTAGGCTGCTGGTGTGAGCACTTTGCGTATGCGTTCCCGTGCCCGTCGCGCTCTTGCGGCGGCCACCGCCCTCGTGGCGGCCGTGACGATGGCGTCCTGCGGCGGTGGCCCCGCGGTGACGCCCACACCCGCAGTCGCCAATGATCCGGTTCCCGCACCGACAGAGCTCGAGACGTTCTACTACCAGGACATCCACTGGTATCCCTGTGGCGAGAAGGGCGGCATGCAGGAGGCCGATGCCGACACCGGTCCCGGGACCTTCTCCTGCGCACGCGTGACCGTGCCGCTGAATTACGACGAACCCGGCGGCGCCACTATCGAGCTCGCTCTCAAGCGCCGCTCGGCGAGCGGCACCAGCATCGGATCCTTGTTCATCAACCCCGGCGGGCCGGGGGGCTCGGGCGTCAACCTGGTGGAGAGCGCCAAGGGCTACTTCACCGACGATCTGCTCGAGTCCTACGACATTGTGGGCTTCGACCCCCGCGGCGTGGGCGGCTCCGCCGCCGTCGACTGCCTGACCGACGCCGAGCTCGACGCCAAGCGCTCGGACGACGGCTCCGATCCGGTCAGCCGCAAGGACTCGGCTGAGGAGGAACGGGCCAATATCACCGAGCACGCCTCCGAACTCAAGGCCAAATGCGAGTCCGCGATGAGCATCCCGGGTCTGCTCGACCACATCGACACCATCTCGGCGGCCCGTGATCTCGACATCCTGCGGGCGGCTGTCGGCGACAGTGCCCTGAGTTATCTCGGCTACTCCTACGGAACCTACCTCGGGGCCACGTATGCCGAGCTGTTCCCCGGCAATGTCGGGCGGATGGCGCTCGACGGCGCAGTCGATCCGACCCTGACCGCCGGGCAGATATCACTGGGGCAGGCCCAGGGCTTCGAAAGCCTTCTGCGCGCCTATGTTGAGGACTGTCAGAGCGCCAAGAACTGCCCGCTGACGGGTGATGCCGACTCCGGCGTCAAGCAGGTACGGGACTTCCTCGACCAGACTCGGACTCTGCCCCTCAAGACCTCGGACCCGAATCGACCGCTGACCTACTCGCTGGCTCTGGACTCGATTCTCAAGGGCATGTACCAGACCAAGTCCTGGCCCGCGCTCACCCAGGGATTGACTCGGGCCATGGACCAGGACGACGGCTCGACCCTGCTCTCCATCTCCGATCAGCTGTCCTCGCGCAATGCCGACGGCACCTACAAGGACAACGGCGCAGAAGTCATCAGCGCGATCAACTGCCTGGACTACCCCGTCGTCGGCGATACCGAATCGTGGGATGCCGAGGCCGAGGAGATCGAAGAGGCCTCGCCGACCTTCGGGAGTGTGCTGACCTATTCGGACCTGTACTGCCAGGTATGGGGGCATGAGTCGACCCGGACGCGCGACCCCATTCACGCCTCCGGCGCCGCCCCGATCCTCGTCATTGGCACGAAGGATGACCCGGCTACGCCCTACGCGTGGAGCGAGTCACTGGCCTCCCAGCTCGACGACGGTCACCTGCTCACCTGGGAGGGCCAGGGGCACACCGCCTACGGCCGTGCGGGTGACTGCATCTCCCGCGCCGTCGATTCCTACCTGCTCGCCGGTCAGCTGCCGGAGGAGGGGCTGACCTGCGCCGCCGACAAGTGAGCCGCACCGGCGTCCGGCGGGCGACCGCCGGGGCGGGCCTCGGGACTGGCACGTCCTGCGCGACGTCGTCCCCTCCTGCGGCGGCCTGCCCGTGATCCTCAGCGGTTGCGCGACTCGGTGAGCTCGCCCGCGATCGAGCGGCTCATCCATGCGGCCAGCTCATCGCCCCGCAGGCCTTGCGCCAGGAGGAACTGCGCCTTGGCGTAGGCCGCCTCCAGCGTCATGTCGGAACTGCCCACCGCCCCGGCCCGTGCGATCGCGTCGCCCGCCTCGTAGTGGCCCAGCCGCACCTCGGCCTCATGGCACTGGGAGGCGACGATCACGGCCGTGCCCGCCTCGATGGCGTCTGCGATGACCTCGGTCAGTCCGGGCTCTGCGCTCGGGACGTTGCCCACCCCGAAGGCGCGCAGGATCACCGCCTCCGGCCGGGGGGTGACCATGGCCCGCAACCGGGCGGCGGTGATCCCCGGGGCGAGATCGACGACGGCGACGTCGTGGCGCTCGTACGGCAGGGGGCGCGCCCGATCTGCGCAGTGGGGGAGGGTCGGACGCTCCGCGCCGGGTGCAGGATGCCGGGCCCACCGCCAGGGGGCCCCGGCGGTCGCCAATGGCGCTGCGCCGGGGGAGGCGAAGCCCTCGAAGGCCCATGAGCTGGTCTTGGTGGCGCGGTTGCCGGCCAGCAGGTGATGGCCGAAGAAGAGGCTGACGCCGTCCGCCCGCCCGCTTGTGGCGGCGTTGAGGGCCCCGGTGACGTTGGACGCCGCATCCGAGCCGATGGCGCTCAGGGGCAGCTGGGCGCCGGTCACGACCACCGGGCGGTCGAAGTCGGTCAGGGCGTAGGACAGCGCTGCCGAGGTGTAGGCCATCGTGTCGGTGCCGTGGAGGACGACGTAGCTCTTGACGCCGTCGGCGCCGTTGATGCCGTCGGCACCGTCTGCTGGAGTTGCGGCGCGGTGCGCGCGCAGGTCGTCGATGATCGCCTGCCACGACTCGGGGGTGGCGTTGGCGGAGTCGATGAGCGGATCGAGGACGGTCAGCGAGACCCGCCCGGCGAGGGCGGTGCCTTCGAGGAGTTCGGCGAGCCAGCTGTCGAGATCGGCGCCGGGAATGAGCCCGTGTGGGGATTCGACCATTCCGATGGTGCCGCCGGTGTAGGTGATGTGGACTTCGGGTGCGGATGCGGCGGGCGCGATCAGTGTGCTGGGCATGAGCGGCATCATAGGGCGTTGCTTCAGCCGCGCCGTGCGGGCATGGCAGTGATGCGTTCGAATAGGCGCAGTGCGGGGCCGTGGGATATATGGGGGTTATATGGGCTCAGGGGGAGTTGTGGGAGCGTTCTGGGAGGGTGGGCGGCGGCAAATGGATAGTGAGATGCGGTGGGTGTAAAGCGAGCGCAGGGGCGCAGTGAGTCATGTGAGAGCCTCCCGCTCCCGGCGCGGCGTCAATGGCGGTGGTGCGGACGTTGAGAAGTTTGCCCGTCCTGGCCACTCTTGTCCCGATGCCAAATGCGGCCGGTCACGTGAACGGAGGTTTCTTGCATTCTTCGGGCATGTCCCTCGGAAAGAGTGGGAGGAACGCCCGCTGAGGGGGCAAAGCGCCGTTCATGTTCTCGGCATGTTCTCCGCATGTTCTCGGCCCCGGACGCGGCAGTCCGCCTTAACCCGCCTTGTGCCTCACTCTGAGAATCAATCATCTGGGTTCTGGTGTCGGAAGGCGGTCGGTTCTTGCGTTGATTGTCGAGTCCGGGACTGCGGTGAACTGGGGGAGCTAGAGGGAGCCGGTGAGAACTAGCGGTAACTAGCGGGAACTAGAGGACGTGCGAGTCGAGGCGAGGGCGCATGGGGATGCATGATGAACCGCCGTCGACGATGTGTGCGCAGCGTACGCGGCCTTGTGTCCAGCACCACTTTCGCGTGTTCGGCGCGCAGATTGCGCAACCGACGTTCGGGCCGGTAATGTGCGACCCGCTGCGCTTGCGGCAGGCCACCTTAGCTCAGTCGGCAGAGCGATTCACTCGTAATGAATAGGTCGTGGGTTCGATTCCCACAGGTGGCTCTGTGCAGGTATGTCATCCCGGGACCGTGCGGTCCCGGGATTTTTTGTTGTCGGCTGTTGGCGGCCGTTCTCGGCTCTTCTCATCCCGATGGGGCGGTGGTTGTGGACGGCTCTACCCGCTCTACCGGCTCTTCCCGCTTCTGTTCGTTGAGATCGGTCGATAGGCGCATCGAGATCGATGGAAACGGCTCCAGGATCGTGGATAACTCGGCTCCTGTTCGGGCTTGCATTCAATTCTATTTGCGTTTAGCGTTGTCACCGATGATTTACTCGCCAAAAGCGAGGACCGCCAACCTGAAAGGTGCGTGCCATGGCGCAGAAGACTCAGATCATTCTTGTTGACGACATCGATGGCTCCGAGGCCACCCAGTCCGTCACCTTCGCTCTTGATGGCGTGACCTACGAGATTGATCTTAATGATGACCACGCGGCGGCGCTGCGTGAGACCGTTGAGGAGTGGACGGTTAAGGCTCGGCGCGTCAGCGGCCGTCGTACTCGCCGTCGTGCCGGAGCCCCCAAGACTTCCTCGAACACTCAGAAGGTGCGCGAGTGGGCCCGCGCTAATGGCTATGAGGTCTCCGACCGCGGCCGTATCCCCGCTTCAGTCCGTGAGGCCTACGAAGCCGCTAACTGAGCGCGCAGTCATAACGTCCAAACAGTTCGGCGCGGCTGATGCGTCACGCCAGACTCGTACCAGATCCATGCCGGACTCATACCAGGCCCCTGTGTCCTTCGGGACCCAGGGGCCTGGTCGCGCCTGCTGCGGCCTGGCAAGATAGGACCATGGCTTACACTCTGGTGCTGCTCCGCCACGGCGAGAGCGAATGGAATGCGAAGAACCTCTTCACCGGCTGGGTCGATGTGCCGCTGTCCGAGAAGGGCCGTGCCGAGGCCGCTCACGGGGGTGAACTGCTCAAGGAGGCGGGTGTTCTGCCCGAGAAGCTCTTCACCTCGATGCTGCGTCGAGCGATCACAACAGCCAACCTCGCTCTCGACGCCGCCGACCGCCACTGGATTCCGGTCGAGCGCAACTGGCGTCTCAATGAGCGCCACTATGGAGCGCTTCAGGGCAAGAACAAGAAGCAGACCCGTGACGAATACGGCGAGGATCAGTTCATGCTCTGGCGCCGTTCCTACGATGTTCCGCCGCCGGCCATTGAGCCCGGCACCGAGTTCTCGCAGGATGCCGACCCCCGCTACGCGGGCGAGCCCATCCCCGCCACCGAGTGCCTCAAGGATGTTCTCGAGCGCATGCTCCCGTACTGGGAGGACACCATCGTCCCCGAGATCAAGACGGGGAAGGTCGTTCTCATCGCCGCGCACGGCAACTCGCTGCGCGCCATCGTCAAGCACCTTGATGGTATTTCCGACGACGACATTGCCGCCGTCAACATTCCCACGGGCATCCCGCTGGTGTACGAGCTGGATGAGGAGACCCTCAAGCCGATCAAGAAGGGCGGTCGCTACCTCGACCCCGAGGCCGAGGCGAAGATCGCCGCGGTCGCCAATCAGGGCAAATGATCGAATGACTGGCGGCGTGTAGCCGTTAGAGATTCACACGACGTCGGCCCGGCACCCCCTCTGCATATGGGGCGCCGGGCCGACGTCGTCGCTTATTGCTGGTTTTGGGGTGGGGCGTGACCGATCTCGGTGCGGAGTACGACCGATCTCGACGCGGAAGCGGACCGATCTCGGTGCGGAGTACGACCGATCTCGGTGAGAGGGAGAGTGAGAGTGAGTGAGGGGGTCAGCCCGGAGCGCCGCCGGAGACCAGGTAGGCCATGCGACGGGCCACCGACGTCGAGTGATCCCCGAAGCGCTCCAGGAAGCGCCCCATGAGGACCGCGTCGACGACCTGCTGGCGGCTCAAGTCGTGAGCGGGGTCCAGGATCATCTGGAAGGACTGGCGATGCAGGGAGTCGAGCTCGGAGTCGCCGCGTTGGATCTGCGCCGCCAGCTCCAGGTCATGGGTCGCGATGAGGCGGGCGACATCCGCGCCGGCGCGCACGGCCGCATCGGCCATCTGCAGGATCAGGCCCATGACCGGCTCGGGAACCGGCGGCTCGGGGTAGCGTCCACGCGCGATGGCGGCGATGTGGCGAGCCAGGTCCCCCTGCCGCTCGAGGGTCTGGGCCATGCGCAGGGCGGAGATGACATTGCGCAGGTCGCCCGCCACCGGCTGTTGACGGGCGAGCAGCATGATGCACATGTCGTCGATGTCCCGCTGCAGGTCGTTGATGCGCTCGTCGGCGTCGATGACCTGCTCGGCGATGATGATGTCCCCGTTGCTCAGGGACTCGGCGGCCCGTTCGATCGCCGTCGCCACCTGCCTGGCCATGGTCTCCAGATCCGAGCCGAGCTGCTTGAGCTCCTGGTTGAAGATGTCTCGCACGAGGTCGCTCCTGATTCTGTGCCGGGTCGCGGAGGGCGGGCAGCCCGTAGGCCGGGCGCCTGTCCGCCACCATAATCCTCCGTCATCCCCAGTCATCCCCCGTCGTCCCTGAATGATTTCCTGTCGAGGTCGACTTTTCGGGATGAGATCGACGGCGGCACCGTCGATCTCGTTCGAGAAAGTCGATCTCGACGATTACCCTTGAGGGTGTGGGAAGCATTGTGCTGCTGATCGTCATTGCCGTCGTGTGCCTTGGTCTGGGCGCGGCCGGCGCCTTCGCCTTCGCGCCGCCCTCCTACGACCGGGGCTCGAACGGCATCACCGCGGGCTCCACCCTCGAGGACGGCGGGGTCGTGCCGGTTCTGGCCGCGCTGCGCTCGACCGTCGTCGTGCTGGACGACGACGATGAGGTGCTGCGCGCCTCCTCCGCCGCCTACACCTTCAACATCGTGCGGGACGACGAGGTCTGCGAGCCGCGCGTGGCCGAGATGGTGGCGCGAGTGCGCGCGGGAGGAGACCCCGAGGACGCCGAGCTGACCGTCGCCCGAGGGCGTGTCGACGGGGCCGGGCACTTCTACCTGTACGTGCGCGTGGCCGCCATCGGACGCGGTCGCATCCTCGTCCTCATCGACGACCGCACCGCCGCCAAGCGCCTGGAGGACATGCGCCGCGACTTCGTCGCCAACGTCTCCCATGAGCTCAAGACCCCGGTCGGGGCCATCGCCCTCCTGGCGGAGACCGTCGAGGGCGCCGTCGACGACCCCGGCCTCGTCCGCAACTACATCGGCCGCATACGCAAGGAGTCCGCGCGCCTGGGCGTGCTCGTGGAGGAGATCATCGAGCTCTCCCGCCTCCAGGAGGGGGACGCGCTGGTCGAGCCCGACGACGTCGATCTCGATGCCGTGGTGGCCGAGGCCATCGACCGGGTGCGCACCGAGGCCGAGAGCAAGGAGGTCACTCTCGTCGCGGGCGGCACGCCCGGCCTGCACGTGCGCGGCGATGCCGCCCTCGTCACCACGGCCGTGCGCAATCTGCTGGACAACGCCATCCGCTACTCCGGTCCGCGCACGCGTGTGAGCGTGGGGCTCAGCGTCGACGAGGCGGGCGGCTCGGGCGTCGCAGGCGCGACGGATGGTGCTGACAGGGCTGATGGTGCTGACAGTGCCGACTCGGGCGGTTCACAGGCGGCCGCGGCGGAGTCAGCCGGCGATCAGCTGGTGCGCATCGCCGTCGTCGACCAGGGCATTGGAATCGCCAAGGAGGCGCAGGAGCGGGTTTTCGAGCGCTTCTACCGCGTCGACAAAGCGCGTTCGCGGGCCACCGGCGGCACGGGCCTGGGGCTGTCGATCGTCAAGCACGTGGCCGCCGACCACGGCGGCACGGTGGAGTTGTGGTCCACCCCGGGGCGCGGCTCCACCTTCACCCTTGTCCTGCCGCGGCTGATCCCGGACCAGCCGGACCAGGCGAGCGCCGGTCCCGAGCCCGAGGCTGCCGCCGCCGTCGCCTCCGGCGCTGCAGGTGCGGCTTTCGCCGCCATTGCGGCGATCTCCGACGAGGACCAGGCGTGACCCGTATCCTGCTGGTCGAGGACGAGGAGAACTATCGGGACCCGCTCGCCCTCAGCCTGCGCCGCGACGGCTACGAGGTTGTGGAGGCCCAGGACGGCGCCGCCGCCATGGAGCGCTTCGAGGCGGCCGGCAGGTCCGGCGGGTCCGGCACGATCGACCTGGTGCTGCTCGATCTCATGCTCCCGCGTCTGCCGGGCACAGAGGTGTGCCGTCGTATTCGGCGCACGTCCAGTGTTCCCGTCATCATGCTCACCGCCAAGAATTCCGAGGTCGACAAGATCGTGGGTCTGGAGATCGGTGCGGACGACTACGTCACCAAGCCGTACTCCTACCGGGAGCTGCTGGCCCGTGTGCACGCCGTCCTGCGGCGCAGCCATGAGGGCGAGCCGCAGGAGCCCCTGCTCAGCGCGGGGCGGGTGGCGATGGACGTCGAACGCCACGAGGTTCGGGTCGACGGCGAGATCGTCACCATGCCGCTACGGGAATTCGAATTGCTCGAGCTGTTCCTGCGCAATCCCGATCGCGTGCTTACTCGCAGTCAGATCATTGAATCGATCTGGGGATCGAACTACGTGGGGGATACCAAGACGCTTGATGTCCACGTCAAGCGCATTCGAGCCAAGATCGAGGCTGAGCCGAGCGCGCCCCGACTGCTGACCACTGTGCGCGGAGTGGGGTACATGCTGCTCGCCTCCGATGACTCCGAGTGATCTCAGAAGACTCGAGACGGCCCGAAGGCTCTGGACGGTGGGCGGCCCCGGACGATCCCGGAGGCCTCCGGGCGGCTCCGGGTCTCTGGCGGCTCCGGACGGCCTGTGAGCTACCTCGCCCGGAATAAGCCCGGCATTCCCTGGTAAACTGAGGCTCCTGCCATTAGTTACGGAGTGACGTCACCCATGACCTTTGAAGTCGGCGAGACCGTCGTCTACCCCCACCACGGTGCGGCTCGGATTATCGATATCCGCCAGCGCAAGGTCCGCGGCGAGGAGAAGACTTATCTACAGCTCGAGGTTGCGCAGGGGGACCTGACAATCCTCGTTCCCGCGGAGAGTGTGGAGCTCATCGGTGTACGGGATGTTGTGGACGAGGCCGGTCTGAAAAGGGTTTTCGATGTCCTGCGCGCCCCTCTGACCGAGGAGCCCACCAACTGGTCGCGTCGATTCAAGGCTAATCAGGAGAAGATCGCCTCCGGCGATGTCATTAAGGTCGCCGAGGTCGTCCGGGACCTGTCCCGCCGGGATACGGATCGTGGTCTGTCGGCCGGGGAGAAGCGCATGCTGTCCAAGGCTCGTCAGATTCTCGTCTCGGAGCTCGCCCTCGCTGAGAAGACCGCCGAGGATCAGGCGGAGTCCAAGCTCGACGAGGTCCTCGCCTCCGGCACCGCCGCCTGAGGGTCGCAGGCCGCTCGTGCCCGAGCCGGGTCGCGCCGATGGCGCCAGCGGGACTGCCGGCGCGTTCAGCGGGCGCACTGGTGATGTCGGCGATGCCGATGACGTCGCCCAAGGCGGTCCAGGAAGTCCGGGCGGCAAAGATGCTCAAGGCTCCCAAGACGGCGGCGTCGTCGCCGTCCTGACCGCCGCCGGTTCCGGGACGCGCCTGGGAGCCTCCGGTCCCAAGGCACTGGTCGAGATCGCCGGGGAGAGTCTTGTCCGCCGTGCGGCGCGCGGTCTGCTGTCCGCCGGCGTCGTCCGTCATGTTGTTGTCACCGCTCCCGCGGAGTACCTCGATCGCTTCGAGGCTGAGGTCGCTGGAATCACTGAAGTCGCTGGAATCGCTGAAGTCGCCGGGCTCGATGGCCCCGGTGTCTCAGGCACCATCGAGGTCGTCCCCGGGTCGCCCGACTCCCGGCAGGCCAGCGTCGCCCTCGGCCTGGCTGCGGCGTTGGCCGCCCATCCCGACGCCGCCGTTGTCCTCGTCCACGACGCCGCGCGCGCCCTCACTCCGCC
>ERZ773054.2229-NODE-2229-length-10181-cov-4.741556_pt1 | contig 10181 bp, 7 predicted proteins | sample MGYA00580630_ERZ773054 | MGnify/ENA primary metagenome ERZ773054 (study PRJEB29015, sample SAMEA2737994) | human oral metagenome | biome: human oral; feature: human-associated habitat; material: dental | place: China | collected 2115 ... | reverse complement strand
CCCGGTGCTCGGCAGCGGCAAGGTAAATCTCAAAGCGGTAAAGGATCTGGCGATAGAGCTGGGGCTTTAGGGCAAAAAGACTAAATTTTTATAAAGTGCAATGCTAGACTAATTAGCGAAATTACCAAAGATAGAGTGCAAATCATATAAATTTTAATGCTACTTTTAGTTTGAAGTTTGCGCAAGATTTCAGAATTTTGTGCTATCAAAGCTGCATTCTTTGCTATAAGCTCGTCTTGCTTGGTGTCTAGATTATTTTTATCATCTAGATTTAAAATAATCTTCTCAATATTTTTTGCATTACTAGTAATTGCTGCTTCTTGAGCGTCATCGATTTGAGCTTTACTATTTAGCGTAGTGTAAATTTGATTAATTTGTTGAGACATTTGCTCATGTTTATCGTCAAGCCTTGCCTGGTCTACTGCAAATTTTTCTGCAGCGTCTACAAGACTACGAAACGCTTTTGCACTCTCATCACTTAATTTGATAATATTTCCATTTGCATCTTTTATCCCGTTTTCAAATAGAAATGCCATAGCACGGTGTAGCGATAACGAGAATTTGCTTGTCATTTGCGTAAATTTTATAGATTCTCGTATAATTTCAGAAAGCTCGTCAATCGCATCATTCTGGCTAATTTGAGCTTTGTTTGTAAGCCTTAGTGCATCGGCTAGTTTATCTTCTCTACTCTTGCCGCAAATACCGAGCGTTATTAAATTTTTTATATCAGATCCACCTATGTCCAAGCCCTCGGCATCCGATGACAGACGTTTTGCCTTTTCTATTTTTTCTTTAGCTCCTTGGATATTTAAAAATATCTCTTGAGCTTTTTTTCTTGCTAATTCATCTAGCTCGTCTTGCGACATTTTTTCTAGAACTTCGACCGATATAGTCTCGTCCCTTACTAAATTTTCCATTTTTACTTCTCGATTGTTTTATTTAGTTTAATTCTTAAATTCTGCATCTTATCGATAAAATTCGATACCGCCATGCTTGTTTCTTGCGAACTATCACGCACTATGCGTATCGTATTCGCTAGCTTTGTTATACTTTGTTTCACATCTACGAAGAACTCGTCGTATGCCTCACTCAAAGCCACCCAGCTCAGAGCCACTTGATATGCCGATATCTCCCCACTTTTTGTTACGAGTTGAATTTGGATTTTATCAGCCTTACTTTGAGAATGAAGCTTATCCATAAAATAAATTACTATAGTCGTTAGTACCCCACCCAGAATTGCAGATAAGCACGCGCTTACGATATCTCCCACACTTTTGCCTATTACCGGTACTATAAAGGAAAAAATAGGCGTCAAAACAGGAATGCTTAGCAAAAATTTATCTATAGCTTCGCTCAGCCCTAGCGATAGAGCGCCAATTAATCCAGCAGTTAATACTTTAACGGCTTGATAGCCAACCTCATCTTTATCTAAACCCCTAGGTGGATTAACTAAAATCTTAACTGCCTCTTTTAACGAGACGAATCCTGCTCTTATCATCGCCACGAAGCGTTTTAACGTGGTAGCAAAAACGTTGATTAAAAATACGCCCAAATTTGATATAAAAGATGTTAATCCTTCCTCTATACTGCCTGCCACCAAATCTTTCCATTTCGATTTCAGACTATCTAAAATTTCACTCATTCTAGTCTTAAATCTCACCCAAATTTCACCGAAGCTCTCCTTCCCTCTTTGTTTAAAAGCAAGCTTAATTTCGGTTATAGCTCCTTGTGCAATTTCTCTCATAGCAACGCCTATAACTGTGTATGCCATTATCTTGGTGATATCTTTACAACCTGTAGTCAAGAGTTCTTTTGAGTATTTTTTAACCTTTGCCTTATCTATTTCACCATAGACAAATTTTCTAGCCTTCTTATCTTTTTGCATAGCTTTCTGCTCATCAATGCCAAATTTTTCAGCCTTTCTTTGCCCCGTCTTTTTATCTTCCTTATTCAGAAAAACTTTCATCTCATCGCTACCTTTCGACTGATTTATGCTGCCATCGATAAGAGCTAGATTTTCTTTATCTGCCGCAATTTTGGCGCGTTCCTCGGGGCTTAGAGCCAAATTTGCAGACACAGAGCTTTCTATCTCTTTTACCGACACAATATGATCTAAGTGCACCCTGCCATATTTTGGTAAATTTCTGCCAGTGTATTCATCTATTATGATGGCTTCATTCTGAAGGGCTTCGTTTCGTCTTTTTACTAGTGGCTTATCGTATCCTACTTTATTTCTTACTTCTAAGTATTTGCCATTACGATTTGCTATCATATCGCTATATCTTGCAGCGTCTGCTTCATTTGCCGTTATACCTTTTTCAAAATTATGCACGGTCGTTACGCTACCTCCGTCTCTTGCATCTATAATTAGGCTAGCCAGCCCAAATTGTGACGTAATAGCGCTAATTGCACTAGCTTCACAAAGATGTAAAAGCGTGCTGGTTTGATTTTCCGGAAGCTTGGAGTGCAAATTTGAAAGTTCGTCTAGAGCATTTTGCAAGCCATCTGTAAGTTCTATCTTTAAGCTTTTATGATCAAAAAGTTCGTTAAGCTCTTTTTCCGTTTTAGAAAAGTCTTTATTGAAATACGTGCTTTTAGGTGATTTAGAGAGAAAACTAGCCATTGCAAATCTTTTTTAAAATTTTAAAAGAAATATTTTACTCAGCACTTCTTATATATTGCTTAATTTTATGTAACTACGAAAATTCTAAAATTTCTGTATTTTAATTAGTGCTAAATTTAAGAAGTTATAACTAAATCTGTAAGAACAGTGCTGCGAAGCGCACGCTCCGCGGCAAATTTAAAGGAGGACTATTTAAAAGATGGAGCAATCTGCGCTACCCACGCCTCGATGCGGCTCTCGGTGAGATCGCTTTGATTGTCATTGTCTAGCGCAAGGCCAACGAATTTGCCATCCACTACAGCCTTGCTCTCGTCAAATTCATATCCGTCGGTAGGCACTGCACCTACGATATTTGCACCCGCTTTTTTGAAGTTGTCGTATAGCTCGCGCATTGCGTTGCAGTAGGCGTCGCTGTAGCTTGAGCTATCGCCCATGCCAAAAATCGCGACGGTCTTGCCCGCGACATCAAGGGCTGAGAAATCAAAGCCCGCCCAGTCGTCTTGTAGCTCGCCGTCGTTCCATGTAGAGCTGCCGATGATGAGCGCGGTGTATTTATTTAGATCTACAGGCGTGATGTCCGCAACATTTTTAAGCTCGTTTTCTATGCCTAGCTTTTCTGAGATCAGCTTCGCGGCGTCCTCAGTATTGCCCATCGAGCTTCCAAAAATAATTCCAACCATTTGGTATCCTTTTAATAAATTTTGTCGGTAAGCTTGTATGGTACTAATTTCATAATGAAATTTCCCTTAAAGCATTCGCTTTTTATCTCGATGTGGCGGTTAAAATTTTCATTTTTTGGATAGACAAGATACACGGCGTCGATGTTTGCTCCGCGGCAAAGCTCTAGCGCTTTTTTTATATGATTATCATAAATGGCTGGATTTTGAGGTAAAATTTTTTTAAAGCTCGTAACCACGCCTAGGCTAAAACCGCTCTTGCGAACTACGATAAGCTCGCCCGATTTGCCCACAAGTTGCAGCTGTGCGCCTGCATTGCGAAGCGCGATTTTGCAAAATACGAAGTTGCGGAACGCATCGTCTCCGTTTAGCAGCACGCCGCTACGCAGACTCACGATCGCGCGAGCTAGCTTATAAGCTGGCTTGTCGGCAAATACGGGCAGCGGCATATCGCGCAGATAGGCAAAGATTATCGCATTATCCGCTGCGCAAAATTTCACGGCGGGCTTGAAATGGTAAATTTTACGAGCCCCGCGCCTAAGTTCGGAAGCGATAAAATTTAAAAATGCCGCTCGAAATTGCATCTCGCCCTGCAAATACTTGGGCGAAATTCTATAATCCGCATTAACGTTAAAATTATATAGAGCTAGCATCGCCCGCGCTCGCGAAGCCGCATTATAATCCCGCAGCGCCTCTGGCACAATCTCGCGCCCGTTCGCATCAAAGCCAAAAATCTCGCCACCAAATAATTTTTTATTAAAAGCTTCGACATTTAAAATTTCATCATCAATAAGCTCTTTATCGCGCCACAGATCCGCTTTTTGGCATTTTTCGCATGCTGCGATACCTCGTTTTGGCGCGGCAATATCTCGTAACAAAGCTGATTTCTCGTCCGAACGCTTAGCGCAGAAAAAATTCTTTTGCGCGGAGCTAGTGTCGTAAAAAGCCTTTGCCGTTAAATTCCTATTCGCGCCGCCCTTTTGCGCGCTCTTTGCAGCGCACGACTTAGAGACATTATGATTAAGCACGCTCGATTTACCGCTTGAAAACTTTTTAGATTTGCCGCTAAATTTCTTGCTTTCGGTGTACGCAAAGCAAGTAGCGTTAAATTTGCTAGAATTTAAAAAATCCTTGAAATTTAGCTCGCCAGCTTCATCTTTGTAAGCATTTGATTGCGGCGTAGTGCGCGACCTTTTAACCGCTTGCCTGGACTTGCCGGCATTATTTAAATTCCTTGGAATTTTAATCATCTTCGCAAGGTCTGCAACCGAATTCTTGATTTAAATTGAAAACCTTACAGTATTCGCAAAATACGCAGCTAACGCTTCTTTTAGCGCATACGAGCGGGATTTTACGCTTTTTTACTTCGCCTTTGATTTTTTTCATCGTGTTGTGGTTTAAAAAGCTCGTAAGCATAACGACGCACTCGGTATCTTGCGGGATCGGCTTACGATTTACACGATTTTCGTTTCGTGCGTCCCAGTGCTCGATGTTGCTCGCGCCAAGGTCTTTTAAAACCGCCTTAATGGGTGTAATCTCATCTGCTCCTATAACTAAAACATTCATTTCATCCCCTTTTATGATTGATATTCGTTATTATAACAGAGAAAGATTAAATTTAACTGATAATGTATATAAAAATTTAAAATTATAAGCCGGAATTTTACCGGCTTATATTTGATATTTACTCGCCTAAAGCTAGACTTACTGCCGCATCGATGTGGATCTGCGTAGTATCGAATAGCCACGCGGCGGTATCTACTTGCGATACGAGCAGCCCAATCTCCGTGCAGCCCAGTATCACTCCCTGCGCGCCGCGAGCCCTAAGTCCTTCAATAATCCGTAAAAATTTCTCTTTGGAGTGCGGTAAGATTTTACCGAAGCAAAGCTCATCAAAAATTACTTCGTTTACCGCTTCCATTTCATCCGCATTTGGCACGAGTACCTCTACGCCGCCATCTATCAAGCGCTGTTTGTAAAAATCCTGCGTCATCGTGTAGATCGTGCCGAGCAGCCCTACTTTTTGCACGCCACGTTTTCGCAGCTCACTTAACGTGGCGTCCGCGATATGCACGAAAGGCACGGATATAGCGGCTTTTATCGCCTCGTAGCACTTATGCATCGTATTGGTGCAAAGAAAAATATAATCCGCGCCGCCACCTTGCAAAACTCGCGCGTGACGAGCTAAAATTTCGCCCGCCCTGCCCCACTCATTATCTCTTTGACACCGCTCGATCTCGTCGAAATTTAAGCTACTTAGCAGGATTTCGCCGCTACTTAGCCCGCCTAGACGCTCGTTAATTTTGCGATTGATCCCATCATAATAGGTAATCGTAGATTCGTAACTCATGCCGCCGATTAGTCCGATTTTTTTCATGGATTTTCCTTTTGGAATTTAACGAAATTCCTGGGTCACAAATTCTGCGACCCGGAATTCTAAAAACTAACTACAACGCTTAAGCATTCTCGCTCGCGGCGCCCGCAGAGACAACCTCATCGCCGAAATCGGCATTCGCAAGCCGCTTGAGCTGGCGATAGCGCCTCATAGCATCGGCTTTGTTTGCCTCATAAAGCTTGCCCGCGTGCTCCGGATCGATCTTTTTAAGCGCGTTGTAGCGCACTTCGTTTAGCAAAAATTCCTCATAAAGCGACCAATCGGGTTCTTTGGATGAAATTTTAAGCGGATTTTTGCCCTCCGCCGCGAGTCGCGGATCAAAGGTGTAGGTCGGCCAATAGCCGCATTTGCTCGCAAGCTCGGCTTGATCGCCGGAGCTGCCCATGCCGCCTTTGATGCCGTGCGCGATACACGGCGAATACGCGATGATAAGGCTAGGTCCCGGGTAAGCCTCCGCCGCCATGATCGCCTTTAGCGTCGCGGCTTGGTTCGCGTTGGAATTTACCTGCGCAACGAAGATGTTGCCGTAGGTCATCGCGATCTGACCGAGGTCTTTTTTCTGAACGCGCTTACCGCCTGCGGTAAACTGCGCTATAGAGCCGCGACGGCTAGCTTTGGAGCTCTGCCCGCCTGTGTTTGAATAAACCTCCGTATCCAGCACCAGCACGTTTACGTCCTCGCCGGTAGCCAGCACGTGATCGAGCCCGCCGTAGCCGATGTCGTAGGCCCATCCGTCGCCGCCGATGATCCACTGCGATTTTTTGTTTAGATACTGCTTCAGCTCTAAAATTTCGCGAACCCCGGGCGCGTCCAAATTTTGTTCTAGTAGCGGCACCAGCCTATCTCTAATCTGAGCGGATTTTAGCGTATCGTTTCTGTTTTCGATCCAGTCGTTATAAAGTGCCTTTAGCGCATTTGGCACGCTTGAGAGCGAGTCTAGCATCAGATCCTCGATCTTATGGCGCAGCGTCTCGCTTGCGATCTTCATTCCCAGCCCGAACTCGGCGTTGTCCTCAAAAAGCGAGTTCGCCCACGCGACGCCGCGACCGTTCTCATCCTTGCGGTACGGCATCGAAGGCGCCGATCCGCCGTAGATCGAGCTACAGCCCGTGGCGTTGGCTACGATCATATGATCGCCGAAAAGTCGCGTGATCAGCGTGATATACGGCGTCTCGCCGCAGCCCGGGCACGCGCCGTGAAATTCAAAATACGGGCGGGCAAAGCCCACGCCCTTGACGCTTGATCTGTCCATCAAATCATCTTTGTATCTTACGTGCTCGAATAAAAAGTCTGCGCTTTCTTGCTCGCCCTTTGCGAGTTCTTCTTCAAGCGGCACCATGACGAGCGATTTTTCCTTGCTCGGGCAGTTTTCGGCGCAGAGCGCGCAGCCCGTGCAATCTAGCGGGCTTACTTGGATCTTGTATTTTAGCCCCTTCAGCTCCTTGCCCTTGGCTTCTAGCAGGTGCTCTTTTAAATTTGAAGGAGCGACGGCTTCGTCCTTTTCGTCTAGCAAAAACGCTCTGATTACTGCGTGCGGGCAGACGAAGGCGCACTGGTTGCACTGGATGCAGTTTTGCTCGATCCATTTAGGCACCATGACGCCCACGCCGCGCTTTTCAAATCGCGTTGTGCCTGCATCAAACCCGCCGTCCTCGTGCCCCAAAAACGCCGACACCGGCAAGCTATCGCCGCGCGCCGCGTTCATCGGTTTTACGATCTTTTCTATAAATTCGTCGCCCTTGTATTTGTCGTTTATATCCGCCGCGTCGTCCTTTAAATTTACCCACGCAGGATCGATCGCTACCTGCACCAAAGCGTCCGCGCCCCTATCGATAGCGTCGCAGTTCATAGCCACGACCGCTTCGCCCTTTTTGGCGTAGGTTTTCTTGGCGTATTCCTTCATATAGCTCTGCGCCTGCTCGAACGGGATGATGCCGCTAAGCTTGAAAAACGCCGATTGCATAATCGTATTTGTGCGACCTCCGAGCCCTATCTCGCGTGCTAGTTTGGTGGCGTTTAGGATATAAAATTTTACCCGTCTGGCAGCTAGAATTTTTTTGACCTTGTTTGGAAACTTTGCCGCCGTCTGCTCGGCATCCCAGATGGAATTTAAAAGAAAGGTGCCGCCTTCGCGGATGCCCCCGATGACGTCGTAGATGTCTAGATACGCAGCGACCGAGCAGGCGACGAAATGCGGATTTGAGACGAGATAGGTCGAGCGGATCGGTCTTTTGCCGAAGCGTAGGTGCGAGCGCGTGTAACCGCCCGATTTTTTGCTGTCGTAGGCGAAATACGCCTGCGCGTAAAGATCTGTTTTATCGCCGATGATTTTGACGGAATTTTTATTCGCGCCCACGGTGCCGTCTGCCCCCAGACCGTAAAATAAGCACTCGGTCTCATCTTCGTAGCCGAGCGAAATTTTATCTCCCACTGGTAGAGATAGATGCGTCACGTCGTCGTCGATGCCGATCGTAAAGCCGTTTTTAGGCTCGTCCGCATTTAAATTTTCATACACGGCGATTAGCTGGGCTGGATCAACGTCCTTGGAGCTTAGCCCATACCTGCCGCCCACGATAAGCGGAGCGTCCTCGCGCCCGTAAAATGCGGCTTTTATGTCCAGATACAGCGGTTCGCCGAGGCTGCCGGGCTCTTTCGTGCGGTCGAGCACGGCGATTTTGCGCACGCTTTTAGGCATCGCAGCGAAGAGATATTTGAGGCTGAAAGGCCTGTAGAGATGCACTTTTAGCACGCCCACTTTCTCGCCCTTCGCGTTTAGATGATCGACCACCTCCTCAAGGGCTTGATTGACCGAGCCCATCGCGACGATTACGCGCTGCGGCTCACTTGCGCCGTAATAGACGAAAGGCGCGTACGACCGCCCCGTGATCTTTGAAATTTCGCTCATATACTCCGCGACGATGTCAGGAAGTGCGTCGTAAAATTTATTGGTTAGCTCGCGTGTCTGAAAATACACGTCGTCGTTTTGGGCCGTGCCGCGAGTTTTAGGATGCTCGGAGCTTAGCGCGTTCTCTCTAAATTTACGCACTGCCTCGCGATCCAGCAAGCGATCAAACTCGGCATAGTCCATTACCTCGATCTTTTGAATTTCATGGCTCGTGCGAAATCCGTCGAAAAAGTGCAAAAACGGCACGCGCCCCTTAATCGCCGCAAGATGCGCGATACCGCCCAGATCCATCACCTCCTGCACGCTGTCGCTTGCAAGCATCGCAAAGCCGCTTTGGCGACAGGCATAGACATCTTGATGATCGCCGAAAATTGAGAGAGCCTGCGCCGCAAGCGCGCGCGCCGCAACGTGAATGACGCCCGGAAGCATCTGGCCTGCGATCTTGTACATATTTGGAATTTTTAGCAAAAGCCCCTGCGATGCGGTGTACGTCGTCGTAAGCGCGCCCGCTTGTAAGGATCCATGCACGGTGCCCGCTGCGCCGCCCTCGCTTTGCATCTCGACCACCTTAACGGGCATGCCGAAGAGGTTTTTCTTGCCCTGCGACGCCCAAATATCGGTGTAATCCGCCATAGGCGAGCTAGGCGTGATCGGATAGATGCCCGCGACCTCGGTGAAGGCGTATGAGACGTAAGCCGCTGCCTCGTTTCCGTCCATCGTTTTCATAACTTTTGCCATTTTTCGTCCTTTGGAATTATCAAATTTCGCTAATTTTACATATTTATTGCTTAAAAATTTAAATGCTTCGCAAACCGAATAAAATTCTAAAGCTTTATCACAGCAGGCGGGCTACAAGCGCGATCTGCTGGCAGTTTTAGACGAGCATTGCGGGCGATTTGAGACGGGCTCTTTCACCGCTTTGAAAATAAATTTTTGCGTACTTTAAGCGCAGATCGCGAGCAGTGGGTAGAGATTAATGTAAATTTAGCCGTCTAGCTTGAAATTCTAACCTAAATATCAAATGACGGGAATGCGCGAAAATTAAGAAATTTAAAAATGCACCTGCCACAAGATAAAAAGACCTCATATCGCAACAAGACTGGATAATAAAATTTAGCCACTACAAAGCCTCAACCGCCATACGCATCCAAGCTCAACGTAGCGAATTTTTATTTATGGCTTGCTACATCGCGGTATATAAAATTTCAGCACATTCTGCCAAATATAAGAAATTTTATTGCCTCCTGCCGAGCACAGCGCAAATTTCATTTTAAATTTTCATTGATTGATCGCTACGTGAATTCTACTCCATGCGACTTTGCGTTTTGAGCGGTAAATTCTATTTCCGCAAGCTGCGCGGAGGATAAATTTAGCTATAATTCCCGCTTGAAATTTAGCCCAAGGCGTGGCACGTATATATGGCGCGGAATTTTAAAATTTCAAGCAGAACTCGAAAAGCTAAAAACCGCTAAATGCGCTAAATTTAAAGTCTAAATTTAAAAGCCAGAAAGAGAAAACCGATGAACGTCCATAAAATCGCCTACACGAGAGTTATCGCGCTGGCGTTTGCCGCCTTTATTT
>ERZ773054.2227-NODE-2227-length-10187-cov-39.824220_pt1 | contig 10187 bp, 9 predicted proteins | sample MGYA00580630_ERZ773054 | MGnify/ENA primary metagenome ERZ773054 (study PRJEB29015, sample SAMEA2737994) | human oral metagenome | biome: human oral; feature: human-associated habitat; material: dental | place: China | collected 2115 ... | reverse complement strand
CGCTGGCCGGCGTCTCCCTGGGGACGGCCTCCCGCGTCCTCACCGGGCACCCCTCGACCTCGGCGCGCTCGCGCGAAAGGGTCACCGCCGCCGCCGCCCGGCTCGGCTACACCGTCAACGCCCGGGCCCGCTCGCTGCGGGCCGCGCGCTCCGACGTCGTCGCCCTCCTCGTGCCCGACGTGCGCAACACCTTCTTCGCCCAGCTCGCCCACACCGTTCAGACCGCCCTGTTCGCACGGGGGCTGTCCATGCTCATCAGCTCGGCCTCCGAGGACGCCCAGCAGCAGGACCGCTACCTGCGCGTCCTGCTGGAGCAGCGCATCGACGGCATGATCCTCGCCCCTCAGGGCGACGCCACCCCGGGGCTGCGCACGCTCGTGGAGCATCAGACTCCCCTCGTCTTCGTCGACCGCGCGATCGCCGAGCTGGACGTGCCCTCGATCGACTCCGACCCCGCTCCCGGAATGCGGTCGGCCGTCGAGGAGCTGGTCGCCCACGGGCACAGCTCGGTCACCTACATCGCCGGGATCCTGGGCTCCCCCACGGGGCGCGAGCGCCTGGCCGCCTTCGAGCAGGCCGCCGCCCCGCTGCTCGCGCAGGGGGCGGCGCGCGTCATCCGCGCGGACAACACCGGTGTGCGGTGGCTCGGCGAGCTCGACGAGCACCTGGAGACCGGCACCACGGCGCTCGTCTTCGGGTACTCCCCCCACACCCTCATCGCGATCCGCCATCTTCAGGACACGGGGCGGAGGATCGGCCGCGACGCCTCGATCATCAGCTACGACGACCTCGAGGTCTTCAACCTCCTGCTCCCGCGACTCACGGTCATCACCCAGCACCCGGCGCGCCAGGCCGCGCGCGCCGTCGAAATGCTCTGCGAGACGATCGACGGCGGGCGCCCCGCCTCGCAGCGAGTGCCCGCCTCGCTGATCCGGCGCGAGTCCGTGACCACGGTGCGCTGAGCGGATCGTCCCGGGTGCGGTGGAGGACCTGAATCCGCGGAAGGACGAGGATCATGCCCGCGCCCGGGAGGCACCCCGTTGAGTTCAAGGACCGTGCGATCCGGTCGGCGCCGGGGCTCCTGGGCCGACCCGGGCCGGCCCAGGGGCGTTCGACGCATCGTCACGGGGCCCTTCAGCCATTCGTGACGGGGATGTCGGTGAGGCGGTAGGCAGTGCCCTTGAGCGCGTACTTGCCGTCGGGGTGGTCGAGGGTGATGGTGTCGCCGCCGGGGTCGGGCCAGACGACGCAGATGGTGGTGACGCCGGTCTTGAGATCGTCGGAGACGTTGAGTTCGCTCAGGGGGAGGTGCTGCTCGGCGGCGGCGTCGAGGTAGTCGGCGGGGAAGATGCGCTCGCCGCCGGCGATGAGGGTCAGTCCGTCGCTGGCGTTGAAGGTTGGCAGGGCGCTGCCGTCCTCGTCGCGCTGGTTGGCCAGGAGTGTCTGCGGATCTTCGAGCAGTGGGTGCAGTGGGGCTCCGGTGGAGCCGTCTTTGATAGTGCAGGTGACGGTTCCCAACAGGTACCCGTCAGTGCGGGTGAGGTGATCGAGGGTGATGGTGACCTCTCCGCTGGTGTCGGTGCCCTTGGCAGTGAGGGTGACGCCCTCGGAGCCCTTGGCGACGGGGCCTTGCGGGTCCGGCAGTTTGCCGCCGTCGTTGCCGGGGGTGGCGGTGATGGTGCTGCTCTTGGGGGCGGTGGTGCCGCCGGTGGGGGTGAGGGTGATCTCGACTCTTCGGTTGGCGGCCCGAGCCTCGTCGGTGGTCTCCTTGACACGGGGCTCGGACTCCCCCTTGCCGGTGGTGGTAGGGTTCCACTTGTCGAGGGTGGTGAGCTGCTGGAGCCGGTCTTTGACGGCGTTGGCGCGTTTCTCGGAAAGGGGCTGGTTGTAGGCGTCGTCCTGGATGTCGTCGGTGTGGCCCACGATGCTCAAGGTGCCGCCGTCAGGGTACTGGTTGAGCTGGTCGGCGACGGTCTGAAGCTGGGTGTCGGCTGCGGGGGTGAGGTCAGCGGAGTCGGAGGCGAAGGTGACATCTGATGCCAGGGTGACGGTGATATCCTGCCCGCCGGTGTGGGTGCTGGTGGAGTCGTCCAGGGCCCGGGTGTAGCGCTCAATGGCGACGGGAGCGGCGAGCTCGGTGGCTGCGCCTGGGAACTGGTCGAGCTCGCTGCTGGCGGCGTTCAAGTCGACGCCTGCTTTCTTGGCGGCGTCCGCCTCCAGGACCGAGACGGTGGTGAAGCCGGCCATGGGGACCATGACGGTCACGGTGTCGGTGTCGACCTTGCCGAAGGACAGGTAGGAAGTAGTTTGCTCGCCGGGGGTGACCTCCAGGAATCCGTCATCGTTGGCGCCGCTACCGTCGGTGGTGCTCCACACGCGTCCGGAGCCCAGGTTGAGGAGCTTGACCAGGGAAGCACCGGTGCCTGGGCGATAGATGGACGGGGATCCGAGATAGCTCGAGATGCTGAGCTTGTTGCCCTCTGAGCCGGAGGAGTTGGTCTTGACGCGGTCGACGGAAGCGTCGTCCTTGGCGCGAGTCAGTTCCAGCGCCATGATCGAGGTGGCCTCGTCCTTGCGGATGACGGGGGAGACCCGCACCGCGATCTTGTGGCCCATGATGTGGGCATCGAGCTCCTGCCAGTCAGTGCTACCCGCCTTGGCCTTACCACCGGTTGAGGCCAAGGAACCTGACGATGAAGTGGGTCCGCCTTTGTTCTTCGACCACCCGGGGATCTTGCACCCGGTCAGCACCGGCAACCCGACCCCCGCCAAGACCGAGAGAGCCAGGAAAGACCGACGAGAAGACCTCATCGAATGAACGCGGGGTGAATGTTGAAATTCTGACGTCATGGGGGCTCCTGAGTACGAATGCTGGAATGTCTAAAACGGAACGTAGTCGCATTGGGGTTACTGAGGCAAGGGGTACTCCCCGTGCACTACCCATTGCTCCACGGGGAGTCCCCGGGTACTCCGGATATGCCGTGGGGACCCCGGATGTATCCGTGTACTACACGCTATCTCTCCGTGGGGGCCTCCCCATTTCTTGGATGAAGAATGCTGCTTAGAGTGCTGGCATTCCTCAGGCTGAGGTGGCCTGAGAACTAGTAGTGGAGGTTCCATCATGATGACTGTTTCTCAGCGAGTTCTGGCCGTTGTGAGTGCCGTCGGTCTGACGGCGACCCTGGCGTCCTGCCAGTTGGGAGGCGGATCGGATTCAAAAGGATCAGGTGCGTCGACATCGGCATCTGCGCCGAAGTCCGCGCAGGCCGGGGCGAGTGGCAATGGCGGTAACGGTGCGGCTATCGAGTCGCATACCACCACTATCGACAGTAAACCCGGCACCGTTTCCCTGAACTCTGTGTCTGGCGCGGGAACGACGGTGACCGTCATGTTCTCGGTGACGAACAATGACAAGAAGAATGACATGTGGATCTATGACTCACTCTCCGACGGAGATGACTCAGTTCCTCAGCCCAGCGGTAACGCAAGCCCGGGAGGGAGCACGAACAATGCCGATGGCCTGACACTCATCGAGCCGTCCTCCTCAAGTATCTACCGTGTCTCCTACGACTCCCAGGGCGGTTGCCTGTGCTCCAGCGACCTAACAGAGTACGTCAAACCCGGTCAGACGATCGCGCTCCAGGCGACCTTCACCGGTGTCCCGGCGGAGGCCCAGAGTGTCACCGTCACCATTCCGAACGGAGGTACCTTCAGCAACGTGGCGGTGGCCCGATGAGACAGCAGATACTCTCTGGAAGGTGGACGATGGGTGTCGAACACCGCCGTCGGGCTGGAGTGTGCGCTGCAGCAGTCGTTGCTGTGAGTGCCGTGTCCTGGTCGGTTGCCGTTGGAGCTGCCGCTTCACCTGTGGCGCCGCTGGCGGGCCGTCCGGTGGCAGCTGCGACCAAGAGCGCCACAGCCGATCCGACGACGATCGTCAAGCAGCCCGGCAGCGCGGGCCCCGGCAACCCCAGAGTGGTTCAGACCGTGGACCGCGTTGTCACTCCGGTGTCGCGATCGAGCAGCACGGACAGTGCGGTCACCTACTCCTCGGACGGCCAGACGACCGTGGCCTCGCTGTCCGGTGACGTCACCTTCGACGTCGACTCGGCCACCCTGACCGACCGCGCCAAGCAGGTGCTCGACGAGATCGTCACTCGCTGGAACGGCAAGCCGCCGGCCACAGTCACCGTGGTGGGACACACCGACTCCGTGGCCGACGACGCCTACAACCAGACGCTCTCCGAGCAGCGTGCCAAGGCCGTGGCCGACTACCTGACCTCCAAGGTGGCGTCACTGAATGTGCAGTCCTCCGGCAAGGGGGAGAGCGAGCCCGTGGCCTCCGAGACCAACGAGGACGGCAGCGTCAACGAGGCCGGCAAGGCCGCCAACCGCCACGTGGACGTGCGTTGGGGGTGAGAGGCGGATGTGTGACGCGTCAGCGCAGCTCGATCCACTGGCCCACGGTTGAGATCTGCTTCTCGGTGATCTTCGCGCCTGAGAAGTCCACGAGGCAGATCTTTGAGTCTCGACTGATGGCCCACAGGGAGCCCTTCTTCTGATAGGGCCAGGTGATCTGGTACTGCTGCTGCGCCAGGATGATGGATCCGTTGGTGATGGCTGTTCTCGAGCCAACGGGTTGGTACCCGCGAGTGACGGCCCGGGCGGCGTTCATCGCGAGGTCAAGGGCCTGGTAGCCGTCCTTCGCTTCGACGGACTGGGCTGTCATGAGGACGGCCGACTTGTCTGATGGGTCGGTCCACTTGGTGCCCCAGATGCTGGACTGCGCCACCGACTGGTCCCAGTCCTTGGGTACCGCAAGAAGCAGGTCGCCGTCCTCAAGGCGCTCCCAGTCACCTTCAGGGCCTGGGTGCTTCGTCAAGGAGCAGCTGGCAAGAAGCGCTGCGGCTCCGGCCGTCGAGGCTGTGAGAAGTGCGCGTCGTCGTTGGATCGTCATTGTTGCTGCCTCGTCAGAGTGAGAGTGTTCTCGATGCCGTTGCGAAGGCCGTCATCCAGGACAGTGCTCAGAAGAGTGACAATGCCGGTCCCCACTTCTGAGGCGAGCAGCCAGGTCCACCCCAGCCAGGATGAGTTGGGCCCCCAGTAGAAGGCGACCCTCTCAGTGGCAGGTGTGTTCCCATCAGCCTCCCAGGAGACCCGGCCGATCTCCGAGTAGTTCTCAAAGAGGTAGGAGCTCATGAGATTGGCGGTTTGCCTGATGCCGTCAGCGGTGGTACTCGCGTCGATGCCGGAGAGCAGCACCCGCTGCTCGAAGCTGGTGTCGTTGGCCTGCAGGTCGTAGGAGACGGCATACGGGGGCCATCCGCTGCGCCGAGTAGGGCCCTTGAGAGAGGACAGCAGACTGAGAGAGATACCGGAGAAGTTGACGCCGGTCCACTCCTTGGGAGCGTCCTGAGGGCCCTTGGACGGGGCTTGCGGCTGCTTCACGTCATCGACCGAGGTCATTCCTGAAACAGGCGTTTTTTCTGGTGAGCTGCTGCATGAGGCGACCGCGCTCAGCGAGGCGATACCGCCTGCGGCCATGAGGAGACGGCGCTTCATGAGGCGTTCACCGCCACGGATGAGAGGACGGACGACATGCGCTCCAGACTCTCCTGATTCTTCGGATCGGCGAAGACATAGACCCCGTAACTGTCGCCGCTCGGTCCGTCAACGATGACTCCCGCACACGTGATGGGGATCTCGGCGGTCTTACGGTCCTGCAGCCATGGCGGGATCGCCGTGGTCTGCCAGTCCAAGCGGTTCCCTCCGGTTCCGCCAGGAACCTCCGTGGGAGTGACCGTGGGCTGGATGGACTGGGCGGTCAGTGACTGCTGCTCCGCGGCCAGGACGCTTGCCGCTGATTTGACGCCGGCGGCGTAGTACTCGACGGCAACAGTGAGAGGGGAGCCGCCCCTGCTGTCGTAGTAGGTCTGCTGCATGCCGTCGTCATAGGTTGTGGTGGCCTCGGTAACGGCATCCCCCGGTATCTGGATCATGAGGTTTCCGGTTGGGAGAAGCGTCATCAAGTCGTCCGACGACGCGGCGCCCGAGCTTCTTGACGTCGATGGTTGGGATGCGGAGGCGGCAGTTGATGCGGTGCTGGAGTCTGAGGCTCCACTGCTCTGTCCGCAGGCACTCAGGGTGAGTGCGGCCATCGCTGCCGTCGCAGCCGCTGTGGCTGTTACAGAAGTCTTCATGCACTGTCCTTGCGTTGTCGTCAGGCGTCTTAGAGAGGAGGTCACTATTGAGTTTGACTAGCCAGCGGCTGTCGGCCCGCCGTGAGCTGGTCAGTGCTCCAGCTGCCGGAGAGGGCGTCGAAGCCGCCGTTGTCCGTGATCGCCGTGCCGTTAACAACGAGCTGCGTGGTGCTCGCCTTGGTGGCAAGGAGTGCGGCAAGTGTGTTTTTGGAGGAGGAGCCCTGTGGGTCGCTGACGGACAACGCGGCAGTTGGGACGTTGACGGTGCCTGACGACAGCAGAACGGATTTGGCGTAACTGTTGGCGAGATCCCGATCACTTCCGCTGAGTACTGATACGTCAAGAGTTGTGGTCACCACGGTGGTGACAGCTGTGCCCGCTGCGACTCCCGAGATGCTGCCGTCGGCAGAGCCCTCGGTGACATGGGTGAATGTCATCTTGTCGAGGTCTCCTCCGGTGTCATAGGACAGAGCGACGTTGCCCAAGCAGATGCGCTGACCTGCGGGGGGAGAGGAGATGCCGAAGGTGTTCCACGCGGAGTCGACCTCCTGGCTGTGCTCCGGTACGGGGACGTCGGCCTTGTAGGAGAACGTGTGGCTGACCGCACCGGTTCCGTTGGGCTCGGTAGTCGTTGCACGCCGGTAGGCGACATAGCCGCTGACAGTCAGAACGGGATAGGTGACTGAGGGCTCGGAAGGAGCCGTATCTTGAGCAGTGTTGCCTGACGACGTTTCACCGATGGTCAACCATCCCGCTGACGACTCGACCGTGGAGTCAGGCAGGGTCGCTGCAGAAGGATGCCCGTGCTTGACCCGTCCGGCCCCCATATTCTCCGCCTGCTTGGTGACCTCCTGAGACGAGGCCGAGGCGCAGGTGCGTTGATTGAAGCACTGCGATGTTGCTCGCTGAGCTCGCGTCTCAGTGACCTGTTTGGTGACTGGGTTGGACTTGGGGCCTTCTACTGTGTAGCCGCTGGACAGCGAACTGGTGGTGTCGATGTTTTGGTCAGTGCCGGAGTCCGACGCTGCGTCAGCTGGTTGGATGCTGACTAGTGAGACGCCTACGAACAGTGCTGAAACGGCGGCCCAGCCTGATCGGGGGGCGTGGGAACGGCGGCGCACGGAGTGCGTCCTTTCGGTGAGGCGACAGGTGCAAAGCGGTGTCGTCGGGGTCGATACCGTTATCTGTCTGAAACTCTACGGACAGATGCGCTTTGACGCTACCGTCTGAATTGTTCTGGGCTTGATGGAAGCTGTGATGATAGGCAAGGATCGCTGCTATGGGACTTAGAGATTGCGTCAGTAGGTTAGGGCTTGTGGGTGGGGCGTTGGTGCCAGCGGTGGGTGGTCCAGGCGTGGTGGATGAGGTTCCTGATGGTGATGATGGTGTTGGCCAGGGCGATGAACGCCTCGATCACTCGGGTGCGCACCTCGGTACAGATCTGGAGCCTACGCAAGCCGCGGGTGTGCCAGGAGTTGGTGCGTTCGATCACCCAGCGCCTACCGGCCTGCAACGGGGTACCCCTGGGGGAGATCCGGGCGTCGCAGCCCAGCACCTCGAGCAGCTCGCGGGTCCTGCGGCTGTCGTAGCGGCATCCAGGTGCACGGTGATGTGCTCGGGCAGGTCGAAACCGAACCTGCCCAGACACTCCAGGGTTGGTGCCAGCAAAGGCGAGTCATGTCGGTTGGCCGGGGCGACCTGCACCCCGACAGGAATGCCGTGCCCCTCGACCATCACCGAGCGCTTGGTGCCCTGCTTGCCCCGGTCCACAGGTGAGGGACCGGCGGCCTGGCCCCCACAGGGGGCCTTGACGATGTAGCCGTCGACGCACAGGTCCTCCAGCCCCAGGCCGACGATCTTGCCCTAGGCATCCAAGGCCGCCTGCTCCAGGGCGGTGAACACTCCCGCGGCGATCCACTCACCCGTGTCTGCGTCGGATAGTGGCTGCCGAGCAGGTGGAGTCAGTGACCTTCTCGTAGGCCGCCCCCAGCACCAGGACCTGGATGAGCTTGCCCGGGCACGATCCGGTCAGATATGCGGGCCCGATGGCACCCCAGCGGGTGAGTATCGACGCGGACCGGTAACAGCGCGGAGAACTGGACCCACAAGGGCTCCATCACCGATGATGGCAAGGCGGGCACAAGAAGACACCCCCAGGAACAGAAGCAAGTACAGACAACTCTGGAGTGCGTGGTGTTTCTCGGACAGGGGGAGTTTTTCTTCCTGTGAGTCGATAGGATAGATGCCATGCCAGCAGCGAAATACTCGGAGGAGCTGCTAGGCCCAGGTCGTGCGTGAAGTCATTGAGAAGGACCGCACGATAGCCTCGGTAGCCGCCTCGTACGATCTTGTGGCCCAGACGGCAGGTAACTGGGTCGCAAAATACAGAAAAGATCATGCCACCGACCAGGACCGCCAGAAGGCCTCCGAGTCAGCCGAGATCGCAAAGCTGAGAGCGGAAAACAGGGAGCTGCGTCAGGAGAACGAGCTCGGCGAAAAAAGCAGCCGCCTTCTTCGCGAAGGAACGACCGTGACCGAGCGCTACGAGCTCATCAATCGCGAAGAAGGCCATTACCCCATCTCCTCGATGTGCCAGTGGTCCGGTGTCTCACGATCCGGCTACTACTCCTGGCGCGACCGACCTGAGTCCATCGCCAGGGTGAGGAGAAAAGAGCTCAGTATCATGATTAAGGATGCTTTTGCCGACTCCGATGGCACTTATGGGTATCGAAGGATCCAGGCCTACCTGGAGAGGCGTGGCGTGAGGGCAGATGGCGCCACGATCCGTTCCATCATGCACGACCTGGGCCTTGAGGCCGCGCAGCCGCGGGCGAAAGTCCGAACTACCGTTCCGGCCGAGGATCTCGATCAGCGCCCCGACCTGATGAGGCGGGACTTCACTGCCGACGAGCCTGGGCGTAAGTGGTGCGGGGATATCACCTACATCAGTACGTGGTCCGGGTTCGTTTATCTTGCTACGGTTCTGGACTGCTGCACGAAGAAAGTCGTGGGGTATGCGATGGCTGATCATATGCGCACCTCGCTGGTGTGTGAGGCCATCGACATGGCAGCAAAGCGGTGTCCGGTTGAGAAAGGTGTGACAGTCTTTCACTCCGACCGGGGAAGTCAGTACACGTCTCAGAAGTTTCTGGACCACCTGAAGACCTATGGTATCCGGCCGTCCGTGGGTCGTACGGGGGTGTGTTGGGACAATGCGTGGGCGGAATCATTTAACGCCACGCTCAAGAATGAGAGAGTGCATAGAATGGTGTACCCCACGAGACAGAAGGTGATCAACGATATTGCCTCGTGGATCGAGCTGAGATACAATCATGTGCGCCTTCACTCAGCCCTGGGATACCGCACGCCTAACGAGATCGAGCAAGAATTCCTGGACCTAACCAAGGCAGCCTGAAACACCAAACAAGCAGTGTCCGAAAAACACCCAGCAGCCCATTTTGTGGAGACTGGTTTATCTGGTGCCGGTGGTTGCCGGTTGTGATTGTTCGTGGCGGTGGCGGTCGGGTGCCCAGGCGGCTTTGTGCTCGGCGGGGGTACGCATGCCGATAGCGGAATGAGGGCGAATGGTGTTGAACCAGTGCACCCACTCGGCGGTGGCGAGCTCGACGGCGTCGATGTCCTCCCAAGGGCCCTGGTTGCGGATCAGCTCGGCCTTGTACAAGGAGTTCAGAGCCTCGGCCAGAGCATTGTCATAGGAGTCGCCCTTCGACCCCACCGAGGCGACCGCCTCGCACTCGGACAGGGCCTGCCCGTAGCGGATGGACCTGTACTGCACCCCTCGGTCGGAGTGGTGCACCAGGCCCGTCAGGTCGGCCCCCTGACGTTTCCGCTGCCAGACGGCCATGCTCAGGGCGTCCAGGGCCAGGTCGGTGTACAGGCTCGTGGAGGTCTGCCAGCCGATGATCCTCCGCGAGTACACGTCGGTCACGAAAGCCACATAGACCCACCCGGAGAAGGTGCGTACAT
>ERZ773054.2225-NODE-2225-length-10191-cov-3.340667_pt1 | contig 10191 bp, 4 predicted proteins | sample MGYA00580630_ERZ773054 | MGnify/ENA primary metagenome ERZ773054 (study PRJEB29015, sample SAMEA2737994) | human oral metagenome | biome: human oral; feature: human-associated habitat; material: dental | place: China | collected 2115 ... | reverse complement strand
AGCTGCACCGGAGTCGGAGCGCGCGGATATCTTTGCTGCACGCTATCTGCTCTATCACGGCGACGCGGAGACGGCAGTTGTCTGCGGTGAGCGTGCGTATGCGCGGCGTCCCGTGAGCCTCGCCGTTTGGAAGGTGCTTGCCGTCGCTTATGGTGCAGTCGGGCGCTATGCGGATGCACTTGTGATGCGCGCCTATATGACACGGCTCTCAGATGCTCCACTCACAGCAGAGGACTGCCCGCGTGAAATTCTGACGCAGGAGACACTGGACCGCCTTTCCGTTGCCATGGGAAAGCCAAACTATGCTCCGCTGGCGCTCAGTCGTATGTCCTATGACAAGGAGATGGGGCTCTGTGCCCGCACGGGCGTCTTTTCGGGAGAGTTCCTTCCCGAAATGTCACACATTCCCCCTTACTACGTCGCAGCGTATACGGAGCAGGAACAGCAGGGCAATAAGGCGTGGCTGCTCAATACGATACAGGACGCGGAGGGTTTTGCCTACAACGTCGGCGGTGACTTCGTCTACGATCTCGTGCGCGGAGAGCGTGCACCCGGACGTGCGGAAATCACGCTCACGGAGGAACAGGAGATTGTTTTGCCGGTCATCGGCGTGACGGGTTTTCAGCAGCTGCATATCAAGACGGCATCCGTGGACAAAAACACGCCGCTTACGCCCGCAACGCCGAATTTCTTTCGGCTCGCGGAGTCGGCGCAACTCTCATCCGAGCGTGGCTTTATCGTGGGTACACCGATCACCGTCGGACACAGCCCCGCACGCCGTCCGCTTGTGTTGCATTTCCTTGCCGACGCACTGCCGTGGGAGATCCTGCGGGAACATTTTGCCGAATGGATGCCGCATACGGCACGTTTTTTCGCACGCGGCACGATTTTCGATCAGCATTTCTCCGTGTCGGAGTACACCTATCCGTCGCTGCCCGGCATTGAGACGGGGATGTACCCGCATCACAACCAGATCTTCAACGACAAGGTCGCCATCCCTCTGCCGCCGGAGTACGTGACGCTCTCCGAACGCATGAAAGCCCTCGGCTATGCGACGGCAAATCTCATGGGGGACGGTGTCGGTATCTATAACGGGGCAACGCGCGGATATGACCGCCTCCTTGTTACGGATTATCGGCTGCCCACCTATGAGGGCGTCGAGCGCACAATCCGCCATCTTGAGGGTCTGCGCGATGCCGATCACTTCATTTTTCTGCATACGACGGATCTCCATCCATGGCCATACCCGCTCTTTCAGATTACGGCGAGCGTGCAGATGCGTCTCCCGCTCGCAGATCGGCTCTCCGGTGCGGAAAGTGATGAGCCGAGTCCCTATCTGCGTACGACGCCGCTCAGTACAGAGGCATGCAGACAGGGCATCCGCGACCTTGACCGCGCCCTCGGAACGCTCTTCACATACCTCGAGCAGAACTATGCGCCCGAGGAATACCTCGTAAATCTTTACTCCGACCACGGTGTCCCCGTGTTCAGCACAAATCATTATATTGTCAGCCCCGAAATGACGCATGCCGCGTGGATGATGCGCGGCGCAGGCGTGCCCGAGGGTGTTGTCGCCGGTGAGCTGACGAGCACGGTGGATATCTACAGGACGCTGGGACATCTCCTCGGTTTTCCCGTAGGGGACAATGTGGACGGTGTACTGCCAAAAATATTTGGCGGAGCGGGACGGGAGATCGCGTTCAGCAATTCCCTGTATCCCGGACGCACCTACTGTCTGCGTGCACGTTCCATGACGCATACATTTCATCTGGAAACATTGGGCGCCGTTCTGCCGAACGGGACGGTCGATCTTGCACAGGCGAAAACTGCCATCTATCCGCGTACGCATGAGGGTGCGCGCGGATATGAAGCGGACAGCGCGGATCTGCGCGCATTCTTCTACCCGCGCGTGCGGGAGTTCGTGCAGGGAATTGAAAATAACGGTGAGATATTCCCACCCGCAAAGGAGAAATAACAGGAAAGGTGTCACGATGACGGACGACTTCACAATATTCTGGCGCAACAATGAGAACGCTTCTGCACTTTTTTATGATCTTTTGGCGCGTGCGGAGAGCGATGCCTACGACGACGACTTCCTCATGCAGCTCGCCGCCTACCGTACCGAATCGCCGGACTCCGAGCGTGCGGATGTCTTTGCCGCGCAGTACCTCCTCCATCATGGGGATGCGGAGAATGCCGTCCTCTGCGGAGAGCGCGCGTATGCGCGGCGTCCCGTGAACCTCGCGGTCTGGAAGGTGCTTGCCGCCGCTTATAGTGCGGTTGGACGTGAGTTTGATGCCATCACCATGCAGGGATATATACAGGGGACGTATCCGGATGAGGAGTTCAGCCTTACCCTCCCGAGGAACCGGCAGAAGGATGCGCTCAACCGCTTCTCGCTGGCGGTAAACAACTCCTGCTACATGCCATTGATTGCGGACCGCGCCGTCATCGAAAACGGTCAGTTCCACTTTGCGTTTGACATCTTCCTCGGCGAGGAGATCCCCCTCACCATACCTGACGGGCATGACCGCCCCTGGGTTGGGATCTACGTGGACGAGGGCTTTCTCTCGACGATGGCGCCGGTCTATGAACACATCCGTCACGATTCGCTCTTCGTCATCAATGACCGCGATCTCACCTTCGACATCCAAAAGGCGCGTGAGGTCACAGGTATGACACAGCTGGAGGTGCCGGAGGGACGGTCGGTCATTGTGCCAATCGCGGGGACGTTTCCCTATCAGAACCTCCTCATTCAGACGCCCGCAAGGGAGTATCCCGGCTATCTCGGACAGTATTCATTCAGCTATTTCCGATTTGACGAGAGTGTAACTCTGCATTCTGACGAGGATGCTCCCTATGCCGTGGGCACCCCCATTCTCCTCGGGCACAGCCCCCATCGCAAAAAACTCGTACTGAACCTCCTCGTTGACGGGCTGTGCTGGCCTGCGGTGCGTGACCTTTTCGCCGAACATATGCCATGCATTGCCAAATTTTTTGCGCGCGGCGTGATCTTCGACCAGCACTTCTCCACATCGGAGCACACCCTGCCCGCACTTCCCGCCATCGAGACGGGACGCTATCCGCACCACACACATATCTTTATCGAAAAGGACAGTCACGAGCTGCCGCCCACCATCCGAACGATCTCGGAGTGCATGACGGATCTCGGCTACTACGCCTCTGCGCCGCTCGTTTCAGGACATAACGGTTACCACGGGACATATCGCGGCTATGACCGGCTCATCGCCACCTACGGATTCCAGCCCGCCTATGAGGGCACGGAGCGCGCCCTGCGCACACTTGAGGCGCTGCGCGATGTCGATCACTTCATGTTCTACCACACGACGGACGTGCATCCGCTGACCATACAGGTGCCGCTCAAGTTCTCCACCGAGGTGGAGGTGGGGATGCCGCTCGCGGACCGCTTCGTCCCTCTCGATCCGACGGTGCCGACGATCCGTATCCCCCGCCTCCCGCTCCACCTCAGTCAGCACCTCGTCAGCCTGCACCATATCGACCGCAGTATCGGGCAGCTCCTCACCTACATTGAGGAGCATTATGGTGCGGACGAGTACATCGTGAGCCTCTACTCCGATCACGGCTGCGGATATCATGCCCCCGCGCCGGTGCAGCCGCCGGATCTCGTCGGCGAATACGCTACGGGAGCCACGTGGATGATGCGCGGGGCAGGCGTGCCCGAGGGCGTCATCGCAGATGAACTCACGAGCGCAGTGGATATTTACCCCACGCTCGGACACCTCTGCGGCTTTCCCGTTGCCGAGGACATCGACGGAAACCTCCCCGCGGTCTTCGGCGGTCGTGCGCGCGATGTCCTCTACAGTTCATCCCAGTATCCCGGACAGACGTTCAAGCTCGCCGTGCGTACGCACGATCACGTCCTGCGCCTTGAGACGCGGGATCCCGTCGATGAGGACGGCACAACCGACTTTGCGGATGTCCGCACGGGCATCTATCCGCGCGGATACGACCTGCAGGAGGACCACGCCCTCGACAGCACCGAACTGCATGCCTTCTTTTATCCGAGGGCGCGGGATTTCGTACGGGAGATTGCAAACAACGGTGAGTTCTGGCCGGCGATGCGCGCGGCACGCCCGGCGTGGTTTGGGGAGAAATGAACGGGTGCGTTGAACACGGGAAAGGACATTATGACGGACGACTTTACGGTGTTCTGGCGCAACAACGAACGCGCCTCTGCACTCTTCTACGATCTGTTGGAGCGCTCCGAACGCAGGGCATATGACGACGACTTCCTCATGCAGCTTTCTGCCTATCGGGAAGCTGCACCGGAGTCGGAGCGCGCGGATATCTTTGCTGCACGCTATCTGCTCTATTACGGCGACGCGGAGACGGCAGTTGTCTGCGGTGAGCGTGCCTTCACACAACGTCCGATTGAGCCGGCTGCATGGAATGTGCTTTCATGTGCCTATGAGACACTGGGGCGCTATGAAGATGCACTGATCATGCAGGGTTATACAAAACAACTCTGTAATATACCATTCGCAATTGATGACTATCCCACAGAAGCAATTACAAGTGATATTCTTGACAAGCTCTCCATCATTGCAACCCGTCCGGGCTCCGGTCCGTTCGTAACACGTGTGTCCTATAATCCGAAAGAAGGTCTGACCTCTTCCGAAGGCGTCTTTGCGGGCGAATTTCTAACATCTTCCTCCCCCACACTTCCCCCTTACTATGTCGGAGTACATGCAGAACAGGGTCTGCAGGGCGATAAGACGTGGCAGTTAGCTGCTCTACAGAGAACGACCGGGATCACCTATTTCGGTGCAGGCGATTTTGTCTTCGACCTCATGCGTGCACGACGCGCACCGGGCTCAGCCCATATTGATGTTCCCCTCGGTCAAGAGACCGTACTCCCCATCATAGGCACTGTTTTGCCCGTATGCGGTTTGCGTAATCCACAGCAACTGCGCGTACACACCGCCTCACTCAATGAACTCGCATGGCTGAATGTTGCAACGCCGAATTTCTTCCGCCTCAACGAACCGACAGATTTCACCTCAGAGGAGGACTTCATCGTAGGCGGTCCGATTATGATCGGTCATGCGAAAAACCGACGCCGACTCGTCCTGAATATTCTTGCGGATGCGATGCCATGGCAGATTCTTCGTTACTCCTTTGCAAAGGACATGCCGAACACGGCACACTTTTTCGCACAAGGTCTTATTTTCGACCAACACTTCTCCGTGGCAGAGTATACCTATCCGTCGTTTGCCACAATCGAAACGGGAATGTATCCTCAGCATAGCCAACTCTTCAATAATAAAATCAGCCTACCGCTTCGCTCCGACTATATAACACTCGCAGAGCGAATGCGCAATGCCGGCTACGCGACGGCAAATCTCATGGGGGACGGTGTCGGTCTCTATAACGGGGCAACGCGCGGTTATGATCGTCTCCTCATCTCATCCTATCGTCAACAAAACTACGAGGCGGTAGCACGAGTCATTCGTCATCTCGAAGGGCTGGGGGACGCCGATCACTTCATCCTCATCCACTCCAGTGACGTGCATCCATGGCCATCTCCACTCTTTCAATATCCAAGTGCTGTACAAGCGCGTCTGCCACTTGCAGCACGTCTTACAGAAACGATTGGTGCTCCGCCCAGCCCCTACCTTCGTCCCTGCCCACTGAACCAAGAAGCGTATCGTTTAAGCATTCGCGAACTCGACCGAACGCTTGGCATGCTCTTTTCCTATCTTGAGGAGCACTATACACCGGAAGAATATCTCATAAATCTCTACTCCGACCACGGCATCTCCATCTTCAGCGAAACGCCCTATATCGTTGATTCACTCCTCACCGGAGCAACGTGGATGATACGGGGGGCAGGTGTACCAAAGGGCGTCGTTGCGAACGAACTGACAAGTCCTGTGGACATCTATCCAACGCTCGGGCACCTGCTGGGCTTCCCCGTGGGCAACTATATCGATGGTCTGCTTCCGCGTGCATTCGGAGGCTCCGGACGAGATATCACATTCAGTAATTCGATCTTCCCGACGAAGCCCTATTTCCTCGCCGCACGCTCCTCCACGCATACATTTTGTCTTGAGACGGAAGAGGCTGTCGCACCGGGCGGGACGGTTGATCTTGCAAAAGCCAAATACGCGATCTATCCGCGCGAACACGAACGAGAAGAGGAGTATGAGATGGACAGCGAAGATCTGCGCGCGTTCTTCTATCCGCGTGTACGGGAATTTCTGAAGGGGATTGCAAACAACGGAGAGGTGTTCCCTCTTCCGAAAGGATGACATACATAATGGGAAGTGATTTGACCGTATTCTGGCGCAACAACGAACGCGCCTCTGCACTCTTTTACGATCTGCTGGAACGCTCCGAACGCGGGGCATATGACAACGACTTCCTCACGCAGCTTGCCGCCTACTGTGAGGCAGCACCGGAGTCGGAGCGTGCGGATGTCTTTGCCGCACGCTATTTGCTTGCGCAGAATGATGCGGAGACGGCGTGCATCTGTGCCGAGCGCGCCTATCGCCGCCGCCCCGTGAACTACGAGATCTGGAAGCTGCTCGGCGAAATCTATATGCGCTTGGGGCGTACGGCGGACGCGCTTACGATGTACGGCTATGCACACGGGCTGTATCTCGCCCCCATGATTCCGCCGGAACTTCTGGCGCGCGCAGATGCGGAGGGACTCAACCGCCTCTCTGTTGCCGCGGGCATCGGTACCGGTGCGCCGCTGACGCAGAACCGCGCGGTCATGAACGGGGAGGAGCTGTGCCTGATCCTCGACGGCTTTGTCGGGGAGCACCTGCCGCTCACGCCGCCCGAGGGACAGGCACGCCACTGGGTCGGTGCCTATGTCTGCAATGAATTCCTCTCTGACAAGAGCCTGCTCATCGAGAAGGTGCGCCACACCGATGTGTTCGTTGATACGATGCAGCGCGACTTCTCCTTTCAGCTGCAGCGGGCGGAGGAGTTGCGCGGAGAGATAACGATCGAGATGCCGGAGGGGACGGAGGTCATCGTTCCGATTGCGGGAACGGAACATGTGCAGGAACTGAGGATCGAGAGGAACAGCACACCGCCCGCGATGGCATACCTCGGGAAGTGGGCGTTCAGCTATTTTCGTCTCACGGAGACGACACGCATCACCGCAACCGGCGATGCCCCCTACGCCGTGGGCACACCGATCCGCCTCGGGCACAGCCCCGACCGCAAAAAACTCGTGCTGAACCTCCTGGTGGACGGTCTTTCATGGAATGTGGCGCGCACGCGCTTCCCCGACTGTATGCCGAACATCGCGCGCTTCTTTGCGCGCGGAGTGATCTTCGATCAGCATTTCTCCACATCCGAGTGCACCTATCCCGCGCTCCCCGTGATCGAGACGGGACGGTACCCGCTCCACACGCAGGTCTTTAATGAGCGCGACAGCCACGAGATCCCGCTTGACTTTATGACGCTCTCGGAGTGCATGTCAGATCTCGGTTACTATGCCTCCGCACCGATGGCCGCGAGTGACAGCGTTTACTGCGGTGCGCTGCGCGGCTATGACATGCTGAATGTCGCCGCATGGAAGCTGCCGTCCGCCGAGATGGTGGATCGCGCGATTATGCAGCTGGAGGCGTTTGACGGGACGGATCAGTTCCTCTACCTGCATACGACCGATGTGCACCCGTGGAATGCAAAGGGGTTCAAATTCTATCCGGCAGTGGAGACGCATCTGCCGCTCTCCGAGCGCCTCTTCGACATCGATGAGAACATTGCGAGCGTTCGCCTGCCGAAGCTTGTGCTCTATCAGGAGCAGTTCTGGCAGACCCTGCGCCATGTTGACCGCAGCATCGGTTATCTGCTCTCCTATATTGAGGAGCATTTCGACGAGGACGAATATATCGTAAGTCTCTACTCCGACCACGGAAACTCCGTATTCACCACACCTTTTGGCAATCTTGTAGACGTCATAGCAGAGAACTCGACGCGCGCGGTCTGGATGATGCGCGGGGCGGGCGTGCCGCAGGGTGTCGTTTCGGATGAACTGACGAGCATTGCGGACATCTACCCGACGCTCGGTGCGCTCTGCGGCTTCCCCGTATCGCCGGATATCGACGGGAATCTGCCCGCCCTCTTCGGCGGGACGGAACGCGATGCCGTCTACAGCATGTCGATCTTCCCGGGGCAGACGTTCAAGCTTGCCGTGCGTACGCACGCGCATACGTTGAGAATTGAAACGCCGGCTCTTGTCGATGAGGACGGAACGGTGGATTTTACGAATTCCGCCATCGCGATTTACCCGCGCGACCGTGATCTGGAGGCCGGGTACGAACTGGAGAGCGAAGAGCTGCGTGCGTTCTTCTATCCGCGCGCGCGGAAGTTTGTACGGGAGATTGCAAACAACGGCGAGTTCTGGCCGGCGATGCGCGCGGCGCGGAAGGAATGGTTCGGGGAGAAGTAAGCGGGTGTGTTGAACGCGGGAAAGGACATTATGACGGACGATTTCACGGTACTCTGGCGGAACAATGACCGCGCCTGTGCGCTTTTTTACGATCTCCTCGAACGTGCGGAGAAAAACGCCTACGACGATGATTTCCTCACGCAGCTTGCCGTCTATCGGGAGCACGACGGAGATGAGGTGCACGCGGACATCTTTGCCGCGCAGTACCTTATCCACCACGGCGATGCGGAGGGGGCGCTCCTCTGCGGGGAACGTGCCTTTCGCCGCCGACCGATCAGCCATGCGCTCTGGTCCGTGCTCGCGCGCGCCTATACGGCAGTCGGACGCTATGCGGATGCGCTCGTCATGCAGGGCTATCTCTCGAACTTTTACAACGTGCCGATTGCGCTGGATGTCCCGCCCGAGGTGCTCAACGAGGATACGCTGAAACGCCTGTCCCTTGCGATGGGCAAAGCAAATTATGCGCCGTTCACTGTGGCACGTATGCGCTACGATGCGGAGCACGGACTCAGCGAACGCCCAACCGCCTTTGCGGACGAATTTCTCCCCGTCTCGCCCCACATCACGCCGCCCTACTATGTCGGTGTCTACACGGAGCAGGAGCTGCACGGAAACAAGGCGTGGCTGATTGCAACCATAAAAAACGCGCCGGATTTCGTCAATTATGTTGGCGGGGATTTCACCTTCGATCTCATCCGCGGGCAGCGTGCTCCCGGGACGGCACATATCGAAATCGCCGAGGGGCAGCGGATTGTGCTCCCGATTCTCGGAACCACGCGTGCCCAGCTGCTCAACGTCCGTACCGATACGGTGAACGATTCGACGTGGCTGAATCCCGGTACCCCCAATTTCTTTCGTCTCGATGAAACGACGGATTTTTCCTCGGGCGACGACTTCATCGTCGGGCATCCGATCCGTCCTGGACATGCGCCCAAACGCCGCCCGCTTGTGCTGAACATCCTCGTGGATGCACTCCCGTGGACGATCCTGGGGGAACGCTTTGCAGAGGAAATGCCGCAGACACACCGCTTCTTTGCAAAGGGGCTGATCTTCGACCGGCATTTCTCGGCGGCAGAGTACACCTACACATCCCTGCCCACGATTGAGACGGGGATGTACCCGCACCACAATCAGGTGATCCTCGAACGCGCCGCGATCGAATTGAATCCGGAGTACATAACACTCTCCGAGCGTCTGCGCGATCTGGGCTATCGGACAGCATACCTCATGAACGGCGGGGACAATGTCTACAACGGAGTGACACGCGGGCATGACCGCCTCATCATCTCCCCCTACCGTCTGCAGGCATATGAGGGGGTCGAGCGAACGATCCGCGATCTGGAAGGGTTCCGCGATGTCGATAACTTCCTTGCGCTTCATTTTATGGACATCCATCCGTGGTCGAGCGACCTCTTCCAGGTGACGGGTTCCGTGCAGGCAAGACTTCCGCTCGTGGGACGGCTCGCGGGACCCGAGGAAAAAATCCCAAGTCCCTACCTGCGTCCCAGTACGCTGAATCAGGCGGCGTTTTGGCAGGGAGTGCACAATCTCGACCGTGCGCTTGGGACTCTCTTTACCTATCTTGAGGAGCACTATGCACCCGAGGAATACCTCGTGAACCTTTACTCGGACCACGGTGTTCCGATTTTCAGGGCGGAACACTGCATTGTCGATGCGCATATGACGGGCTCGTCATCATTCTTGCGCGGGGCGTCGTAGTCGGTCGCCATGGCCTCGTC
>ERZ773054.2224-NODE-2224-length-10203-cov-48.139929_pt1 | contig 10203 bp, 5 predicted proteins | sample MGYA00580630_ERZ773054 | MGnify/ENA primary metagenome ERZ773054 (study PRJEB29015, sample SAMEA2737994) | human oral metagenome | biome: human oral; feature: human-associated habitat; material: dental | place: China | collected 2115 ... | reverse complement strand
CGACTTTTCCCAAGTTTCAGGCAGTCTGCACACCATTACCGTGAGCATCGTGCGCGGCGCGGCCTCGGAGAAGACGGCGTCGAACAGCCTCGCCTGCTCCCGCCTGACGACGAACCCGGGCTCCTCCGCGGGACGGCTGCCGAACCGGATGCGCGGGCGGGTGAGGTCCCCGCGCCGAGGACACGCGGATTCCGGTACCAGTCGCGCGAACTCCCCGCAGACGGCCCCCACGAGCGCGTCGAAGAAGGGTTCGACCGCCGCCTCCACGTCCCGGCGGCGATCCCGGGCCCGCTCGCGAAGGGCCTCCTCGAAGCGACCGGGCTCCCGGGCGAGGGCTCCGACGGCGTCGTCATCGGCGACCACTTCCGCGAGGAGGATCTCGACCTCGGTCGCCGCACTGCGCAGCAGGACGGCGTCAACGCCCTGCTCCTCGCACCTGCGTCGAGCGTCCGCGACCCCGGCCTCCAGACGGGAGGCGACCTCCTCGCCGAGGGCGTCGGCGGACGGGGCGGCCATCACGACCGGGGCTTGCAGTACGAACTCGGCCAGGCGCGTGCCGAGCGGGATCAGGGAGAGGGCGACCATGCCGGCAGTCTACGGGATCGAGCCGCCGGCATGCGCGGAGCGGGGGTGTTCTGTTGTTGGAGACATCCGCACTGCTGTGTCACTCGTCGGGCCGATCCGCATCTGCGGCGCCGGAGTCGGGCGGTGGATCGAACAGGACCGTGGCATCCTCGGAGCGGCCGGCGGCCTGGTAGGCGGAAGCGAGGTTGTTTCTGAAGATCTTGGTGTTGGGGTGGTCGGGGCCCAGGACTTCGCCGAGGTGCTCCACGGCGTCGGACAGGGACAGGGCCGCCTGGGGGGCTCCGAACTCCGTCGTATACCACAAGGCGGATGCAAGAACATTCCCGATGCGGGGATCGGCGAATAGGTTTCGCGAATATTTCTGCTCGGCCGCCGCGCGCAACTGGTCCGCAAGATCGAGAGCCTCCCGGCGCCTGTTGTCACTCTCCGAACTCCGGACGCGAGTAATATCCACCGACTCCAGGAGTCCGACCGCCTCCTTCTCGGCCCGCTCCCGTTCCGCCGGATCGTTCTCCCGGCTCTCCCGGATGACTCGTCCCTGAAGCCGATGCAGCATCGTCTTCGAACCATCCTCCGAGAACTGGCAGACCGAGAATTCGGCAAGCGCGCTCACTGCCTCGCAGGCGTCGAAGGATCCCTTCTCAGCAGCCTCCAGCCAATGCGTGGGGACACCTGAAGCGGCGAGCAGGGAGAGGACTCTGAGATAATGACGGGCAAGCATCTCCCGGTGCCGGCTCTGGCGCCCGATCTGCTCAAGTGCGCTCTGGAACGCCAGCTGTAAAGCGGCTCCAACGGCCTTCGGATACTCGTCGCCGTCCAGTCGTCGGACGCTGTCCTTCAGCGAGTACTTGCGGAGCTGCTCGAGGTAGTCCGCGAGACTGCGCCGGGTGCGCTTAATCATTGCCGCGGCCTGTGAAACGGCCACCGGCAGGTCGCCGAGCAGCTCGGCAATGATGTTCGCCGTCTCACGATCGACCTGGTTGGTGCGGCCGAGCAGCATTCCGATCGACTGCTCGCGCTCGAATGCCTCCACGGGAATCTGCGTCCAGCGGGCCCGCCCCCAGTCCGCTCGCCTCGTCGTAGTGGCCAGGACCCGCAGCCCCTCCCCGCGAGGAATAAAATCTCTCAGGTCATCGGGGCTCTCAACATTGTCGAGGATGATGAGGCGGTTCGTCCCGTCCGCCGACGCCAGCGCGTCGAGGCAGCGTCGCGCGAGTCTTTCGGGGGTGCGCTCATCCGATACGTCCACTCCAATGCTCCGTCCGAGTTCGGAGAACCCCTCAAGAGTGGTTTCGCGGGACTCCGCGTTGATCCAGGCGACGATCGGCCAGCCCTCCGCCTCGCAGCGGGCTGCTACAACGGTGGAGAGCTGCGACTTCCCGCTCCCGTGCATTCCTACGAGCACCGTGCGCGGCGTGGCCCTGCCGAATACGGCGTCCAGCAGTGCCTCCTGCTCCCGCCTCGGAATGAACCCGATCGTCTCCATGGGCCGACTGCCGAATCGAATATGACAAGGGCGCGGCGGGGCGGTTTCAATTCCATTGCTCTCGATGATGCGCTGAATTTCCTCAACCTTATCGAGCAGGCTCTTGAAGGCCCCTCGCGTAAAACTCGGAGATACCGGCGCCAGTCGCGTGAACTCTTCGGCGATGGCCTTCACCAGTTCGTCGAAGAAGGGCTCGGCCGCCTCTTCCACCTTCTGACGGCGACCCCGAGCGCGCCGGCGGAGGACCTCCTCGAAGCGATCCGGCTCCCGGACAGCGGTCACGACGGCGTCGTCATCGGCGACCACCTCCGCGAGGAGGATCTCGACTTCGGTCACCGCACTGCGCAGCAGGGCGGTGTCAACGTTCTGCTCCTCGCACCTGCGTCGGACGCCCGCCACCTTGGCCTCCAGACGGGAGGCGATCTCCTGGCCGAAAGCATCGAGCGCCTTATCGTCCTGCTTCCTGAGCGCGGTGATGGCCAGCCGCCCCTGGTGCATCTTCTTGACAAGCGCAATCGCGCCACCGGCGGTGGGATCGCCCGCCACGGCCGAGGCCTGCAGCAGAAGCTCGGCCAGGCACACGCCGAGCGGGACCAGGGAGAAGAGACCGACCATGCCATGAGCCTACAGGTCCGGGATGCCTGCGGGCGGAATGGAAGGGAGGCGCTCGCCGTCGGAAACGTCTGCAGGAGCCCCCGTCCCGCTCGCCGGCCGAGGACGCTCCGAACAGGTTGTCCACGGGGAAGTCCACGGGGACGGACGGGGATGACAGGGCGCTTCTCCCCATGGGCGGGCGGCGGGCGGGCGTCTACGGTGGCGAGTGCCGCCGGCCGGCCCGTGAAACCGGCCGACCGCGTGCTCCGTACTCCATCGGCCATACGAAGAGGTGTCTCGTGCCTTCCGCCAATCGTCCCCTTCCGCCCCGCCGTCGCGTCCTGACCCGCCGTCATGCCCTGACCCTGCCGCTCCTGACCCTCGCCGTCGGCGCCGCGGCCGCCTGCAACGACAGCGTGCCGGTGCCGACGGCGGGCGCGCCCTCGGCGGATGGATCCTCGACGCCCGGCGCGGCCTCGCCGTCGGGCGCCCCGACGGCGGTCGATACCCGCCTCGAGAACGTTCTGGGCGGTCACACCCTCGACGTGAGGATCGGCCCGCTCGTGCGCGTGGACGAATCCTCCTCGATCCTGTGCCTCCACGTCGACCGTCCGTCCGACGACCCGAACCAGGAGGCCGAGCTGGGCGCTGGCGACCAGTGGGTCGGCACCGTTGCGCAGGACCTGACGGCCACTCGGCCCCTGAGAATGATCGATCCCGCCGCCGGCCACGTCTGGGTGACGACGCGGGGCGCCGTTGCGGGCCTGTCCAGCGTGAAGACGGGCGGGTCGGCCGACTACTACCCGACCTTCGGCGGGGTGGGGGCCGAGGTGACGAGCGTGACGGTCATGCTCAGCGACACGGGCTTCTTCGAGGTGCCGGTCGTGGACGCCGGCGCCGTCCCGGACCTCGATGCGCAGGCGGTCCTCAAGGAGGCGGAGCCCGACCAGAACCGGGTGGCGCCGCTCGCCCTGGAGCGCTACATCGAGGCCGTCGACCGGTCGACCAGCGAGCTGACCACGGACGACTCGGTGAAGGTGACGGTGTCCAACGACGTGTCCTTCGAGTCGGACTCGGCGGATCTGTCGGCCGACGCCGAGGGGATCCTCAAGGGGGTGGCGGACACCATCGCCTCGTACCCCGACGGCGGGACCCTGGCCGTCACCGGCCACACCGATGACGTGGCCGACGACGCCTACAACCAGACGCTGTCGGAGAAGCGGGCGCAGGCGGTGTCGGACCGCCTGGGGCAGCTCACGCCCCTGTCGGCGTGGACGGTTCAGACGACCGGCAAGGGCGAGACCGAGCCCCGCGCTCAGGGCACCGACGACGCGGCCCGCGCCGCCAACCGCCGCGTCGAGATCGTCATCACGCCCACCGGCGGCACCAAGCCGGACGCCCCGCAGACCCCCGGCGAGGGCGACGTGCCGCAGGCGACCGGGCCCAGCGCGAAGGGAGCCGACGGCGTCTCCGTCTCGGGCGGCGCCGACGACCCGGGGGTCACCATCGTCCTGGACAAGGTGACGCGGCGCGGCGGGCTGCTCTTCGGCGAGTTCGTCGTGTCGGGGAACGATCAGAAGCTGAAGTTCCTGCCCACCTACTTCAGGGACTCGGCCGGGTTCGGGCTGAACAACGCCCGCGGCGAGCTCGGCGGCGTCAGCTCGATCGTCGCCGCCAGCGGAGTCACGCTGATCTCCGGCGGGAACTACGTCTTCCCCGTCGATTACCTGCCCGTCGGCGCCGATTCGCACCGGCCCCTGGCCGATCTCAACCTGGTCGCCCTGTCCGAGGATGGGCAGAGCGCCCGCATCTGCATGGCGTGGCCGGACACGGGGGAGAAGACGGTGATCGTGGACCGCCCCGCCGACTCGAAGTACGTCCCGGTCCCCTGGCGCCTGACGGACGTGCCCGTCGAGGGCTGATTCGCCGAAACCGGCGGAAAAGACGCGCGAAACCGGCGGAAACGACAGGTCGCCCGCCCCGCCGGCCATCGCCCCGACCCTCGTCGGTCCCTCTCCGCGTCACCACGAGGGCGGGCGGAACGGCGAGCAGCAGCGGTGACCAGTCCCGCCGCCCGCGCCGCCGCCCCGCATCCCAACGGGGAGGCGGGGCGGGGCCGCTCAGGCCGCGATAGTGCCCGTGGCCACCAGCACGATGATGATCACGCCCAGGGCCACCCGGTACAGGAGGAAGTCGGTGAACTTGTTGGAGGAGACGAACTTCAGCAGCCAGGCGATCGTCGCGTAGGCGACCACGCCGGAGACCACGGTCGCGATGATCGTGGCGGTCCACCCGATCTGCGGGGAGCTGATGTCCTCCGCCGCCGTGACCGCCTCGAGCAGGCCCGCGGCGATGAGCGCGGGGATGCCCATGAAGAAGGACAGGCGGGTGGCGGTCACCCGGTCGAAGCGCAGGAACAGCCCCGCGGAGATGGTCGCCCCGGAGCGGGAGATGCCCGGCAGCACGGGCGCGAGGGCCTGGAAGGAGCCGATGATGAGGGCGTCCTTGACCTTGACCTCGCTCATGCCCTTGCCGGTGGAGGCGTGGGTGGCGCCGACCGGGCCGTCGGAGTGCTCGTCCGCGAACCACATGACGGCGCTCCAGATGATGAGGGCGCCGGCGATGACCCACATGGAGCGGGCGGTGACCTCGATGAAGTCCTTGAGCAGCAGGCCGACGGCGGCCACCGGGATGGAGCCCAGGATGATGCCCCAGCCCAGGGTGAAGTCGGGGTCCTTGCGCGCGTCCTTGTTCGTCAGGCCCTTGAACCAGGCGATGACGATGCGCACGATGTCGCTCCAGAAGTAGACGACGGCGGCCAGGATCGCCCCGATCTGGATGATGGCGGTGAAGGCGGTCATGCCCTTGTCGTCGATCTGGTAGCCGAGGAGCTTCTCAACGATGTTGAGGTGACCCGTGGAGGAGACGGGCAGGAACTCGGTGATGCCCTCAACGATGCCGAGGATGACGGCGTGCAGCCAGTTCATGGGGCGTCTCCCAGGGGTGCGTGCGGCGATGGCGATCGTGAGGCTACCCGCTGCCGCCCTGGACGCGCGCTGAGTGTCCGTGTGGAACCTGCCTCACGGCGTCCCGCGGACCAGGAGCCGAGGGCGGATGCCAGCGGTGCCCTCGGACTCGGGCGCGCCGTCGAGCACGTGGAGGCCCCGTTGGACGAGGTGACGTCCGACCGCTGGGGTCTCGACGACGGCGGCGCTCAGCGCGGGGACATCAGGTGTGAGACGTCACGTCGTCGTGCTCGCCCGGAGACCCCGCACGGGTCCGCGCTCCGGGTGGGAGCTGGGGGAGGGCATGCACGTTGACGTACCCGTCGGCATCGACGCGGGGGCAACGACGGGGTGTTCGACCCGTCGGCCGTCAAAGAGGAACGCGGTCGCGCGCGGGGACCTTGCCGATGCCGCGTCACCCGGCTCGATGAGATCCTGCGCCGGAGCGAGAGGGACTTTCTGGACTAAGAAAAGCTTCCTCTCCTGAGCCCTGGAGGAGCCTCTCATTCCAGTGCGCACTCCCACCGAGGGGAGAATGCGTCCTTCTCACCAGAAAGATCCCGGGATGGGCCCGGATCAAGGTGGTGACGGGGATGGGCGGGTGCGGAGACGAGGAGGTCCGTGCGCTCCCTCTCCTTTCCTTGCAGCCCTGTGCTCTGCGAGTAGTGACCGCGGATTCAGCAGGAACTGTGAACGCTGAGGTTGGAAACGTCGGAGAAGGGGAACACGCGCGCATCGCGCTCGCCGTCGATCAGAAGATGGATCTCACCGTGGTCCGCCGATTCCACCGATCCGCAAAAGCTCCCCGTCGTGGTTTCGATCAAGAGTCTTGGTTCTACGACATTGTGTGACAGGTGGAGCGAGAATGCTCCGATCAGGGTGAGAGTGAGGCTGAGTATGACTGCGAGACGGGCTGTTCGCAGTGTTCTTGCAATGTGAAGGCTCTGCTCTATGCGGAACCCCTCGACCGAGCCATAGTCTCTCGCAAACGTGCTGTAGTCAATCTCTATCGGCGTGCCCGCACTGGCGGAGAGCGAGTACCAGACCCCGATCATGCCTGCGACTGATGCCGTTGACCATGCTATCAATACTATCCAGAACATGACGCCCTGGAGGGTTGACAACTCGGTGCTTCGAATTACTAGCAGCCCTGACGATGCTGTGGTCACCAGAGCCAGTAGTCCTTCTCGCCATTTGGTCGCCGATTCGGAAACCTCTTGCGTCGCTGTCTCTATCAGTAGTTTCCACTCCGAAAGGGCTGTGCGCTCTTCTTCTGTGGGTGCTCGAGGCGGAATGGCGGGCAGGTCGGAGTGAGGGTCATTCGGGGCCGTCTGATCGTTCATGGGTTATCCTTCGGGGCGTTTTGCGTACAACTTGAAGCAGGCGCCGCATTCAGTGGTTGTCCCTTCCACCTCGAGCCTTGCGTTGCAGATCACGGATTGTGTAATATATCTGGAGGTACTGGGAGCCGATTCCAATAATCTCCTTCTCTTGCCGAGTCCTAGTCCTAAATGCCCTACCGCGACGATAGACATGGGCATGTTGATGTCAAAGGTTTGTCCGCACCGAGGGCACTTCCCTCGGGCTAAGAGGCGCGGAGGTCTTCCACTGATCTCGGCAGAGATCAATCCTTCTCTCTGGAACTGGAAGGCCAGATTAGTCAGATCCTGGTCGAACACGGCTTGCTCTCAATCGTCACCACGCGCCCAGAACGCGCAGAGGGGCCCATCTCGAAAGGTCCTCCTGGAACGGCTCCGTGCGTGAGAACCGGGTGATGGCCCTCTGAAGAGAGCGACCCCAATCACTTTCAGAGACGTCATGAATCACATTGCCTGCGAAGATCCCGCTCAGAGAATCATCGGCGAGTTCGGCAGAAGTCGCTAATACGCTATTAGCTCCTCGTGCGAGCATGACCGTTGCAACGTTAAGCGGGTCTCCGGACGAGCCGATGGGTGTGTGAGCACTCCAGCACGTCAGCAGTCCGACCCTGCCCGGTGGTGTGCCGATCATCGCCTCGAAGGGAGTGAGGAATTTTCCTTCATCGAGGACCAGTGCGTGTGTAATTCCTTCTGCAGGAACCCCGTGAGCAACAACCACGGCATCCTGGTTCGGAGTTCCATTGGTCAGTGCTTCGAGGATCTCCGTCGACGAGTGGCACCAGTCCGAGTCTTTGAAGGGCCAGGATTCTTTTGAAAGAACGTCAGGGCCAATCCACGCTCGTACGCGGCGTTCGGCGGGGAAGCTTCTTCTCCTCACCGCGGTTGCAACAGACAGCGAGGGGCAGAGTTTTAGCGGGTGCCGTTGTCCGAGGGGCTCTTCAGCGGTGCCCTGGAGAGGAATCGCTGGCCACGGGATCGGCCACAGTTCTTCGAGCGGGACCAGAAGGATCGGCGTGCCGGGAGGAAGTCTTAGGATCTCCGAAGGGATGATTCGCGAGAACCTGCTGAGCTCCTGATGCGTCAGATAGTGATTGCCCTCGTGCAGCGCGGCAATCGCGCGGACCGTCTCGTCGGGGAGCTCAGCAACGGAACAGGTTGAGCTTCCAGTGTGGTCGATGATGAGGTGGGCTACGAGTTCAGGGCGCTCGGGTACAGGAGCGAGGAAAAGAGCCGCGGTTCCTGGTGGGATCTCCGCCAGGTGCGCCTTAGCGGACTGAATATTATAAGGATGCGACAGGGAGGCCAGGTCGGCCGCGGACTCTTCGTCGAGTTTTTCGGACGAGGAGTCCTGCGCGGTCAGGCGCCCCAGGATGCGGCGCATGAGAGTTGTGCTGGTATCTCCTTCTCCATCCTCGTTCTCCTTGTCATCGTCCTCCGCCAATTGCGACTGCGCCAGCATCTGCGCCATGAGCAGAGCGTAGTCATTGATATGTGCTGGTCTCTCTGTGAGGCCCGCGAGGCGACGTCCCCAGATTCCCTCGAAGGCGGTGATGAACAGGTGCGGGTTATTGATGTCGCATGCGACCTGGAGTGATCGTCGGTAGATCTGCGCAAAACGGTTGCGATACTCGTACTGAGATCGTGGGCTGGATTGCTCGCAGCGAAGAGACTCCAGGGCGCCGATGGACTCTACGACGTCTGAAGTCGCCTCCTTCTCCCTTTTGAGATCGATAAGGATCTCGGCGCGCTCGATCAGCGAATATGAGAGCTGCGTCTTCAGCATATTGGTTGATTGGAAGAAGTCGATGTTGAGATTGCGCTGATGCAGGGCCTCTTCGAGATCACCATTTTTTCTATGGATCTGCGACAGTGTTGTGCGTGCGTAGATGACACCGAACTGGTAGTCCATGCTCTTAGCGATTTCGACCGCTTCCGTAGCGGCGCCGGCGGCCTCTTCTAATTCGCCGCGCATGATGTGCCAGGCTGCTTTAAGATCAAGTGCATCTGATCTTTCACGAGTCAGCGGCGCCTCCCGTAAGACTCCGAAGAGTCGATCCAGGATCTTGTGGAGAAGCTCCTCATCCTCTCGCATCCGGAACTGATCCGCTAACCGGATGTAGAGGCCTGCGAGGCCGACGATGTTGCCGTCGAACTGCTCCTCCGCGGCGTTCGCCGCCTCCATGGCGCGCTCGAACTCACGTATTCTCGTGAACGCTTCGGCACGAATCATCTCGATGTTGGCGACGTAGGTCTTGTCTCCGAGGCGCTTGGCCTCTGCAAGGATCTCGTTCGTCGAACTCAGAATGTCTAGGGATGCAACGTTTCCTTGCTGAAGGTGGAACAGGGGGACCATGGCCCGAATTCGACCGAAAGGCATATTATGTCGGTCGGAAACCCGAACCGCCTCTCTGTAGCGGCTCTCGGCCACGTCCAGTTTCTCTTCGGTGCGAGATACGTCCCCGAGCCCGATCAGTGCGTCGACTAGACGCGCGGGATGGGCGTCCTCCTGCTGGGCGAGCTCGAACAACTCGGCGAATCTCGCTCGTGCGTCGACGAGTTGACCGGCCATAATCGCGGCCTCTCCTTCTTCCACCAGTTCCACCTCTCGGGTCCAGGTGTCGAAGGAGGTCTTGAACCAGCGAGGATCTTGATTTTCGGCCGGATGGCGCAGTATGTGATGGCGTGCACGCAGAACGACAGGAGCCCTGGAGGAGAATGCGGGCTCTTCTGGGGGGACTGGGTGGTTGACATCGAATGATACCCAGGCCTTCCACAACTGACAGGATAATTCATACGATTTTGGTTTCACACGATCAACTATAGTCGCCCGTGACACGCCCGGGCAAGAGGATGTCCGCGGGAGATGGCCCGAGCGCGCGTTCCGGGCGATTCGGCCTGCCCGCCGCCCGCCCTCAGTCGGTCTCGGCGGCCAGGCGCTCCAGGACGACGTCGTGCAGGAGCCCGTTCGTGGCCACGGCGTCCCCGCCCCAGGGACCGGCCTCCCCGGCCAGGGAGGTGAAGCGCCCGCCCGCCTGCGTGACGATCGGTACGAGCGCCGCCATGTCGTAGAGCTCCAGCTCGGGCTCGGCGGCCAGGTCGACGGCGCCCTCGGCCACGAGCATGTAGGACCAGAAGTCCCCGTAGGCGCGGGTGC
>ERZ773054.2220-NODE-2220-length-10217-cov-64.218855_pt1 | contig 10217 bp, 8 predicted proteins | sample MGYA00580630_ERZ773054 | MGnify/ENA primary metagenome ERZ773054 (study PRJEB29015, sample SAMEA2737994) | human oral metagenome | biome: human oral; feature: human-associated habitat; material: dental | place: China | collected 2115 ... | reverse complement strand
GACATCGAGCTCAAGCAGCGGAGTTACAAGTGAACATCAAGCTCAAGATCTGGCGCCAGAAGAACAAGGACTCGAAGGGCCACTTCGAGGAGTACGCCATGAGCGGGATCGAGGAGCACATGAGCTTCCTCGAGGTCCTCGACCTGCTCAACGAGCAGCTCTTCGCCGAGGGCAAGGAGCCGGTGGCCTTCGACTCCGACTGCCGCGAGGGCATCTGCGGTCAGTGCGGTGTGGTCATCAACGGGCAGGCCCACGGGCCGATCCGCTCCACCACCTGCCAGCTGCACATGCGCCACCTGGCCGAGGACCCCTCCTTCGCGGACGGCGACACCATCACCATCGAGCCCTGGCGCTCCACCGGCTTCCCGGTCCTCAAGGACCTCATCGTGGACCGCTCCGCCCTGGACCGCATCGTCCAGGCCGGCGGCTACATCTCGGTCAACACCGGGGCGGCCCCCGAGGCCCACTCGGTGCCCGTGCAGAAGGAGAAGGCGGACGCCGCCTTCGAGGCCGCCGCCTGCATCGGCTGCGGCGCCTGCGTGGCCGCCTGCCCCAACGCCTCGGCCATGCTGTTCACGGGGGCGAAGATCTCCCACCTGGGGCTGCTCCCGCAGGGCCAGCCCGAGCGCCTGGCGCGCGTGGTGGGCATGCTCAGCCAGCACGACGCCGAGGGCTTCGGCGGCTGCACGAACATCGGCGAGTGCGCGGCCGTGTGCCCCAAGTCGGTTCCGCTCGAGGTCATCTCGCGCCTCAACCGGGATCTCGGCCACGCCCTGTGGAAGGGCCAGCACGCCCACTGATCCATCCGCCTCACTCCATACCGAGCCGGGCACGTCTCGCGTCGTCCTCCAGACATTCTGTCGGGGGTCGCGAGACGTGCCCGGCTCGGTGGTGTTCTACCAGTGCGTACCTTCTACCAGCGCACGCCGGTGGGGACTTTCTGCGCGTGCGGGGGCACTCTCTTCCGGGCGGGGGCATGTGGCGCGTACGGTGACAGGATTGCTGTCCCCGACGGCGTCGAATGGCCCCGCCCGGAACGACACGCGCCCGGCTGCGTGAAATGTCCCCGCCCGCAAGACATGCCCGGCTCGGCGTTCATGGATGGTGAAGGTGATCCCGGTGAAGTCCGCGATGCGGGGGATGTGCGAGCTGGCCTCGGGGACGCCGGCTTCCTCCATGCGCACCCGCATGAGTTCGATCGGCGCGGAGGTCACCAGGGCCAGCGGAACGCGGGCGTCGATCAGGGCTGTCATGAAAGCTGCGGTACCCGAGGCCTCGGTGGGCTCCTGTTCGGCGTCCGTCTCTCCAGGCGATAGTCTGGCCCCGTGAGCGACCCCCTCATTCTCGGTATCGAGTCCACCTGCGACGAGACCGGCGTGGCCCTCGTGCGCGGCCGCGAGCTCCTCGCCGATGTCACCGCCACCTCCATGGACCAGTACGCGCGCTTCGGCGGCATCATCCCCGAGATCGCCTCACGCGCCCACCTGGAGTCCTTCCTGCCGACCTTCGACGCCGCGCTGGAGAAGGCCGGTGTCGACCTCAGTGAGGTCGATGCCGTCGCCGTGTGCGCCGGCCCCGGACTCATCGGCTCCCTGACCGTCGGCATCTCCGCCGCCAAGGCCCTGGCCGCGAGCCTGAACCGGCCGATCTACGGCGTCAACCACGTCATCGGGCACTTGGCGGTCGATGAGCTGGTCGACGGCCCCCTGCCTGAGCGGTTCATCGGGCTCATCGTCTCCGGTGGCCACTCCAACCTCCTGAGCATCCGTGATATCGCCACCGACGTCGTTGAGCTCGGCGGTACCCTCGACGACGCCGCAGGCGAGGCCTTCGACAAGGTCGGCCGGCTCCTGGGGCTGCCCTACCCCGGGGGCCCGCACGTGGACCGTCTCTCTCAGGAGGGCGACCGCAGCGCCATCCGCTTCCCCCGCGGCCTGGCCGCCGGAAAGGACAAGGAGCGCCACCGCTACGACTTCTCCTTCTCCGGGCTCAAGACCGCGGTGGCCCGTTACGTCGAGTCCCTGGAGGACGCCGGGCGGGGCGTCCCCAGCGCCGACGTCTGCGCCGCCTTCTCCGAGGCCGTTAACGACTCCTTGACGGCCAAGGCGGTCCAGGCCTGCCTGGATACCGGATGCGACACGCTCGTCGTCGGAGGCGGCTACTCAGCCAACTCCCGCCTGCGCTCCCTGGCGGCCGAGCGCTGCGAAGCCGCCGGCATCACCCTGCGCCTGCCACCGCTGCGCTTCTGCACCGACAACGGTGCCCAGATCGCGGCCCTGGGATCAGCGGCGGCGCGCTCCGGCGTGGCCCCCAGCCCCATGGACTTCGCCCCGGACTCCGGGATGCCGCTGGACGTCAGCGTCGCTCACTGACGTCCGCTGACGCTTCTCGACGCAGGCTCCGGCGCGTTCAGTCCGATGTCTGTCCGATGTCTGCGGCCACACCCCGGATGATGATCTCGATCTTGCGGTCCAGTCCGCCTCGGCCTAGCCAGCTCTCGTTCGGAGTCAGTGCCTCGGGCAGGGTCGGTGCCCTGCTGGTCGTCGCGAACCGGCTCGCCTCCTCCAGCCCCGTGGCGCCGCCCCTCCCGGCGCCCGAGGTGCTCTCTCCCGATTCGTGTCCCAGGACCGGCGCAGGCAGCTCGGGGCGACCGGCGGGGGAGCGCATGACCTCGATCTGCGCGTGCGTGGCGATGACGGTGTCACCGACGAAGTCCAGGACCACCCCGGCCTCGTCGGCCTCGAGTCCTCCCTCGATCAGGGCCTGACATGCCTGGGATACGGGGCTGGCGAAGACCTGGTGAGCCCAGGGAACCCCCATGATGACGCCGGCCAGGCCGGGATAGCGCTCCAGCATCTCCCAGACGGCCTCGGCATGCGCCCGAACCGTGTCGGGCCAGCGCTTCCCGGGGCGGGGAACCTCGATCTGGGCGGCGATCCGTTCCAGGCAGGCGGCCAGCAGATCCTCTCGCGAGGTGATCGTGCGGTACAGGCCGGAGACCGCCACGCCCAGCTGCTTGGCCACGGCGGTCAGGGTGAATTCGGCGATGCCGATCTCGAGGGCGGCGTCGACGACGTCGTCGCGCGAGAAACCGGGTCTCGGTCCGGTCGGCCTGCCCAGTCGTACCTGTGATGCCATGACAGCACCGTAGTGCGACTCAGCGACGGTTGCTCCCGGTTCAGCGACCAGAGTAAGGTGTGCCTTATTGAGTTCTGAAATACCTTCAGAATTAGAGTCGACGGAAGAACGAGGCACCTGATGAGCACGCAGGCACAGCGGCCGGCGCCAGGGACGTCGCCGCAGACGGTACCGCAGTCGTCTTCGCAGCTGTCGCCGCCTTCGACGGGCCCCGGAAGAGCCGGGGAGCCAGGCGAGCAGGCGAGGAGGAGCAACGCCCAGCGCTCCCGTGAGGGGCAGGCCGCCATCGCGCGCCTCGGCGCTCCCGTGCGCACCCGTCTGCGGATCGGTCAGGTCCTCGTCCTGCTCTCCGCCGTCCTGGCGGCGGCGCCCTATATCGCTCTGGTCCAGCTCGGCGACATTCTGCTGCGCGCCTACCGGGCGGGTGTGAGCCCCGAACCGCAGCAGGTGCGTTCCGCCGTCATGCTGCTCGTGAGCGCCTACTCCACCCGCCTGCTGCTGTACTTCCTGGCACTGCTTATCACTCACCTGGCCGACCTGTCCCTGCGCGACCGACTGCGGCGCGACATCGTCGAGCGCATCTCCCACGCTCCGCTGGCCTGGTTCACCGCCTCCACCTCCGGGCGTATCCGCAAGGCCGTCCAGGATGACACGACCTTGGTCCACACCGTCATCGCCCACGGCCCCGTTGAGCGTCTCAACGCCGTTGTCACCCCGCTGGCGCTGCTCGTGTGCGCCTTCTGGATCGACTGGCGCCTTGCCCTGCTGGCGGTCTCCACGCTTGTCCTCTATGTGCTCACCTACTCGGTCTCCATGCGCGGCATGAATGAGAAGACCGTGGAGATGGACCGAAAGCTGGCGGTCATCTCCTCCACCATGGTCGAGTTCGTCTCCGGTATCGGCGTGGTCAAGGCCTTCGGGCGCGTGGGGCATGCCCACTCGGCCTACCTCGCCGCCGCCGATGAGTTCTCCGCCTTCTACCGCGCCTGGGCGATGCCCCTGGTGACCGTCACCTGTCTGTCCTTCACCTGGGTCTCGATCCCCGTACTGCTCCTGGTCAACCTCGGTGGCGGGGCGTTGCTCATCCGTGCCGGTGCCGTCGCCCTGCCCCAGGTTCTGGCCACGACCCTCGTCGCTCTGGTCCTGCCCGCCGCACTCATCACCATTGCCTCGATCTCCTGGTCCTACCAGCTCGCCGGTGCCGCGGCCCTGCGCCTGTGCGAGGTTCTCGACACTCCCGTGCTGCCAACCGCAGACCGCCCCGAGCGGCCTCGCACGGCTCTCGTCGAGATCAGCGGTGTCTCCTTCTCCTACGGGGACACCCTCGCCGTCGACGACGCCTCCCTCGTTCTGGAACCCGGCACCGTCACCGCTCTGCTGGGCCCCTCCGGCTCGGGCAAGTCGACGCTGGCCACTCTCATCGCACGCTTCGCCGACCCGGACGCCGGCGCCGTACGCATCGGTGGCGTGGACCTGCGGGACATGGACGAGCCCACCCTGTACTCCACGGTCTCCTTCGTCCTCCAGGACGCCCAGCTGCTCGGCACCACCGTGCGGGAGAACATCGCGCTCGGACGCCCCGACGCCGATCTGGAGCAGGTGCGCGACGCTGCCCGCGTGGCCCACATCGACGAGGAGATCATGGCCCTGCCGGAGGGTTACGACACCGTCCTGGGGCAGGACACGGCTCTGTCCGGTGGGCAGGAGCAGCGCATCGCCATTGCGCGTGCCATCCTGCTGGACACCCCCGTCATCCTGCTTGACGAGGCCACTGCCATGGCCGACCCGGAGTCGGAGGCCGAGATCCAGGAGGCGCTCAGTGCCCTGGTCAAGGACCGAACCGTCCTGGTCATCGCTCATCGTCCGGCCGCCGTGCGCGGTGCCGACCGCATCGTCGTCATGGAGCGCGGGCGCATCGTCGCCTCCGGCAGCCACGACGATCTGGTCGACGAGCCCCACTACCGCGCCCTTCTGCGCCAGACCGGCGAGCTCGGCGATGCCTCCGCCCCAGCCGGCCAAAGCCCCGTCGCCGCGCCGAACAGCCTCGCCCGAGCAGGTGCCGGGTCGAAGGAGGAGCCTTCCGCCGCTCTCAGCCCGGACGCCGGCGTGGAAGCCGACCGTCCACGGCCCGTTCCTCCGGTGCTGACACCGGCGGCCGAAACCTCCCGGGACGCGGGCTCTCTGCTGGCCCGCTTCCGCAGGCTCATGCTGGAGTCCTCCTGGCGTCAGACGCGCGGCTGCCTCATGCTGGCGGCGGCTAACGGCATCGCCTCCGGGGCCGCACTGGTCTCACTTCTGCCCGCCTCGGTCGCGCTGGGGTCCGGTGCGCCCCGGTGGGGGCTGTCCTTCGGCGGTTGGCTCGTCGCCTTCGGCATCTGCGGCGTCGTCGCCGCTGTCACGGAGTTCCAGGGGCAGCGGCGAGGAATGTCCGGAGCCCTCGGCTTCATGCATGATGTTCACCACGCGGTCGGCGACCGTATCGCCCGCCTGCCCTTGCGCTGGTTCAACGCCGACTCCGCCGGTACCCTGTCGCGGGCCGTCAGCCAGGAGATGGTGGCCCTGGGGGAGTCAGCCGCCCACTTCATGTACACGCTGACCTCCACGAGCGCTGCCTGCGTGGTCGTCTGGGCCGGATCCTGGGCCTGGGACTGGCGCCTGGGCCTGCTGCTGACCGTGGCCGCGCCCCTGTTCGCCGGGCTGGTACGCGCCGCGCGCCGCCTCCTGGACCGCGGCAAGTCCGTCTCCGAACCCGCCGAGCGCGAGCTCGCCACTCGCATCGTTGAGATCGCCCGTTGCCAGGGTGCCCTGCGCTCGTGCCGAGCCGCCACCGGCTACAGCCGCCTGGCCTCCGCCTTCGACAACGGAGCCCGTGCCTCGAGGCGCTCCCTGTGGTGGGAGACCGCCGGCAATGTCGTCAACGGAGCACTGAGTCAGGTCATCGTCGTCGCCATGATCGCCCTGACCGCTTCCTACGCGGTCTCCGGCACCATGGAGCCGCTCGTGGCCGTCGCCATCATCGGCATGTGTCTGCGTTTCACCACCATGCTCGACGACATTGGAGCATCCGTCATGGGTTTGGAGGAACGGCGTCAGATGATGAACCACCTTGATGCCGTCATGGACGCCGAGCTCATGGCCGAGCCCGAGGCTCATGCCGTGTTACCTGATCCTGGCGCCGTCGAGCTCGACGATGTCGTCTTCGGCTACCGTGCCGACGAGCCTGTCTTGGGTGGAGTATCGATGAACGTGCCCGCGCGCAGCATGTGCGCGATCGTGGGCCCCTCCGGCAGCGGCAAGACGACTATCGCCCGACTCATCGCCCGCTTCTGGGACACCGGCTCCGGGACCGTGCGCGTGAGCGGCACTGACGTGCGCGACATGCCGACCGCCCAGCTCATGGAACAGCTCTCCATGGTCTTCCAGGACGTCTACCTCTTCGACGACACCCTGGACGCCAACGTCCGCATCGGCGACCCCGAGGCCGACGACGAGCAGGTGCGCTGGGCCTCGGACCTCGCCGGCGTCACCGAGATCGTCAACCGTCTGCCCCACGGCTGGAGCACCCGCGTGGGAGAGGGTGGGCGGGCCCTGTCCGGCGGCGAGCGCCAGCGCGTCTCCATCGCCCGGGCCCTGCTCAAGCGCGCACCGATCGTCCTGCTCGACGAGGCCACCAGTGCCCTGGACGCGGAGAACGAGGCCAATATTGTTGCCGCGATGCAGGAGCTGCGGCGCACCTCGACACTCATCGTCATCGCCCACAAGCTCGAGACGATCGCAGCGGCCGACCAGGTGATCGTCCTCGACGACGCCGGGCACGTCGCCCAGTGCGGGCGCCACGAGGACCTCGTGAAGGTCGACGGTCCCTACCGGGGCTTCTGGGAGCAGCGCAACCGGGCCCGCGGATGGGCACTCGTGTAAGGACACAAGACATGTGCGGCGAGCCGCGCGTCGCGGGCCGGACGACGGCTACTACCCGAACGAGTGGTATCCGGGGTACCCGTTGTAGATGACGGTCGCCTGGGGCGCCTGAGGCGCGAAAGTATTCGTGGACTCCATGAGAGGCTCGCGCTGCCCCCAGGGGTCGTAGGTCAGAATCCGCATCGCAGTGGTGTACGACTGCTGGACTGCGCTGCTCGAACCGTTCGCGGTCACAACGGTTCCGGGAAGCACCAGCTCCTCCTGATCCAACTTGAGGCACACGAGACTCATCGTCGTGGGCCCGGGGGATCCGGGGGTGTACTGATTGACCGTCTTGACGGCGACTCGCCCGCTGGCGTTGTCCCAGGGGATGAAACGGCCCGAGGATTTCATCTGCTGAAGCCACAGGCCGCGCCCGTCGACGACGGTTCGCACTGCCGTGACATTGCGATACCTCCAGATCACGAACCAGGTGAGGAATCCGAGCGGGGCGAGAAGGAGCAGGCCGACAACTGTGTACCGCCCAGAAAATAGGAGAAACGGCAGGGAGATGGGAAGAAGAACCAAAGCCAGCATAATAATGGCGATGGCGGCAGGAATGAACTGCCTGTCGATATTGCGGGAGCGAACCTCGAGAGGCTGTGGTGGGAGAAGGGGTGAGACGTACGGGGAGGACATATCTCGAGTGTAGGGAGATCCCCGAGGCCCCGCTAAGGGGTGGTCTCCCCAAAGGGGCCAGGGGGTGAAGGGGGAGGTGCCACCAGTCGCACGGGCAAACGCGTTGTCCCATCTCGACAAGGGACTTCCCGTGTCCCCAGATCGTGGGCCAGGATCCACGCCGCGGTCTCATGGGTGTAGAGGAGCTGTCGATAAGCGTCTACGGTGTGTCCTCTTCGTGCCGCGCCAAGGTGCAGGCCGGAGGAGTGAGGATGAACTGTATGTCGCCTTCTTCCTCCGCAAGCCCGGATGATCCTCCGGTACCAGAGATTCGGGGGAGGTCAGCCGTTCATGGGGTCCATGGCGTTGATCTGTGCCACGATGCGCTCCGCGCGGGCCTCGGTCCGCTTGCGGAAGATCCCCTGGGCGACGGCGCCCGGTAGCACCACCTGCTTCTCATCCAGCGCGACGCTGATCTTGCATACGGTCATCGTCCAGCTGCCGTAGATGTGAGTGGTGTTGATCCAGATGCGGTCATGGGCCTGCTGCCAGCTCAGCGTCTTGACCCGCCCAATGAATGGGTGAAGCTCAAGTCCCTCGGGGCTGACGACGGTGCGGGTACGCGCATTGCCGACCGCTATTACGAGCAGAATCAGTCCGAAGGCGGCGATGGCGGCGCTGACGGCACCAATTTCTTCGAGGGCCCCTCGCGTCATCGCTACTGTCACCATGAAGGCGGCGAAACCGATCAGGGCGATGCCGACCAGGCCTGTGAAGACACCGCACATCATGGTGAACCATCCCGGACGGACGGTCAGGGGCTTGCTGCCGACTGCGGGCGACTGTGATGGGGCGGTCATGCTGTTGGCGGGGAGTGTGTTGAGAGGGGAATGGGCGGGGAGTGAAGTCATGGAGGCGAATGTAGGCGACCCACTATTAAAACACAATTTCTCGTTATATTATGGAGGTATAAATTAGATGGCATGGAAAATATGTGTTTCGAGTGGATGTGACACGGTGGAGGTCGCTTTCTGAGATAGATTCCATTTGCTGGTACTTTGGTCCTAAGGGGCTTGGCTGCTGTGCGGATGGGTTTCGGGGATGATCAGGTAATAGTCCGAGTCGTTCCTTGCGTATTCTTGCTGCTGTGTTTTGCTGCGGCGGTGAAGCGTGTTATTCTCTTCTGCATTTTCCGCAATTTGTTCCGAAAATAGAAAAGGAGAATTCATGTCCGCTCCTTCTGCTGCCGCAGTGCACGCCGATCCCTCCGCCCGCCTCCTCACCGCGACCTCAGCAGTCCTTCGAGGAAAGCTCGGAGCACTGGTCTTCTTCGTGGTCGTCGGACTTGTGAGCGCGTGCCTGTGGATGGGGTACCCGGTGGAGCTGATGCCGCAGTTCCGCAGACTTCCCATGCTCGCGGTCATGGGTATGGTCGCGTGCGTCATCGGCCTGCCGTTGAGTCTGGTGGATCTGTGGCGCTATCTCTCCGGCCCCAGGCCGACCCTGGTCATCGACGCCGCGGGCGTGCACGATCACTTGAGCCGCGACTCGGTGGGTCTTATCCGGTGGGAGGAGATCGAGGGATTCAATGTGCGCACGCTCAACGGCTGGCTCAAGGTCGGCAACAACGACTGCGTCCTGGTCTACTTGCGCGCGCCGCAGGCGACCATGGAGCGCCTGCGCCCCGCGCTGCCGCCGCGGGTGACGCGCCGGATGGAGAGGAGCTTCTCCCACGGCCACACGACGATCCCGCTTCCCGCCCTGTTGGGGATCCCCGTCACCAGCATGACCAGTCTCCTGCGCGACGAGATGGGGAAGCGGACGGGCCGCTCCTGAAAGGGGAGCGGCGCCCGTGCGTCGTCAGGATTTGGCCGCCAGCGAGAGCACCTCGGTGGGGCGCAGGGGCCTGCCGGCGCGGGCCTCGGCCAGCAGCAGCCTGACGGCCGCCTCTCTCTGCCCTCCATAGGCCCCGACGGCGGCGATCTGGCGTTGGTAGGAGGCTCCCGTCTCCAGGGTAGCGCGCACGGAGTCCAGCTCGGCGGCGCAGCCGAGATCCTCGGCGACCGGGGCGAGCTCAGTGAGCATCCGCTCAACCGTGTCGCCGACCAGCTCCTCCTCGCCGGCGGAGTTGACGATGAGGATCGCGTCCATGCCGTAGCGCGCCGAGCGCCACTTGTTCTCGGCGACGTACCAGTCGGGCATCGCGTCGAGTTCCTCGCCGCGGTCCAGGGTGCGGGAGAAGGATTCCACGAGGCACTGGGTCAGCGCCGCGATCCCGGCCAGCTCGGTCAGGTTCGTGGCGGCGTCGCAGGCCCGAACCTCGATAGTCCCCAGTCGTGGGGAGGGGCGCACGTCCCAGCGGATTTCGGTGAAATCCTCGATGACGCCGGTGTGGACCAGGTCTCCGGTGTAGCTCTCCAACTGTTCCCAGGTGTTGAACTGCTCGGGTGCGCCGGCGGTGGGCAGCTGCTGGAACATCATGGCCCGGTTGTCCGCGTATCCCG
>ERZ773054.2218-NODE-2218-length-10232-cov-15.069667_pt1 | contig 10232 bp, 8 predicted proteins | sample MGYA00580630_ERZ773054 | MGnify/ENA primary metagenome ERZ773054 (study PRJEB29015, sample SAMEA2737994) | human oral metagenome | biome: human oral; feature: human-associated habitat; material: dental | place: China | collected 2115 ... | reverse complement strand
CCGGCGCGGACAGCGCCGTCACCGGGCTGGTCGCCACCTCGACGGCCCTGGTCACCGCCGTCGCCGTCGCTGGGAGCGCCATGCTCCTGGCCGCCAGCGACGCCGCTGAGCGCTTCTTCTCCTTCAAGCAGGTCGACGGGATGGGGCAGGCCCTGGCGGTCCTGGCCCCGGGACTGATCGGCTACGCCCTCATCTTCCAGGTCACCCGGGTTCTCTTCGCCGCCGACCGCTCCCGGCCCGCCGCCCACGCCACGGTGGCGGGATGGCTGACGGTCGCGCTGGCCTCCGCTGCCTGCGTGCGCCTCATGGCGCCATCGGGCGGCGACGGGGGAGCCACCCTCGTTGCACTCGGAGTGGGTACCACCGTGGGAATGACGGTTGCAGGGGTCGGCCTGCTCACGGCCCTGGCCCGCATCATGGGAGTCCGGGTGCTGCGTCCGATCCTCACGGCTCTCGCCACCGGGTTCCCGGTGGCCCTCGCTGCCGGTCTGGCGATCCGGGTGGCAACCACTCACGTGGCCTCCCTGAGCCTGGCAGTTCTGACTGCGGTGGCGGGAGCGGTCGCCGCCGCCGGCGTCGTCCTGGCAGCGATCCACCTGGCCGACCGCAGCCTCCTGCGGACGGTGCGCGGGGCCCGGGCGACACCCACGACCATGGACGGCATCGCGGACAAGAAGAAGGAGAAGGCATGAGCACCAGCGCCGGATCGAGTGACTCCGACGCCCCGCAGCAGTCCGCTGGGCGCCTGCGGATCCTCCAGGTCAGCGGATCGGCCGCCGGAGGGGTTCGCACGCACCTGGCCGACTGCGCTCGGATACTGGCCGCTGACGGGCATGACGTCATCGTCGAGCCCCCCGCCGCTGTCCTGGACGGGCTGGACGTCGCCCCTGCCCGCGCCGAGGCGCTCGAGATCGGGGCCCGTCCGAGTCTCGGCGACTCTCGCGTCGTGGCCAGGCTGCGTCGTCTGGGGCGTCGGGCCCACACCGTCCACGCTCACGGCCTACGCGCCGGCGCCCTGGCCGCCCTCGCCCTGGGCCGACGCAGGCGCGGTCGCACCCGGCTGGTCGTCACCCTCCACAACCTCACCGTCGGAGGCCGCCTGACCACCCTGGTAGGGGAGAGGCTCGAACGGCTCATCGCCTCGCGCGCCGATCTCGTCCTGGCCGTCAGTCCCGACCTGGCCGAGCGGGCGCGGGGTCTCGGTGCCGCGCGCGTCGAGCTAGCCGTCATCCCCGCTCCGGTCCCGCATCCGTCCTCCGAGCCGACTTCCTCGGGCTCCACGGCGCCGGAGGATGTCTGGCCCCAGGAGGGTGCCCGCATCCTGACCGTCGCCCGCCTGGCGCCCCAGAAGGGCCTGTCGCTGCTCCTCGACGTCGCTGTGGCCCTCTCCCTTGAGTCCGAGGCCGGACGCCTGCCGGCCTTCACCTGGGCCCTCGCCGGAGACGGGCCCTGCCGTGAGGAGGCCGCTGAGCGCATCGCCGCTGAGCATCTTCCAGTGACCCTCCTGGGGCGGCGGACCGACGTGCCCTCCCTCATGGAGGCTGCCGACGCCGTCGTCCAGACCAGTCTGTGGGAGGGGCAGCCCCTGACCATCCAGGAGGCCCTGCGCGCCGGAGCTGCGATCGTGGCCACCGACGTCGGCGGCACCGCCGTGACCGCTAGAGGAGGGGCCGTCCTCGTCGTCCCCGAGGCCCAGGCCATCGCCGGGGCGCTTGCTACGCTCCTGACCGATCCCGAGGCCGGTTCCCGAGCCCGCCTCAGCGCGCGAGAGGCCGCAGGACTCCTTCCCGGACCCGAGGATCTCGCGGCCCAACTGCGCCAGGCGGTCCTCGACCTGCACTGAGCCGCCCCGCCCCGAGCGGTAGCATCGTTGGTGCCGAGGCGCCTATCAACCACCGCGCCGGCAGCGAAAAGAGGAGCCAATCGTGGACCACCCGGTGACTAAGACCCGAAGGAGCGAGGGATCCGAGAACAGCCTCGCAGATAAGCGCGAGTTAGGACGGGAGCTGGTCTCCAGCGAGCGGGTCTGGAGCGGGCCGATCTTCGCCGTCGACGCCGACCAGGTGCGTCTCGGCCCCGGTCAGGAGCCGGTGGCCCGTCAGGTCGTCGTCCATCACGACGCCGTTGCCGTCGTCGCGCTGCGTGAGGGCGATACATCCTCCCAGCCCGACGGCGCCGCGGAGATCCTCATGATCCGCCAGTACCGTCATCCGGTGCGCGCCTGCCTGTGGGAGATCCCGGCGGGGCTGCTCGACGTGGCGGGGGAGGGGCCGGCCGTTGCCGCTGCCCGCGAACTCGCTGAGGAGACCGACTACGAGGCGGCCACCTGGTTCACGCTGGCCGAGTTCTACGCCTCGCCAGGCTTCACCACCGAGGGAGCCCGGATCTTCCTCGCCCAGGACCTGAGCCTGCTGCCCGAGGACCGGCGCACCGTCCGCGAGGACGAGGAGGCCGAGTTCGTGCCCACCTGGGTCCGCCTGGACGAGGCCCTCGACGCCGTCATGGGCGGCCGCCTGCACAACCCCTCCACTGTGCTCGGGGTCCTGGCCACGGCCCAGGCGCGTACCCGCGGCTGGGCGGGGCTGCGTCCCGCTGACGCCCCCTGGTTGCGCAGCCCGGAGAGCCTGTAGGACGAGTCAAAGTACTTGTCTGTCACCAGTGGGAGCACTTTCGGACCGGTGTTCCTGGGCAGGATAGTGACCAGGATTCGGCGAGTCTGCCCGCCATGGTGAGCGAGGGCCGCCTGACTCAGGTGAAGAACACCTTGAACATCAATCGATTAATCGACTTGGCTCAATGTGGTTAACCGGTTGACTCATGAGCGTGTTCTGAGTCATGATCTCTCTGTGTCCGGTACCGATGCCGGGCCTCCCGACCAGAAGAGGGGAGGGGAGATGATGACGACTCTCGCCGATGTCGCTGCCGCGGCTGGTGTCTCCAAGGCTGCGGCCTCCCTCGTGCTCTCCGGCAAGTTCGAGGGGCGCGTGAGTGAGCGCAAGGCTGAGCGGGTCCGTATGGCCGCTGATGAGCTCGGCTACGTCCGTGACGCCATTGCCGGTGGCATGCGCAACGGTCGAACCCGGACGATCGGGGTCATCGGCGAGCGTGTCCTGTCCACGCCCTACGCCGTCTCCATGATCGACGCTGTTCTGTCCACCAGTCAGAGCCTCGGGTGGTCCGTCCTTCTCACTGACGCAGGACGCGACGGCGTCGCCGCCAAGGAGGCAGTCCGCGAAATGGTCGCCCGGCGCGTCGGCCAGGTGGTCATTGCCTCGATGTATCACCGCGTTGTTCCGGTTCCTGAGCAGATCAAGGATGTCGTCGTGCTCAACGGCGTTGCTGACCGCCCTGGGGTTCCTGGTGTCGTTCCCGATGAGCGTCAAGGCGCCAGCGATGCCGTTGCCCACCTCGTCGACCTCGGCCACCGCCGTATCGGCTACCTTGGGCACGACGACGCCGAGAGTATCGCTGTGCGTGAGCGTTCCGACTCCTACCGCCACAGCCTTCGAGAGGCCGGGCTGGCGGTGGACGAGTCGCTCCTCGTCACCGGGGGACTCGACCCCGATAGCGTCGACGCCACTGCCCGCCGTCTCCTCGACCGGCCTGATCGTCCGACCGCCGTCTTCTGCTACAACGACGCCCTGGCGGCCGGCGTCTTCCGGCAGGCGGTACGCCTGGGGATCTCCATTCCCAACGACCTCTCTGTTATCGGCTTTGACGACCTCGCGCTCATCTCTACGAACCTCGATCCCAGGCTCACCACGATGCGCCTGCCGCACTGGGAGATGGCCGAGTGGCTCACTCGCGAGCTCGCTGCGGGCCGTACAGCCGAGCTCCCGGACGTCACTCGTTTCCCCTGCCCTCTTATCGAGCGAGCCTCCACGGCGCCTCCCGCCACCTCGCTGCCGTAGTTCGGGCGCCGCACACGAGGTCGGCCCCACCAGCTCTCCGCCCGATGGGTGGAGTCAGATCCCCACCTCTCACACTGATACACAAAGGAGTGCCATCATGATGACCACCCGCCGTATGTTTCTTGGCGCCAGCGCCGCCGCCTTGACCACGCTTGCCGCATGCTCCTCTCAGTCCGGAAAGGGGGCGGGCGGCCTGACGCTCTGGACCCACAACGGAGGCAACAAGGAGGAGCTCGACGTCGTCAACAGCGCGGTCAAGGACTTCAACGCCGCGAACCCCAACACCCCGGTCACGGTGAAGTCCTTCCCGCAGGAGTCCTACAACGATGCCATCGCCTCAGCCGCAGTCTCCGGCAATCTGCCCGACATCCTCGACCTTGACGGCCCGATCATGTCCAACTGGGCCTGGGCCGGATACCTCTCGCCACTGACAATCTCGCAGGATCTCCAGGGAAAGATCATCGACTCCGCTAAAGGCGTCTGGAACAACAAGCTCTACTCCGTCGGCCCCTACGACACCTCGCTGTGCTTCCTCGGACGTAAGTCGGCCTTCGACAAAGCCGGTGTCACCATCCCCACGGTCAACAAGCCGTGGACGAAGGACGAGTTCATGGGTGCCCTCGACAAGCTCTCCAAGCTCGACGGCTTCAGCTACGCCATTGACATGTCGGTGTGGGACACCGCCGAGTGGTGGCCCTACGCCTACGCTCCCATGCTCCAGTCCTTCGGTGGCGACCTCATCGACCGCAAGAGCTATGAGACCGCCGAGGGCTTCCTCAACGGGGACAAGGCCGTCGAGTGGGGCACCTGGTTCCGCTCGCTGTTCACCTCAAACTACGCCTCTCAGACCCCGGCCAAGGACGGCCAGGACTTCCTTCAAGGCAAGGTGCCGCTCGTCTATGCCGGCGGATGGAAGGTCCTCAAGGCTCAGGAGACCTTCGGCGAGGACGAGGTCCTCATCCTCCCCCCTGTCGACTTCGGCGCGGGTGCTCACGTAGGCGGCGGCTCCTGGCAATGGGGTGTGTCCTCCTCCTCGAAGAACGCCGACGCTGCGAACAAGTTCATTGAGTTCCTCATGCAGGACAAGTACCTCGTTCAGTACTCCGACGCCATCGGCAACTTCCCGTCAATCGAGTCGGCCACCCCGAAGACGAAGTACTACGGCGAGGGCAAGCCGCTGGAGCCTGTTTACGAGATCGGTAAAAAGTACGCCCTCCTGCGTCCTGCGACACCCGGATACAAGGTCATCTCATCGACTTTCGACAAGGCCGCTCGGGACATCGTTTCCGGTTCCGATGTCAAGTCGACCCTCGACCAGGCCGTCAAAGATATCAACGCGGATATCAAGTCGAACGATGGCTACAAGGCCAAGTAGGTCAAGTAAGCCAAGTAGGTCAAGTGCGCTACTGAGTACCTGATCGTGCGGCCGGTCAACAGCCGCGCCACCTTCCTACACCACCAGCACCGATCCGGCGTGCGCGTAAGAGTGCGCCGCCGGGAAGGGAACAGATATGGCAGCCCCCAGTACCATGAGGCGCCGCGGCAGGACCGCCGCATTGCGCAGAGAGGCTAGGACGGCGTGGCTCATGAGCTCGCCGGCCCTCCTGCTCCTCCTGCTTTTCATGGGCATTCCGATCCTGCTTACCTTCATCCTGTCCTTCACGAATACGCGTCTCATCTCCCCCAACCCTCCGCAGTTCATCGGGATGGAGAACTTCGTACGGGCGTTCACCGACGACCCGACCTTCATCCGGTCTCTGGCGAATACTGTCTTGTTCGCGCTCGTTGTCGTGCCCTTCCAGTCCATCCTTGCCCTAGCGCTGGCGATTCTTGTCAACCAGAAGGTCAAGGGAGTCACTGCTTTCCGGACAATGATCTTCATGCCCGTGGTGACCTCCATGGTTGTGGTCTCCATCCTGTGGAGCTTCTTCTATCAGGACAATGGCCTGTTCAACTCGATGCTCAACACCGTCACTGGCGGCGGGTGGTCCACCATTGCCTGGCTCAACCACCCTGGCACCGCGATGCCTGCCATTATCGTGCTGTCTATCTGGCAGGCGGTCGGTTTCCATATGATCATCTGGCTCTCCGGCCTGCAAATGATTGACCCGGTTCTCTACGAGGCCGCTGACCTCGACGGCGTCAACGGTTGGCAGCGCTTCCGCTACATAACATGGCCGGGGCTGCATTCGACGATGGTCTTCATCCTCGTCACCATCACGATTGCTGCGCTGGGCCTGTTCGTCCAGGTCGACGTTATGACATCCGGAGGTCCCCAAGATGCCACCTCGACAATCGTCTACCACGCGGTGCGCAGGGGTTACCGTGAGCAGGACATGGGGTACGGCAGCTCCATCTCACTCATATTCTTCATTGCCGTCCTGCTCATCAGTCTCATCCAGCGCTGGCTCACCAGGGAGAAGGACTGACATGCTCACTGAGACAACTAGGACCGATGCAGTACCTGCGACTACAGCCGTCGATGCCCTCGAGGCTCCCGAAAGGAGCCCGCGTCGCCGTGGCCGCGCCGCCACCAGGAAAAGGTCCAGGGTGCTGACGTACGTCGGCCTTGTCTTCGCCTCGTGCGTCGCTGTGTTCCCGCTGCTGTTCATGGTCTTCTCATCCTTCAAAGAAGACCACGAGATCTTCGCTGATCTCGGCTCCCTTAAGGCGTTCCTTCCGACCGGTCACCTATCACTGGACAACTACTCCGGAGTATTCGAGCGGGTCCCGGCTGTACGGTTTATCACAAACTCGCTCATCGTGACCGTTGCGATAGTATTGCTCGGTCTCATTGTCAACTCCATGATCGGATTTGCGATATCGCGTATGCGCTGGAGGGGCAAGAACATTGTGCTCTCGCTTGTCCTAGCCACCCTCATGGTTCCTTTCGAGACCATCGCTGTGCCGCTCGTATACTGGGTCGCCAAGTTGCCATCGCTGCAGTGGGTCGTTGACGGTTTTCTTGTCAAACAGGGAATGCTCAACACTTATCAGGTGCAGATTCTGCCCTTCGTTGCCAATGCACTCTCCATCTTCCTGTTCGCCCAGCACTTTGGTGATATCCCCAAGGAGATCGACGAGGCGGCCCGCGTTGATGGCGCGTCCTGGTGGGTGATCTACTCACGAATCATCGTGCCACTGTCTGGTCCGACCTTCGCCACAGTCGCCATCATCACGATGCTGCCGGCGTGGAACTCCTACCTGTGGCCGCTCATGGTCATCCAGGAGGAGTCTATGCGGCCCGCGAGTGTCGGTATGCAGTACTTCTTCCAACTCAACCCGGTATGGGGGCAGATCATGGCTTACGGCACACTCATCACTCTGCCTGTTCTTATCATTTTCGTTCTGTTCCAGCGCTCGTTCGTAGCGTCGTTGGCAGGTACCGCCGTCAAAGGCTGAGTGTGGGGTGCTTAACGAGCGGGTCATGGGGCGTGTTCCAATCTCGGCCCTGCTACGTAAGCGTGCACTTCCCACTGCCCTCGTGTCCGGTAGCGGCTCCGCTGCTCAGTTCATGCCTGCCTGAATATCTCAGCCTTGATCTCAAAGGAGAGACCTGTGAGCACTGAAGACCCCGGCTTTAGCCGAAGGACCATATTGAGGACGGCGGCCGGAGTGGTCGTCGCCACAGCCGCTGGAACAGCCTGTGGCATGGCAACATCAACGTTTGCAAGCGCAGCTGTCAGCCGTCGCGCGCTTCTTCATCTCACCCCTACAACCGGGTGGGCCTGCGACCCCCAACGCCCGTACTACCTTGGTGGTCAACTCCAGCTCCCACGCCTCCAGGCCGCCCGGACTGCAGGACCAGGAGGGTGGAGACTTGCGACCTCGACCGACGAAGTCTTTTTCTCCGACGTAGGCGATACGATCCCGCTCGTAGGTGACACTCCTGCGTGGAGCGGTTCGGTCGTCGTCGACACCGACAACACTGCCGGTCTTGGGGCCGGGGCGGTCGTCGCTCTCGTGACGCACGTGCCCCACGGCGACCTCACTCGCCAGGCCCAGTATCTCCACTGGTCAACGGATGGTGGGCGCAGCTTTTCGATGCTCTCCGAACCAGTTATTCCGAACCCGAATGCTGATAATGCATCTACGGATGAGGAGATCGATAATGCCAGGTGGTTCCGTGACCCGAAGGTTGTCCGAGACGAGGTGCGCAGCCAATGGGTGTGCGTCATCGGTCGGCGTAAGTATCTCTCGTTCTACGTCTCCACTGACCTACACCACTGGCGGTGGACCTCCAACTTCGACCACCTCACACCTGGGGCTACCGATCTCGGAGGCATGGAGTGCCCTGATCTGTTCCGCATCATTGCCGATGACGGAACAAGCCACTGGGTCCTCGGCGCCTCAATGGACGGATGGGGAGCAGGATCGCTCGGCACCTACGCGTACTGGATAGGGAACTGGGATGGAACTCGGTTCGTGACAGACAACCTCAGACCGCAGTGGCTCGATCATGGGTATGACTGGTTTGCGGCTGTTACTTGGCCAAGTGCCGACTCACCCCAGAACGTGAGGCATGCTGTCGCCTGGATGAACAACTGGAAGTACGCTGCCAGGCACGTTCCCACTCTCGACACCGATGGGTACAACGGTCAGTACTCTGTCGTTCGTGAAATCCGACTCTGTCGGCAGCCTGGCGGCTGGTACGGCCTGCTGAGCGCTCCCAAACCTGTGCTCGCGACCAGTATCCTCTCGCAGAAGTCCCTGGGCGACGTCAATGTCACCGGCCGCCGGGTACTCGACGTCACGACTGAGGTCTACGTTCTAACCACTGACATTGCCTGGACAAATGCAACTAACGTAGGCATAGAAGTCCTGCGCAGCTCAGACGGAACTCGGCACACCAACGTCGGCGTCTTTAATGGCCGCGTCTATGTCGACCGAGGTCTGAGCGAGAGCATATCGGCGCCCTTCGCTCCGTATACGCAGTCCGAGGCGCCTATCGACCCCGCCGCCCGTCATGTGCACCTCACTGTGGTCGTTGATCGCAACAGTGTCGAGGTCTTCGTCAATGCGGGCCACACCGTTCTGTCCAACCAGGTCTATCCCGCCGCCGGCGATCATGGCTTGGCCCTCTACTCCGATAACGGGAGCGCGGTGTTCTCGGACCTCTCCCTTAGAACCGTCTGACCCCTGAGGAGACCGATCACATGGCACTTGCACTGAATGACCACTGGCTGTGGGACCACTGGATCTGTGACGACGGCGATCGTTATCACCTCTTCTTCCTGCGGGCGTCGCGTGCGTTACACGACCCGGAGCGGCGGCACTTCCGTGCTTCCATGGGGCACGCCGTTTCCAGCGATGCGCGTACGTGGCAACTTTTGCCCGATGCCCTAGTGCATTCCGACGGGCCGGCGTTCGACGACAAGGCCATCTGGACCGGCTCCACCATTGTCAAGCCCGACGGTGCTATGCGTGTCTTCTACACCGGTATCTCTCGAGCAGAGGACGGGCTGGTTCAGCGCATCGGCTGGGCTGACTCCACTGACGGAGTGACGTTTGAACGCACGTGCGATGTTCCTCTGGAGGCGGACTCCAGGTGGTACGAGAGGAGGGAAACCGACGTCTCTGGCGCCGAGCACTGGAGGGATCCCTTTGTCTTCAGGCACGACGGGCGCTGGCACATGCTCATCACCGCCAGGGCGAAGGGGGCTGAGCACTTTGGTGCCGGCGTCATCGGTCATGCCGTCTCCGATGACCTGGACCACTGGCAGATCGGGCCGCCGCTGACCAGCCCGTCGGTCTTCGGTCAGCTGGAGGTTTCCCAGAGCCGGAGCGTTGACGACCGTCATCTCCTCGTCTTCTCCTGCGGTGACGACATGAAGGCTGAACCTGGTCCGGGCGGGGTGTGGGTCGCCGAGGGGGAGGGGGCGCTGGGGCCCTGGGATATCGACGGCGCCAGGTACGTGCGCCCAGAGCACCTCTATGCCGGTCAGCTGCTTCAGCTGCGCGACGGGGCGTGGGTCTTCACGGGCTTCGAGGACATCGTCAACGGTGAGTTCGTCGGTGCGGTTCCGGACCTTCTGCCGTGGGCTGATGTCGAGCTTCTCCCAAGAGGCGGGCGCTAGGAGGCTGCGTCGTCGGTTGCCTGGACGGCGAGTGATCGAGGTGCCGTCCAGGACCGGGCTCGTCTCTAGCTCACCGTGCTGTGTCGGGTGACGGTGCAGTTTACGGTGCGCGAGGCCGGGCGTCCCGACCAACGACTAGTTAGGTATTCCTAGGTAAGGATTACCTTTGATTAGGTGGCGTGTTCAATGCCACCCTGCGACGCTCCGTCGTGAACTTGCCAGTGTTGAATTCGGCAAGCAAGAT
>ERZ773054.2215-NODE-2215-length-10247-cov-21.988030_pt1 | contig 10247 bp, 18 predicted proteins | sample MGYA00580630_ERZ773054 | MGnify/ENA primary metagenome ERZ773054 (study PRJEB29015, sample SAMEA2737994) | human oral metagenome | biome: human oral; feature: human-associated habitat; material: dental | place: China | collected 2115 ... | reverse complement strand
ATGGCGGAGTTGGGCTGAATGTCCAAAATATCGGCAGCGGAACGGGCGGTAACTTGGAGCACAAAAAATTCAAGTAGTTTCTTTTGAGTTCTCTTGCTTAATTTACAATTGGTTATCTGCATTTTCGTAGCCTAACATAACTGCTAATCTACGTCAGCCCCTTATTTTTTAAATTGTTTAAGTTTTTGTTTTTCTTGTTCCTCTAAAAAAGCAGTTAATTTTTCATTGTAAAATTTTGATGCTATTTTAATTTTTTCTATTTTATTTAAAATAAAGAATTCAAAAAATACCACACTTAATATAAGTATTTTGAAAATAATAGAATATTTATTAGAGGACAGATTTATTTTTAAATAGTAAGATAATATTATAATGATAGTTATATAAAAAATAAAAAGAATTATGTTGAATATTCTTGATGTGTTATATAATTGTCTTATATTTAGTGCTGCTTTGAATTTATCAAGAACATTCTGTTGGTTTTCTTTTTGAAATTGAGCAGCTAAATTCAGTTGTCGAGTGAATTTGTCCCAAACCAAAATGTTCATTTTTTTGAGTTGCAGCAAGCTTCGCAATTCTAACAAAGATAATGGGAATCATAGGGCTGAGTTCTTTTAGAGAGTTCATAGTTATTTCTTATTTCTAAAATATAAAGCGTATCAGATAGATTGTTGTTTTATATAGGGCATGGATGTCTACAGCCCGTCTTGAACAATCTCGCGTGCAGGCGCATACTTGATTTTTGTCTATTATACAGGAGAACACTATGCGCCTAATCATTGCCGCGCCAGCCAACGGCACGATTCTGAAAGACGCGCTCAAAGCGCATTTGCGGCACGACCCGCGTATCGAGCGCTTGGACGATTTGTCGGACGAGGCGTTGTCGTATCCCGCGCTTTCGTTTGCTGCTGCGTAAAAAAATGCCGCAGGGAAAGCCGACCGCGCCATTTTGATTTGAGGCACGGGCATCGGCACGGCGATTGCCGCCAACAAGGTGCAGGGCATCCGCGCAGCCACGGCGCATGATTTGGTGGGCGTGCGCGGTGCGGTAGAAAATTATGACGCACAGGTGTTGTGTATGGGGCAGAATGTGATTGCCGCACCCGAAGCGTGGGCGCTGGTGGATGTTTGGCTTGACGCGCGGCACGACACGGCGGGCAGCTATGCGCCGAAGTTGGTGGAAATTGCGGCGTTTGAAGGTGGAGAATCGTTTGCGGCGGACTGGAACCGTGTCGGGCAATACAAAAAGCAGCCTGCACTAGGCGGTCGGCGCATCCGTAATATTCAAAATGTGGTTGCGGTAAAGTTCGGGCAGCAACGCCAGCACGGTTTCCTTGCCCGATAGCTCCGCATTGCACAAAGTATCCGCCAGCAAATCGACCGACATGGCCTGCAACGCAGGCACCGACAAAGGCGCATAGCTCAAATGCCAAGGTTCGGGAAACATGCCGCCCTGCTGTTTTTGATACGGGCGGAAGAAACCGAAGCGGTGCAGGTTTTCATCCAGCCATTGGTGCAACGGACGGAAAATGCCGCCTTCGCCCGTTTCTTCGGGCAGCAGCTTCGGACCGTAGCCCGGCGGCATGGCGGCGGCATCCACCACGTCGATTTCCGTGCCCCAATGGTGACGGCTGCCGCCCGGTAATGCTGACCAATCCAGAATATGCCGGATAATCTCTTCCTCCGACATCGCACTTCTGTCACGCACTCTGCCGTATTCGTCATACAGCGGTTTTTTGCCGGCGAATTTATGGTTCCAAATGCGCAGCTGGGTGTTGAAATCGCGGAAGGTGCTGAACGGCTGCATATCGATGCCGTCTTTTTGTGCGGCGGCACGCATGGCCAAAAACGCTTCCGCTACCTGTGGTTGGGCAGCAAAACGCGGGGCGGTGTATTGCACAACATGGCTGCGGGTGCGGCCGGTCAGTTCTAAATCGGTCAGCATGGTGAAGAACCTCGTGGGTGAAACATTGGGGTGCAGGCTGCCTGCGAATGGAAACGCGCGCGTTATTCGGCAGCGTGGCCGATAAAGTTATCCAACGCCGTTTGGCAGCCCGGGTCGCATTGCGCGCGCAGTTTGGCCAGTTGCGCCAACAGGGCAGTTTGTTCTTCTGCGGTGAGCGTGTGCCCGTTTTCGGCGGTGATTCGGTTGTAACGCAGCGTGCCTTGGCTGTCCAGGCTGCGGTTGCGGAAATAGCGGCGTTTGTTGCCGGCCGTGTCGCGCACAGTCAATTCCACGCTACCGCCGTCCAGAAAAATATTATGGGACACAACGGCAACGGGCAAATCGGCAATGTGCATGGCATCTCCTTGATAAGGCAGGGTGCAGGCGGCTAGGATAGGGGCAAGTAGGGCGGCGGTAATCAGGCGGGACATGATGGTGGTCTGGATGTGGTGTGTTGAAACGGCGTGCGGCAGATGAAAAAGCAGCCTGCACTTTTGGGATGGGTTTCTGAAGTGCAGGCTGCCTTTGGTATTCAATTAAGCATATTGTGCCAAATGTGCCAGTAAATCTTTCGCGGCCTGCTCTGCGTGCGCCACCATTTTATCATGGTTGGCCCGTATTTCTTCTTCCGTGAAAAATTCCAGCGCGTGGAACGTGAACGGCGGCAGATATTCTGCGCCGATATAGTGGGCGATGATTTCAAATGGAACCAATGTTTCGGCTAGTGTATGGCGGGTTTTGCCCGTGTGCGAATAGTCTTGCGGCGGCGTGCCGTGCGATACGGCCAAACCCAATTTGCGGCCTTGGAACGCGGTGGCGGATGAACCGAACGCCCAGCCGTGCGTGAATACGCTGTCAAACCACTGTTTCAGCAGCGGCGGGCAGGAAAACCAATACACGGGAAACTGCAAAATCACGCTGCCGTGCGCTTCAATCAAAGCCTGCTCAGCCGCCACGTCGATTTTGCCGTCGGGATAGGCGGCATAAAGTTCGTGTACGGTGTAGCAGTCTTCCTGCGCGGCAAGGGTGCGTGCCCAAGTGCGGTTCACGGTGGAGCGGGCAATATCGGGGTGGGCAACGATGACAAGGGTCTTTTTCATGTGGATACCTTTAAATTTATATATCTAATTTTATAGATATAATGGGTTAAAAAAACGGTTCACGGCAAAAAACTACCGTGCAAATAAGCCGAAAATTCCGCCATGGTTTCAGGCCGGTAGAAGCAATACGTCCATTTTCCGGCACGCTCGGTACGCACCAAGCCTGCGTCTTTCAACACGGTCAGGTAAGTGGAGACAACGGATTGCGTCAGCCCCGTTTTTTCCACGATGGCATTCACGCACACACCGCCCGCCACGCCCGTTTCTTCGGCGGTGGAGAGACGTTCGGCGGCGAAATGCTGCTCCGGCGTTTTCAGCCACAGCAGAATTTGCAGGCGGTGCTCGTTGGAGAGTGCTTTGAAAATGGCGTTTGCGTTCATAGGGCGGATTATACAGATATATTTGGATTTTTAAATATGTTTTACGATTGGGACATAAAAAGCAGCCTGCACATCGTTATCTATTGATTATATGAAATTTTTACATTCCAAATGTGACTACCGAAATTTACACGGTTCCCCAAAAGGGCAAAAAACAGACAGCCCGAATGTGTGCAGGCTGCCTGATGTGGCTCGGATTAACCGCCGCATGCGCCGCAACAGCCGCTTTCGCCGTGTTCTTTTTTGCTTTCGCTTTTGCCTTCGTTGTTCAGCACGGGCAGTTCCACTTCTTGTGCGCCTTGCTCGTTCGGCAAATCATTGACTTTGATTTTGTTTTCTTCGCTCATCGTATACCTCGGTTGAAGTTGGGTTGGAAAGCGGCATTATAGCGCGACGGTTGGTTTTGCGCCATGCGGTTTGGGGCGTTTTGCCGGGTGCAGGCTGCTTTCGAATGGTCGCAACCAATACTGTTTTGCCATATACATACATTAATCAAATTTAAGTTCATTGAAATACAATGCATAATGATAAAATAGCAAATATTTTTAAAATTTCTGTATTGACAGAAATATAGAAAATCCATACTATGCAACAAACGAATTCAGGACAACATCATGAAACTCAATCCCACCACCGAAAAATTCATTCTGCATTGGGGCGAGCAAGGCTCCAAATGGGGCGTGAACCGCACGGTCGCCCAGATTCACGCGCTGCTGTATATTTTGGGTAAACCGATGAATGCGGAAGAGATTTGTGAAACGCTGAATGTGGCGCGGTCTAATGTGTCCAACAGTTTGAAAGAATTGCAGAATTTGCAGTTGGTGCAGGTAACGCACGTATTGGGCGACCGGCGCGATTATTTCACCACCTCGGACGACGTGTGGACGCTGTTCCGCACGATTGTGGAGCAGCGGCAGCGCCGCGAAATCGAACCGACTTTGGCGTTTTTAAACCAGCTGATGCAGGAACCGGAGTTTGCCAACGAAAACGACGGCGTGAAAACGCGGATTACGCAGACGCACGAATTCATCAGCACGCTGACGGCTTGGACGAACGAAATGCTGAAACTGTCCACCGGCACGATGGCTAAAGTGCTGAAACTGGGCGCGAGTATTCAGAAGCTGCTGCGCTAGGTTGCAGGCAGCCTGCACCTTGTTTTGACGGTGGTGCGGACAACAATGGCTTGGCAATGGCGGTTTGCCGTTGCCTTTTATCGGGCAATATATTTCTTTTTTAACAGAAATTTGGAAATATCATGAGCGAAAACAAAAATGTTCCAAGCAGCCTGCACTATCCGAAGGCGCGCGTGATTCTGGGCTTTCTGCTGATGGGTGGCGGATTGGGTACCTGGTTGTTTTTGGCAGCCCTTAAGGTGCACGACGTCTTGGTTGGGTATGGACAATCAGTGGCTTGGCAGGGTAGCGGCGATTTTGTGGACTTGGTGCCTGGTTTTTTTCTACTGGGCTCCGTATTCGGTTTTATACCATCCGTTCTGTGCGGCTGGTGGCTGGCGGAAAACCGGTTTTGTTACACGGGCTGGCGCTCTTTGTGGCTGCCGCTGGTGTCTGGTTTGCTGATTTCAAGCGTGGTGTTCATTTGGCTGCCGCCTTTGGTGCTGCTCACCGGGCCTTGCGGTGCGTTGAGCGCGGTGATATTGGCTCGAATTTTGTGCCCGAAAGGTTCGAACAATGAAGCAGCTTGACGTATTGCGGTTTTCGCTGGGATTTTTGTGGCTTTGGAGCGGGGTGCAGCCTGCTTTGACGGCGGCGGATGTGTCGTTGGATTTGCTGGGTAGGACAGGTATTGCGGCAGAATGGCAGGCAGCGGCGTTTTATACTTCATCGGCATTGGATGTCTTTTTTGGGATTTTATGTTTCACAAAATTCAGAAATTACCGTTTATTATGGCTGGCACAATTTGTCGTGGTTCTGGGTTATAGCGTGATTGTGGCGTGCAGGCTGCCTGAAATGTGGCTGCATCCGTTTGCGCCGCTGGTTAAAAACGTGCCGATTTTAGCGGCATTGTGGGTACTAGGCAGTCGGCATGAACGCGCCGACGTGCCAGCCGCTCAATAGGGTCAGCAGCAGCGCGGCGTAATGAACAAAACGCGGCGGATAGGGCGGCAGCAGAAGGCGTGCGGCGTTGAACGCGAGCAGCACAATGTGCCCGATATACAGATAGGGAAAAGCCAGAAACCATAAGTGCCAATCCTGATAACCTCGCCCGCTGTCCGCGTTGCCCTGCACGAAGGGCGTGATGCCTTGCACGACAAACAGCCAGCTGAACAGCAGCAGGGTGATGCCGAAAAAGGCAAGGGCGAAATAATCGATGTATCTGGCGTTGGTCGTGGCGGGGCGGCGGATGGCGGCATAGGCAAAGGCGGCGAAGGCGGTCATCCATGTGATGTAAATAAGATAGGCGGCAAGCATGGGCGGTGTTTTCCAGTGGGAACCGTGGCCGTCAGGGTAACGGAAAAGCGTGGTACGCGGCAAGACGCGTGATGCGTTGAAATCAAAGAGAATTTAAGTTTTTGCAGGCAGCCTGCACAGGCAAGTTTCAATAGGAGCGGCAAAATGAACACGTATTTAATCGTTAAAACCCTGCACATTATTTCGGCCACGCTGATGGTGGGCACGGGCTTCGGTACGGCGTTTTATCTGTTTTGGGCGAACCGTTCCGGTTCGGTGGCGGCGCAGGCGGTGGTGTCGAAATGGGTGATGAAGGCGGATTGGTGGTTCACCACGCCGGCGGTGATTTTCCAGCCGCTCTCGGGCTTGTGGATGCTGCATTACATGGGCATGCCGTTCACTTGGGACGGGGCGTGGCTGTGGGTGAAGTGGACGTTGGCGCTGTATGTGCTGGCAGGGGTGTGTTGGCTGCCGGTGGTGTGGCTGCAAATCAAGATGGCGCAGCAGGCGGCTGTGGCTTGGCAGGCGGGCGAAAATACGCTTCCGGCCAGCTATAAGCGCTATCAATTCTGGTGGGAAATGCTGGGCTATCCGGCCTTCTGCGCCACGGTGGTGCTGTATTTCCTGATGGTGCTGAAGCCGATGTAGGCAATGTGCAGGCTGCCTGAAAACACAAGCGCATTACCAACGCCAGCCGTAGCGTTTTTTCATCCGCCTGTACCGTTCGCGTGCATCTGCCAAGCTTTCGCTGCGATATTTCTCGCCGTAAACACCGAAGTGCGCGATATAGAAGCCCAATACGGCGACAACGGCGGATATCAACAGCTTTTCCCCAATAGGCGTGGCGGAATCCGTCACAACAAGAACGATAAAACAGAGAAAAAGTATCACACAGGTAAACGCCAGCAAACGGCGCAGCCATTTCCATAGCGTGAAAAAGATTTTTTCTGTGCGTGAGGACTTCGGCAATTGACTGCGGTAGACCATATAAACCGGCAGGATAAATATCACGGCCAAAGCCAGTGTTACCTGCCAGTGGCGCGGTTCGACAAAACCGCCGTGCGCCAAGATGGGAATGGAAACGGGAAGAAGCAAAATCAAATAGTCCGCAATGCTGCTGATGAGGGAAGGTTTGTTAGACGTGGTTTTATGGGATTTTGCGCGGCGCGGTTTCATGTGCAGGCTGCCTGAAAGAACAGAAGTGTTTATTTTAACAGAACTTTGTTAAATTTTCCAACGTGAAAAAGCAGCCTGCACAAACATTCATTTGATTTTTCAAACCCTTGCATAAGGAGAATAATATGCAGACATTTAACATTATGGCGATACAGGTTGCCGTATCGTTGGCGGTGAGCCTGGTGTGCTGGCTGGTTTTGGGCGCATCGCTGCGGCGCGTGCTGGCTTTTTTGTGCAACGACCCGCGCGATGAAGTGAAGGAAATCAGCGGCATATTCTGGCAGCGGCTGTATTTGAGCCTGACGCTGTTCACGCCGCTGCTGTGCGTGCTGCTGTTTGCACCGAACTTCGAGCGCAGTTTGGCGGACAACCTGCTTTACGCCCTGCGCTGGGCCGTGTTCGGCGGTGTGAGCCTGCTGTTGGTGCTGGCGCATTTGGTACGCAAACAGATTCAGGTGTTGCAACGCAGCGGTTTTGAAGGTGTGAAGCCCGCAATGAAGCCCGAAGCGGAGTCCGAAAAGCAGCCTGCACCGCCCCGTTTGCAAGCGGAACAATATAACGGTTTTTCCCCGCTGGAAGAGTAGCGTATTTTGGGAGAATTTAAGATGCACAAAATTTTTTACGATGCCGAATGCCCCATCTGCGTGCGGGAGATGGAACTGATTATGCAGGACAGTCGCGCCGGATTCATGGAAGCCGTGCCGATACAGGGCAGCGAAGCCGTGTTGGCGCAATACGGCATCACCGCCGAAGCCGCGCTCACTTACCTGCACGTTTTAACGGACGACGGCGTGATGCTGCAAAAAATGGCCGCCGTGCGCAAAATGTACGAAGGTTATCAAGGCTTTGCGCTGGTGAAACTGGCCAATCTGCCGCTGCTGGACAAACTGGCCGACCGGCTTTATCCGTGGTTCGCCCGCCACCGCTACCAATTTCCCAAATGGCTGCTGCCGCGCCCCGAATGCGAAGGCGGCGTATGCCGAATCCCACCGAAAGAAAGGACGAAAAAATGAAGAAATATTTTGTTTCCATGATGTTGCTGCCTGCATTGGCCATGGCCGAGGGCGGAGAACTGGCGCGCTGCGAACAAACCTTCCGCGACAATATGGACATTATGGCGTTCCCCATGTATTGCACCCAGCGCCCCACTAAGCCCGTGCAAGACGCAGCCCTGCAACGGCATTTGGAAGCCCTGAACCGCTGCGAAGCCTTCGTCAAACGGCTGCCGCAGACGCAGTACAATCAGATGATGGCGCGCCTGGATGCCTATGTGAAACCCGCAGCATTGAAGGTTCGCGCCCTGCGCGACCGCCCGCAGGAATTTCAGCAATATTGCACCGAGCAGTTGGACAAAGCGGCGCGGCTGTTGCAGAAATATTGACGAAGCCGACAAAAAGCAGCACCAAGGGCACGCACATCGGTTAGCTGAATCACAGATTCAGACCGATGGCAGCCTGCACCCCGATGGGCAAAGTGCAGGCTGCCTGAAATACACAACGCCTTATCAATAGGACACAAGCCCTTCAATTTTCAGAAATTCACACAACGGCATGGCGTATGGTCGTCAGACCCGCTCTGAAAAAGCAGCCTGTACATTCCCCAATCGCCCACAAGGAGTTCCGCATGAACATCGTCCTCTTCGGCGCAAGCGGCTTTATCGGCCGCCGCGTTGCCCAAATCCTGCGCGCACGCGGCCACACGCTGCGCACCCCAAGCCACCGCGAATTCGATTATTTGCAGCCGAACGCAGCCGCCGCCCGCGAAATTCTGCGCGGCGCGGATGCTGTGTTCAACTGCATCGGCGTGATGAGCCGCCATGCCGACGTGCTGGAAACCGTGCACTACCGCACGCCCGCGCTGTTGGCCAAAATTGCGGCGGAGCAAGGCGTGCGGCATTGGGTGCAGCTTTCCGCGTTGGGTGCAGACCCGAAACACGCCGTGCATTTTGTCGGCAGCAAAGGGCGCGGCGACGAAGCCGTATGCCAAATTGGCGCGGCACACGGCATGCGCGTGGCGGTGGCGCGGCCGTCTATTGTGTACGGGCGCGGCGGCGCGAGCTGCGAATTGTTTATCAAATTGGCGCGTCTGCCCGTTATCACCCTACCGGCCGGCGGCAGATTCATGCTCCAGCCCGTACACGCAAACGACGTGGCGGACGGCTTGGTGCGCCTGCTGGAAAACGGCGCGCCGCACGGCACCATCCTCCCTTTCACCGGCAGCCTGCACACCAGTCTGGCGGACTATCTTGCCGCCATGCGCACAGGGCTGCACCGCAAACCGCCCTTGTGCGTGCTGCCGATTCCGTTGGCGTTGGTAAAGCCGTTTCTACCGCTGACGAACGTGTTGAGCAACGGCATGGTGAGCGCAGGCAGCTTTGCGCTGCTGGAAGAAGGATCGTGCGCCGACTGCACCGCGTTTGCCGAACTGCTGGGGCGCGAACCGTTGGGCGTGGAGGAATTTTGGGCGGTGGAATAATGTGCCGCATCGCAATGGGCACGCCGAAAGTAATGGAAACGGCAGCCTGAAATCGAAAAAGCAGCCTGCACTTGGTTTTGTCAAAGTGCAGGCTGCTTAAAATTTGAAATTGCCGTGCCTAAAACAGAATCCGCACTGTTTTCACGGTTTGTACCTGCCAATATGCCTGCCACAATGCCAAACTGTCTGCAATCTGCGTTTGCAGTGGCTGTGGAACGTGTGCCAGCCCTTGAAAGGCGAGTGTCAGGTAATGTTCAGGTAGCCTGCAGTGGGCGGATATGGTTTCATCGGCGGAGTGACGGATGTAAGCTCTTTTTGGCTGGACAAACAGCGTTTGGCAAAACCTAAAACGCTCAATTCTGTGCCTGCATTAAACAACCTATGCATTTACTGATATGTTTTAGCTAAGATAAAAGCCGATATGGTCGTTGCAGTTGGCACGGTATTGGGCGTAAGTTTGGCGCGTATTTCGTATTTTGGGGTGTGCAGGCTGCTTTTTAACAATAGAACCGAGGTTCATCATTAAGGAGAATGCCATTTCAGTTAGAACGTGCCGTATAAGATCGACGGCATCGGCACACAGCGCCCCTAACAGGTTTGTCCGCCATAAAATCAAATGTCTTTCCTCTTGCTTGCTGCGTTAAAATCACGGTTTCGCATCATCATCGGATTTCAAAATATGCCGTTTACCCTTGCCCACCCGGTTGCCGTTTTGCCGTTTTCACGCTGCCGTTATTGCCATTTCCCTGCATTGGTTATCGGA
>ERZ773054.2214-NODE-2214-length-10250-cov-37.087396_pt1 | contig 10250 bp, 5 predicted proteins | sample MGYA00580630_ERZ773054 | MGnify/ENA primary metagenome ERZ773054 (study PRJEB29015, sample SAMEA2737994) | human oral metagenome | biome: human oral; feature: human-associated habitat; material: dental | place: China | collected 2115 ... | reverse complement strand
CGGCCTGTCCATCCCCGCTGTCCTCCACGTCGTCGAGCAGGTCATCGCGGGCGCCTCCATGAAGGATGTTCTGACGCGGCTCGGCGGGCAGCCGGGATTGCGGTGGGATGAGCCGGTTCTGAGAGGAGATGGTTGGTTCGCGAGTCCTTCCGGCGGTAAATGGGAGATCAAGGTGGTCACCGACCCGAAGGAGGATGAGGGGAATCTGCGCTTCGATAAGCGTCACGTGGCCGACTACGCCTGGCGGATCGCCCAGGCCCTGGAGCAACGCTACGGGCCGCCGTACGGAATGATCACCGACAACGACGGATTCCTCAAGCGCCTGTTCCAGGTCGGAGACCACGGCGTCGAGGTGAAGGGCGGCTTCAACACTGTGACGGTCGAGATCGGCTCCTTCGAGACGCTCGCCCAAGACTGGTGCGCGTGGACTCTTCGCATTTGAGGGTGCGGCACCCCGCTCCTGCCCGGCAGGCCACCATGGGGAGATCGACCCTGACGAATCCGCGCGATGGCGCCATATGCCGGGGCGATCCGCTCGGCGAAGCAGCGGACGGAGGAGAGACGTGAACCGCACCGCGAATCCCGAGGCGGAGATGGCCGACCGCGTGGCCTCGCTCCTGGGCACCGCCCTGACTGAGGCGGACGTGCACCGCTTCCTGCTCGACGCCGCCAGCCTCCTGGGCACCGAGTCCTTCGCCGCGTACGGGCCCGACTTGCGCTTCCGCTGGCGAGTCGGGGAGCGGGCCGTCGAGATCGAATCGTACTATGGCTCTCTGACTGGCGAATTATCCTTGCGCGTGAACTCCTTCAACCCCGAGTACCCCATTGATAACGAGTATCGGAGCTTCGAGTGGGTCGACGCTGCGGACTACCCGTACCTGTGGACGGTGGAACTGGGAAGGACCCCGTTCAACGACTGGGAACCCGGTGAGGCCTACATCGTCAACTGGGACATGTTCGAGAAGACCATGGCAAAGGTTCTCGGAGGTCTTCCCGGCAACCTGGCCCTCATGCCACCGCAGTGGCGCCGTCCTCTTACTCTCCGCTGGGACATGGGAGCCTCGGGCCTGGGTCTCGTCTCCTTCACCGGTACGGTCGAGGGCATCACGGTCACCGTCGAGTCCAGCGGGGAGAAGGTGCTCATCCCCCGAGCACTCCTGGGGAGTCAGGTGAAGATGGGCGACGTCGTCGCCGGCCTCGCCGGGGGGCGGCCTCTGGCGGATATCCGCTTCGCCGGCTCCGAGGGCTTCGGCGACGCCCACCATCAAGCGTTGTACGTGGCGACCCCCAGCGGGAACGAGTCCGGTTGGGCCAAGAACATCGTCGAGTCCCTTATCCAGGAGCACGAGGAGGGTCGCCCTCGAGCGGCCATGACGATGGAGGACCTCCGGCAGCTGGCCGCCGCACCTGCGGCCGCGCCATCAGACGCCACTGTTGATGAACCCGAGCAGTCTCAGCCACGCCAGACGACTGTGCCGATGAGGATCGGCCTGTCCATCCCCGCTGTCCTCCACGTCGTCGAGCAGGTCATCGCGGGCGCCGCCATGGAGGATGTTCTGACCTGAGTCGTGCCAGTTTAGTGCCCCGGACCCAGATTGCTGAGGATTTGCTGTGCGGTTTCGGTGAGTTGGGGTTGGGCGGTGAGGCGGTGGCCGTTGACGTTGATGGTGACCTCTTGAAGTGGTCTGAGTTCGCGGACGAGTCGCTTGATGCTCATCCCGGTGGCCTGTTGCAGGTGGCGGGCGACGGCCAGGGAGGCCATCACGACGGTCAGGTGGGCCTCGATCGCGTCGCGGGTGCGGTGGAAGATCGGGCGGGTTCTCAGGTCGTGCTCGGGTCATGCGGAACGACTGCTCCACGTGCCACAGCTCGTGGTAGGAGGCGATCACCTCGTCGGCCCCCATGACGCCGGCGGGGATGTTGCTCACGCGGCCCTTCAGGCCCGCCATGCGCCTGGCGCGGGCCAGTGCGGCCTCGTCGACCACCTGGTCGCCCCGGTGAGTGGTGACGAACCGGGTCCCCCTGGGGCGCCTCCGGCCGGCGACCACCGCCCTGGCCCTGCTCTCCTGGGCCGTGAGCGTCTTGCTGTCGCGGGCGAACCTCTTGGCGGAGTAGACCCATACGGCCCGCCACGAACCCGGATGAGTGGCGGGGTCCCACACCGGCTCATCGCGGAGGTTCTCGTCCCTCTCGGCGCAGCGGCCACCGCGTCTGGGGGTGATGGTGTCGATGATCTGCCCGTCGGCGAGGACGTCGCCGTGGAACCGGAAGTGGGCCGCCAGGTCGACGGGGGCCCTGGTCATGCGCGAACCCACGATGAAGCCCACGCCCGCCTCATCCAGGGCCGCCAGATTGGCGGCCGACAGCATGCCGGCGTCCGCCACGACCACCAGGTGCTCGATCCCGGCCGAGCGCACGAACTCCCGGACGACCGGCACGATGGTGGTCGTTTCGGCCCTGTCGCCCTCCCAACAGCCGATCCGCAGGGGGAAGCCGCCCCGGTCCACCAGCAGACCCACGATGATCTGCGGATCGACCCTGCGCTCCTTGGCAGTCACCGACCCTGCGCAGGTCGTCCTCCTTGTCGGCCTCGAAGTACAAGGTGGTCACGCCTGCAGGCACAGGCTCAGGTCACCGCCCCCGGTGACGCGGGACAGACAGGCCGCCGCGATCCCGGCGCGCCAGTCGCGCTCGACGCAGCGGGCCAGGGACCGGAACAAGGAGCGCCTGGCCACCGGCCGGACACCGAGCTCACCGATCACGCGGGGGACCTGCTCCTTGCTGGTGGGCTCGACGCAGCGGGCCAGCGCCATCTGCTTGAAGCCCTCGTCCCCGCCCACCGCCTCACCCAGCCCCAGGCGCTCGTACGCCCCGGACAACGCATCCCACAACAGGGCGCAGCGCTTGGAGTCGACCACCGCGCCCGCGACGCAGGCCCCGGCGCCCAGGGACTCAAGATCCAGGGCCGCCCGCCCCGACAGTGCGGTGATCCTGTCGCGTCCGGCCCGCACCAGAACGGCCAGCTCCGCCTCGTCATGGGCCGAGCCCAGGTGCTCCACGATCCGCCGCACCCCGTGCTCCTCGGCCACGATCTGCACGGCCGTGGCTCCCGAAGCGGTGCGCACCTTCCGGACGAACGGGCTCACACCCCCACCCTACAACCACCCATTAGTGCCCCGCACCCACCACCCCGACCGCACCACGCCAACGAAAAACCCCCATCACGACGCGACGTCGCCAAAACTGGCACGAGTCAGGCCATACCCCAGGGTGTGGAGCGTTGGACGAGAGAACGTCACCAGTGGCATCATGGGACAACGCGCGAAGACCTCTGGTCGTAGCTAAACCACTGGCCCGGACGACTCCCTGCGTACCAGACTTCCATACTCACATCCTCTACTATTACACCTATAACGGCCTGTTCCGGGACTCTTATGGCGAGAAAGGCTCAACATCCACACGCCCTTAGACAACTTCTCAGAATCTTGAGTTTTAAGAACGCCCCCTTTTTTGTTAATATGAATAGGATCGCTCATTTATGGGGATTGTGATTAGAGATGTCGGCGGCTCGGACTCGCACATCGGTTCTTCAGCGCCCGTCAATTCTGTTAAGGTCGGCAGCCTCAAAACCATCGAACTCATTAATCGGGCTCGATTCTTCAGGCACGTCCGTCACGATTATGATCGCGCCGAGGAAGTGTACAGGAGAATAATCGATGTCGACCCTACCGACCTATGCGGCCTTCGCAGCTACGTTGATTTTCTCGTGAAAATCCGTCACGACTATGATCGCGCCGAGGAGGTGTACGGGCGAGTCATCAAGGCCGATCCCGTCGACGTTCACATTCTCCTCAGCTATGCCGACTTTCTCAGATACGATCGTCACGACTATGATCGAGCCGAGGAAGTGTACAAGAGAATAATTGATAATTCGATCGATGTTCGCGCCCTCCGCATCTACGCCGAGTTCCTCAGGTACATCCGTTGTGACTACGATCGTGCTGAGACGCTGTACCGGCGTGCCATTGATGCCGATTCCGTCGACGTTCACATTCTCCTCAGCTACGCCGGTTTTCTCAGGAGCATTCGTCTCGACTATGATCGTGCTGGAGATATGTATCAGCGGGCTGTTGAGGCGGCCCCCACCGATGCTCGGGCTCTCCGCGAATACATCGGCTTCATTAATGACTATGTCGATAAATTTCGTCGTGACTACGACCGGGATGAGGGTGCGTGCTGGCGGGCTGTTGAGGCGGCCCCCACCGATGCTCGGGCTCTCCGCGAATACATCGACTTCCTCCAGAATATTTGTCGCCTCTACGATCGTGCTGGAGATATGCGATGGGGGGTTGTTGAGGCGACCTCCGCCGATGTCCATGTTCTTCGCGACTACATCGACTTCATCAATGATTATGTTGACAAAGTCAGTCGCAGCCGCGGTAGGGTTGAGGAGATACGCGAGCGGGCCATTAATACTGACTTCTTCGATGCTCGCGCTCTTCGCAGTTACGTCAACTTCATTAATAACTACATCAATAAAATCAGTCGCGACTATGATCGGGCTGAGAAGATGTACGAACAGGTCATCGGCGTTGCTCCCACCAATCCCTACGGCTTCGGGAATTACGCCGACTTCCTGTGGACCGTCCGGGATGATCACGACCGGGCCGAGGAGATGTACCAACGGGCCATCGATGCCGATCCCACCGACGTTCGCAACCTCGGCAACTATGCTATTTTCCTCCAAAATGTTCGTCATGACTACGTTCGCGCTGACAAGGCATACAAGCGTGCGGTTGTCACCGGGCATGCTGACGCTCATATTCTTGGGAATTACGCTGACCTTCTGTGGACTGTCCGTCACCATCACAATAAGGCCGAGGAGATGTACCGGAGGGCCGTTGATGCCGACCCCACCGACGCCCGCACTTTCCGCAACTACGCCGACTTCCTGTGGACTGTCCGGGACGATCACTATCGGGCCGAGGAGATGTACCGGAGGGCCATCGATGCTGATCCCACCGACGCCCGCGCCCTCCGCAACTACGCCGACTTCCTGTGGACCGTCCGAAACGATCACGACCGAGCCGAGGAGATGTACCGAAGGGCCATCGATGCCGAGATCCTGCGAGGGTGATGAACTATACGTTCATGTTCCTCGTTCTTCACTCGTATCAATTCCCAATCTGTCACCTCGACTACTCCTGTCCGGCAAAATGGTTTCCGCGAGCTCCGCATCCCCTTCATCATGAATGTGTTAGCGCCTTCCGGATGCCATTGGGGTCGTTGGCGCGCATCAGACTGACAAGAACTATTTTCAACAGTCGAGAAAGGGGCAACCATTACTCAAACTAGGAGAAGATGAGGACGAATACTACGAAAAGCAGAATCGCATTGAGGCCAAGGCTCAGACGACTCACCCACAGCGGCCACACGGAGTCCTCCGAAGAGAATGAGTGACTAGTCTGTCCTCCATTAGGAGCGTTCGGCGGCTGGAGCGCTGTTCCTCTTCGATCCCGACGTTGTGGCTGGATGGTAGGGGCGAATGCTAATGATGGTTTTCCACGTACGGCCGGCGGAGTGCTTGGAATCGGTCGCGCCGATGGCAGCGGCAGAGCGTGCTCGAAGGCGAGGAGCGTGTTCGCAACCTCCCCTAGCGCGAGCGGCGATACGCTGTTCATGAAGTGCGCAACGATATCCCGTCTCAACTCGATCGGTATGGAGTTCTCGGGGGCCACATCGTAAATGTCCCCTCTCCGGGTCTGGGATTGTGCGGTTCCGGTTGAAGGCATCGGGCTCCTGCTCAGCGGGGCCGCGTTATCAATGAATCTCAGGATCTCGATGATTCGGTCGGGCGTGGCTTTTGACTGCAGCGTGCTGTCCAAGAGCGCATCCCATGTCACTCCGGCCACCGGCTCCCGCCACAGTCGAGGCAGCAAAAATCCCAGGGACTCCGGCACCTGCTGCGCGGCTTTGATGAGCGTCCCGGCGCCATCAGAGGCGGTCTGAGCGTAACTGAGGAGCTCATCAACGCGAGCGAGATCGCGTTTGAACCGATTAACGACCTTCTCCTGCCACAGGGGCAGGGAGTCCTCGTACTCTCGTGGATCGAGACCGAGCGATTGAAGCCAGTGTTCGGCCCGGGGCCCCCATTCCGAGGCGGGCGCCTGGTTTTTAACCTCATCGAGAACATCTTTCGCCAGACTCGTGCACCACGTCGAACCGGCAGCCTCTGGCGGAGCGGACCGCCCCGTCCTGACAGCTTCGACCTGCCATGTCACCAAGTCGGTGTAGAAGGATCTCTCCTTGAGGACGACTTTCCACGCCGAATCGTGAACCGTCTTGTGGGGATGAGTGAGCAACTGTTGCAAGCACCCGGGTTGCAGGCGGAGCAGACGCAGGGTCGCGTTGTCATCCCAGCGTTTGAAGACGGAGGGTGGGGTCTCAGAGTTGAGAACCCACACCAACTCGTCGTCGGCCAGCGGGCGCATATCCTCCAGGACCTCACCCCACGCTTGCGTGGCTGACTCCCACTGAGAGGCGTCGAGGTCGATGCCGTTGAGTTTTGCCCTATACTCCTCCTCGGCCTTCTGCCGGATGTCTGTCGCAGTGCGGCCCTGGCAGATCTGCTGCGCATACCAGTCCAGATTCATCGGCGCCTTGACGACTGCTGGCATGGGCGGTATGCGTGACGTGGCGGACTTGTACTCGTCCGGATGGCGCTGTGCGAGTTCTTCGGGCCACAGACAGGTGACGATCTTGTTATTCCTATTCCGATCGCCGTGAGGGTAGGCGGTCGACCAGCGCACTAGCCTCGCCAGATCCTCCGGTACCGTTCTCATAAGCGCCATGAGCGCCTGCTCGCCCTGTGCCCCCTGCACATTGAGCAGCGTGTAACGTTGCTCCTGACTCATCCCCAGCATGACGGTCAGAGTCTGCGCCAGCGCACCCGGATCAACTCGTGAGGTCGAGTCCCGCGCGATCAAGTGCTTCCCATCACCGCTGAAAACCTCTGGTGAGAGCAGTGGTCCGTACGACAGGGCTCCCAGCACCCAACGCGCCACATCCACCAGTGACAGGCCCTCGGGCGCCAGCACCGTCTGAATCGCGCCGGTCTCACCGTACTCGCCGCCCGACCCGACGACGACGGCGCCCCAGCGGCCCGTCCCGCCATCGAAGACGAAAGTCGTCGAATGCAAAGCCCGCGGTTGCGTGGACATATCGACACCCAGCTGAGTGAAACCTGCGGAGACCCTGGACAGCGTCTGCCGCTCCGCGCGGGTCATCTTGCTTGTGAGATCAGGATCCGTTTGGAACCCGCTCCCCACGACCTGCCTCTTAACATCGACCAACCAGCTCATGCGCGTACCCCGTGCCCCAGGAACGGGGCCAAAATGTACCGGTAGAGCTGAAGGCATCCGGCGTCCTCGTCAGAGGGCTCAATCAACTCTTCACCGTCTTCGTCCACACGAGTCCAGGCGCTCGTCAGGGCGAAACGTACCAGCAACTTCGGCCCCAGGAGCTGATCGATGGCATTCTTGCCCACGATCGTTGACATGAGCGCGCTCACCATAACGGCACTCAGCACGTCACGCATCTGCAAGCGGTAGACGCCCAGACCGGCATTCCATGTGGCGTTGCTCGTCGGCACGGTCAGGGTATTCCCATAATTCATCATCGGCACAGGCGCTGTGAAGCCGTGAGTCGGAGTCGCCGTCCGAGTGGGCGCCGTCGGGCGCCTCGTCGTCAGAGGAATAGTAGCGGGGATCACAAATTTCTCGTCGAAATTCAACTCAATAGTCTCCTCCTCGGAGTGGGCGAGGGCCCAGAAGGACTGCGGATCGGACAGTTGCGCGAGCATGCTTCGCACAATCCTCATCTGCTGGTCATGAGGCAGCGCTGACACCGCGTTCAGGAATTCCCATGTGCTGGGGTCCACGTTGTGCGCATCCCAGGCGGCGCATCTATTGAACGCGGCCAACGCGCAGTCCTCGAAAGCACGGCGGGCGCCCCGGGGGATGATGTCCGTCCATCGGCCGAGTTCGCCATCGCTCTGCGGAGTCTTCTCAAGAATGACCCGGATGGCGTCGCACTTAGTGAGAACCAGAGTGGCACTCACCGAAGAACGCTCTTTAGACAGAGTGTCGGTCATGACCGCGATCAGGCTCTTGATCGCCTCGCCCGCCTGATATCCACGGGCGAGCAACTCATCTTGATCCGGTGTCCCGGCCGGGCGCATGGACAGGCGCAGGGCGAGAGAGTCCTTCAGGCGCTTGAGACACCATCCCGCGGCGAGCGGGTCGACTACCGCGACGAGATGCGCCGATCGGTACAGTTGCTTGACATCGGCGAAGGAGCCCACATAGTTCTCCGCATTGGGGTTCGTCCACGCATCGGCCGCCTCTCCCGGCAGGTCCACGAAAGCGACCTCGAAGTCGTCAGAGCCCCTCCCCTCCAGGTTGCTCCCGTGATAGATGACGTTGACTGACCGCAGATACGGCGGGCGCCCGCGACCCCACGTCTCCAGCCACGAGTTCAGTTGCGCATCGGTGTAGACCTGACCCTCGGTCGTGGCTCTGAGGGCGTTGTGGAGGACCGCCTCGAAGCCGGCGACGACGTCATCGGATGTTCCGAACACGTTGGATGTTTCGAATACGTTCTGGAGGTTCCGTTCTATCGTCGCCCGCAGGTCGTCCCCCGATGCCGCATACGTTGCGCCGATGGATCTTCTGCTTTTTGCGGGAAGCGGGCTGAAACGGCGCCCGGTCGGTCCCAGCCTGACATTGGCGAAGGGGTCCGCCTGTCCGCCCGAACCCGCCAGGCGCGGCGCCTGAATTCTCATGAGCGTTTCCCTGAGCTGAGACTTGCCTCCGCCAACGGGTCCCAGGAGGCACACCTTGATGCGATCCCCCGTGCGGCCGGTCTCTCTGACGTGACCATGGGCGCACACGTCGTATGAGTGGGACGGGGCGATGCTCAGATCCATTCCCGGAGACTGCCAGCAGTTCTCCTCGTGATCGACCTCAAAGATTCGAATCGACTGACGATTCACTCCGAAGCCGTCGCGTTCCTCGATCCGCAGCCAGGCCCTCGGCGAACTGCAGAGATCGCAGTCCTCCATATTCTCCTCCTCATCAGGAGGTTCCGAGGGCGTTGCGGGGGAAGTGTTGAACCATGTCATAATAGACTCCCAAATATGCAGATCAGCAGGATGACGATCCCAGTGAACGACAGCAAGAACATGATGCGCCTCGAGGTTCCGGACGCGTCGCCCTGGGCCTGTCTGCGCACTTCAGCATCATAGCGTGCGATGTGCTCTCGCGCCAGCAGAGCGTTCTGGTCGTTGGTCAGACCATTCACTTCATCACTCGTCAGCACGAACTGGCCGGCGGAGTCGATGGTTCTGACGATCCGGGCCTCGAGCCACGACCTTCTGCGAAGAAGGCGAAGAAAACGGCAGATCGGGTAGCTCTGGTAAACCTCTTGCGCCGTCTTTCGGGCGTGCCGCATCGCAGCGGACTCGACCAGGGATCCCCAGTCATGGGGATTCCGGTGAGCTATGGCGCGGTTGATGAGTTCGATGTACTTGTCGTCCAGGGGTGATGGATCGTACACGGGGGGAGGTGGGAAGATACTATTGCCCACCGGATCCCGGTGGAAAGGCGTGGTGTCGTTATGCTGCGGCTGGTAATGGGGGGGATTGAGTTGAGTGCCGGATCCAGAGCGCCCATGACTCTGAGGATCTACCTCCGTGCCCGAACCGTCGCCATAATTGGGTGGTGTAATGGGCACTGGAGGAACGGGCACAGGGGGAACAGGCGCGGGGTATGACCCCAAGTTCAGAAGGGGGCCATCCGGACGCAGAATCACCCTGAAATCGGTGCTCCCGACCAGTTCCAGCTCGCGGCTCATATCCAGAGCCTCGGAGTATCGCTGGCTCGGATCCATCATGAGCGCCCGCTTGAGGATATCGTTGATCGTGTCGATCTGCCTCTGACTCCCGTCCGGACAGCTAATACCGAGTAATCGTACGTCTTCGTCCCGTGGGAATTCGTGGATGCCGTTGCCGAAAGGCCTGTGGCCCGAGAGCATCTCGTAGAGCACGACGCCCGTGGCGAAAATATCTGACCGCGCTGAGATCTTCTCTGGATCGAGACGCTGCTCGGGAGAGGCGTAGGGCCATGTCGCCACCAGGGGGCCGCCGGCGGCCTCCGTGACCGTGGAGGAGATCCCGAAATCGATGAGGACGA
>ERZ773054.2213-NODE-2213-length-10256-cov-6.173708_pt1 | contig 10256 bp, 3 predicted proteins | sample MGYA00580630_ERZ773054 | MGnify/ENA primary metagenome ERZ773054 (study PRJEB29015, sample SAMEA2737994) | human oral metagenome | biome: human oral; feature: human-associated habitat; material: dental | place: China | collected 2115 ... | reverse complement strand
CGCGGCTTCTAAGGTAATGCCGCCGATAATGACATCCTCAACGGTACGGCGTTTCTCGGGTTCGGTAAAAGCGGCGGCAGCGTCCTCCTCTACGTTAATCACCACGGTGCAGGAAGCAGGCAGCTGCTCTTCTGAGGTGGCAATTACAATACCCGAGACACGATGGTTGTCCTTTGCGTTATTACCGCCTATAGAAAACGAGGATCCGTTCTTTATATTGCGCCCGTATCCGAGTAATTCGCGTGCAGGAGCGTCACGGCCTTCAGTGAGGACTTCGGAGTCAATAAGCAATAGCAGCCCAGGGGAAAGCAACCCGTCAATACCTTGGCGCAAGCTTTTGAGCATCGTCATTGATTGCTCCCGGTCATTGGAAATCCAGCGGCCCCCAACAGCGGAGCCGCTTTGCCGAGTGTGCGGCAGCCACGAGGTCCAGGCCCATTCGTCCTCTTTGCCCTTATCAAAGAACACACCAACAGTAGTATCAGCAGGCCCGCAATGGGTGACAGCCTGAATGAGCAGGCTACGAGCGAGTGCCAGCGCGCCCTGTCGCTCCCCCACAATACCAATAACACCGGCATTTGAAATGTCTGCGATCACAGGTGCACCACTAAGGGTGGAGGCGTCTATAAGCTCGGTGACTTCTTTCTCCCGGTCTTGGTGCGAACTATTATCAGGGGTTGGGGCCCAGCCAAAGTTGCCGTATCCCACATGCAAGCTTAAAAAGTCACGGGACAAGAAACGGCGTTGCCACAGCTCAGTGCTAGGTAGCTGCACACGACGTAGCACACTGGCAGGGTCGGGGGCCTGCTCATGCAGACGGGTACGTTCGTACCCATAACTATTTTTAAGTTCTTGCCGCAGTTTTTCTAAGTCTTTGGCGAAACGTTCTTCCTCTTCGCGGGTATCACGTTTATACCGCCAGCGCTGCTCCGCCCACATGGCAATAATCGCGATGGGGCTTAGAAGCGCAAAAAAAGCGAACCTAATATCACCCATAACAGCGATCATGGCGACAGCTAAGACGAGGGGGCTAAGCGCGGTTGCATAACTAAATTTTGAGGGCTTTGTGATTTGTTTGCGTTTGGGGAGTTTAATAGGGTCCGCCTCGGGAAGCATCCCGGGGCGTGGCGGACGGTTAAACGGGGCGGTGCGTGTGGGGGTAAGGTTTGGGAGTGTTCCGGGTTTCGGGGCCGGGTGCTCCACCAGTTGTGGCCTCAGCAGGAGTACGGCACCGCCGGTGTAGATGACTGTAAGCTCGTTGGTTTCTACGCCTTCTTCGGGTATTTTTATACCATTAACAAAGGTTCCGTTAGTGGAACCGGCATCGGAGATTTTAATGCCCTCTTCGGTGCGTTCAATGCGGCAATGTTCCCATGAGGCGCTTTCGGTGGGTAGCACAATGTCTGCCTGCGGTGAGCGGCCCACTATGAGGGGCCTGCCCTTCGGAAGGGGCACTACGTCCCCTGCTCTGGTGCCACCAGCAAGAGTGATGTTCCAGCCGCGTACCGGTTGGGCTACTGGTATCGGGCGTTGGCTAATAATACTGCCCTCCAGCAGCGCAACTGACCCCAACTGTGAGGCGCCCTGTAGGGGCTGGGCATCCAAATACAGGGGGTCATTGGGGGCGATGTGAGGCCCACCGGCGGCAAGAATAAGGTCGCTGAGTGTGGTGTTATCCTGCCAATAGTCCAACTCAAAGGTACGCGTGAACCCGTGCAGGTCAACCAGAATTTTCACCCTGAGATATCCTCTCCGGTAGTTTTATCGGTGTGTTTTATACCGCCCGCTAACTAGCTGGGGTAGTTGATCTCACTACCCAATTATCCATCTAATTCCGTTTATCACATCTCAACTGGCTTAAAACAATTGTGAGTAGTCGTAAGATAGGATAAGTTACTTTGCTTATCACCGAGACGAAAGGCCCGCCAAAGCGTGTGCCTTTACCAGGAGTATAACTATGAAAGCTCACCAGGTGCCTATTTACGCTCCGGTCAGCCATACGCTCAAGAAACGCCAAGCATCTAGATTGCTCAAGGCACCTCTGGCGGCGGGGGTAGCGTTAATGCTGCTGCTCGCGGGGTGTTCCTCCGACTCCCCTTCGGCTGATGATAGCCCTACAGAGACTCGCAGAAGCGAACAGCAGGTAAGTGACCCCACAAATATCCTGCAGAATGTGAACGTTAATGTTGACCACACCGGGTCGGTTAAAGCAATCAATAGCACCAATATTTATGTGAATGAGCACACCCATCAGAGCTCCACTAAAGACGTGAAGTATAAGGTGAGCGATGTGGTGAACGATGTGCCCGTGCGTGTGTCGGTGCAGTACCAGAGCAATAAAGGCAACGGCACGGACTTGAATGAGCTTAAGGGGTATTCCGGGCCGCTAACCATTAAAATTTCGGTTGAAAACCTGAGTGTTAAACCGCAGGAAATTACCTATGATGCTGGCGGGAGCAGCCATAAGAAAAAAGCTCTTGTGGGTGTGCCGCTGACTGTTGCCGCTTCCACGGTGCTGGAAAATTCAACCCCCAATCAGGTGGTTGCCGGCAGCAGCCTTGACGCTAAGGACCCTAACGCCACTAACGGTGTGATTAGTTCCAACTCGGACGGCAAGGCGGTGGTGCAGTGGGGTACTATCATCACTCCGCCCACCACTGAGGCGAACGCGTCCCTGGTGCTAAAGATGGATGCGAAGGACTTTAAGGTTCCTAACTTCGATATCGCGGTGCAGCCAGGGTTTGCTGACTCTTTGTCCAGTGAAAACGTGCTCACTAACGGGTTCAATAAGAACGACCAGAACCAGATGGCGTTGCTGCAGCGCACCATGAAGGTTGTTTCGGATGTGAACGGCACCCTGCTCTCGGCTAGTGACCAGATTAATGAGTTGCGCAAAAACCTGGATTCCACTGCTGGTTCTTTGGGTAATGGCACCGCCGAAAACCTTAAAGGCAGCAACGAGAAGCTCACCAAACGCATGGAGGAGCTCAGCAACCAGATCCGTGATCTGAAAACTGATCTTTCCAAAACCGCTCAGACCAATAATTCTCAGCTGATAACCCAGCTGGAGCGCACCGTGGGCTCCCTCGACTCGGCGCTGGGGGATACCTCCGTGCACCCTTCCGTGAAGGTTAACGCCAGCGGCAACTCCTGCACGGTGGATCGGTCCACCCCCCATGGCGGCAGCTCTGTCTATTCCAATCTGGTGCAGCTTGCGGATGTGCTTGGCAGTTACGCCCAAGCCAACGCAGGATGCCAGCGGGAACTGTCTGGGACCCTTTCGCAGATTATTGGTCCGAAAGACCCCGGCCCCGAACAGTGCCGTGATCACGGTGGGGATTCGGTGACCTGTGCCCTGTACGGCACCTCAGCCTCTGTGCAGGCTAATCTGATTGGTCTGACCGTGGCCAGCGACTCGCTGCTTAACGATATGCGACCGGATTATCTGAGGGGCGCCAACAAGAACTACAGCGACCTGCAGGCGTCTATTCAGCAGCTTTCTGACTATCTGAACTCGCAAAATTCAGGTAGCGCAGACACCGCGAAAGTTCAAGAAACCATTAAGAATATCCGTGGCAACGTGAACTCGCTCAAGGAGTCCTCTAACAGCCTGCAGGAAGGTATCGGGCGCATCTATAAGACTTCTCAGGAGGCTCAGGCAGAGCTCACCGGTGAAGGGTCTGCCCAGGAGCAGAATCAGAAGCTCGCAGATCAGTTGTGTGAGCTCTCTACCGAACGCGGCGGGCATTTGAGCCCCGATGAGGTGGCGCGGTTACGTTCCTACCTCACGGCTACCCCCTGCGGTGCAGGTGGTGGGCAGCAGCCGCAACCTGCGCCCGAACCTAACACCCCCAATACCCCCAACGATCAGCCTTCGGCTGAGCCTTCAGCGGTACCGAGCACAAGTGCTGAGCCTTCAGCATCCGCAAGTACAAGTGCCAGCGCGAGCCCCTCGGAGGGGGCATCCGGTGAGGCTACCACCCCCGCAGCGGTAGTGGAGAACGCTAACGAGGTGAAACCGCACCACGGTAAGCCTATGGATCAGCGTATCGTTGAGCAGCAGGGCCGGTGGAGGAGCGTCTCTGCTGAAACCGACCCGAACGCGGAAAAGGGCCTGGCCGCAGACGCTAAGCGGGTTAACGCTCGGGTGAATGATCTTGACGGGCAGCTCAAGACCCTAGAGGATGAAGCGAACAAGCTCGGCGACACCAACCGTGACCGTAACGGTGAGCAGGAGAAGAACATCAGCGCCCTCAAGCAGAAGGTGGATGCTCTCACCCGCAAGAGCGACGATTTGGGGCAGAACCTCAAAGATCTGGCGGAGCAGCACAATAAAATCTCGGAGACCGTGAAGGCAGCCTTCAAAGACTCCTCTGATAAGACCGCGCAGCAGGTGAACGACCTCATTGGCAAGCAGATCCGTGTGATCTCGGACCGTGGGCAGAGCGGCAACCGTGCTGTTGAGGATGCGTTCTCACGCTCCATTAACCAGCTGGTAGAGACCTCCGACAATATTGTGGTTGGTGCCGGCAATTCGGTTGAGAACCAGCGTAAAGACCTGTCGGAGCGTACCAATAATGTGCGGGCCGCCCTCGACGGGGCCACCCAGCAGTCGCTGGGGCTGCTCGATCAGCGCACCTCTGCAGCGACCCGAGACTTGGAAGGCTCCTCCGCTCTGCTGTACAGCGATTTGAATAAGATCATGCTTGACCTTGGCGACAGTAAAGTTGAAGGCGCTGGCCTGCTTGGCTCACTCAAATCGAATTCTGCGAAGGCGGGCTCGGCCGACTATCAGCTGGCTTTAGCCTCCCAGAACGCGCAGGGGTACACGAGCATCCGTTCTGAAGATATTGCTAACATTCAGCTGCGTCAGGCGCAGTTCAAGGAGTCGCTCAAGTCCCTGGAGAAGATGAAACCGTTCCACCTTTCGGATGCTGGTAACGCCGAAGTTCGGGTGCTGTACACCTTCCGCGTGGGAGAAGCACAGAATGGCTAACCCCGAAGGGCAGCAGACGCCTCGGCGGTCACGCGTGAAAATCGTGTTGACCGTCGGGGCTGTTATTGCGGGGGTGCTGGCGCTGGTTGTGGCCACCAGCATGTGGCTCACCTCGGGCCGCAGCCCCTTGCCGACCTTTAAAAACGAGTCCCCAAAACCCGGTGCCGCCGCCGCTCCCAGTGTGCCGTTAGATATTAAACTTCCCACTCTTGGTAAGTCCATTAAGCTCGGGGTGATTGTCACCTACGGTGAGGAGACTGAAGGCTCGGAGTGGCTGCAGCCCGCTCAGGGTGCGGCGGTGGCCGCGTACCGTCTGCACATGGGTAATGCGCCTGTAGAGCTGGTGACCCTCAACGATAGGGGCACTGAGACGGGCGCACGGCAAGCCGTGGAGCAGATGAAGGCCGAAGGGGTTGAGGGCATCGTCATGGCCTCCTCCGGAAGCCACGTGCAAGGCGCTGTGACAGCGGCGAAAGAGTACCATATCCCCATGATTGAGGTGTACGACAACGTTGGAACCGGCGATGGGGTGTGGTCGTTTGCGCCCAACGCTGAGGCGTCGCTCGTGGCCCTGCAATCCGGGGTGGAAGACCCGAATAAGGTTGTAGCGGTTGAGGCCCAAGGGTACAGCACCGGTATTCTGGCAGCCCACACTCTCACATATAAGCCCGGGGACGACCCGGCTGCGCTGGCCCGTTCTGTAGCAGAAAAAGCTGCGGAGCTTGGCCCCGGGACGACGGTGACAGTTGCCGCGCCCGCCGCTATGCAGGCTAGCCTTGTGAAGGCGCTTCAAGAGGCCGCCGTCAAAACCACCATACTGCTCTCGCCCCAGGCGATAAGCCCGGTCTTTAGCACAGAGCTGGTGAAACAGGGTGGGGCCATCTCCTCGTCGCTGGCCACTAGCGGAGTGGATACTTCCGACTCGGTGGCGCTGCAGTCCACAGATGAAGGGCGAAGCATGTCTGCCTTTTTGAAAGCGGTGGGGATTATGAGCGCAGACTCCAATGTGCAGACCCTCAGCGGCGACCAGGAATTCAGTACCGTGGCTGCTTATGCGGATTCCCGCTCCCATGATGCTGTGGTGGCCCTTGCCTACGCCTCAGCGCTGAACCTTGATATGAATAACGAGTCGGTGCTTAAGACTCTTGCAACGGTGAAGATGCGCTCCGGCGAGGGGCTTGCGGGTCCGGCGCTAGACTTTACGCGGCCCAATGCGGTAACCGCCCAGCCCGCGCTTCTGCACGCCTCCGAACAGTCACTGGGGCTGCGTCCGCAAACGGCGGGTTCTGCAGCTGATGCTTCTATCACCTGGTTCGCAGGCTAGCCATACACAATAACGCATAGTTATAAAATATGCTGTGAGGTCGCCACCCTGCCATACCGCAGCCCTGCGGATGAGAAGGAAGACCACTTCAGCCCCCCAGTCGCCGCGGTACGCATACCGCGGCTTCTGGGGGTTTCCTATGCCCCAATAATGAGGGCTGCCGGTACTACCCGATCTTAGGGTGCGCCATATTCGGGGCTTGGGGCGTACCTGGCCGGGGTGCTAACGGGCAGTGATACTGAACTGGTTACTCCGAATATCCGTATAATTACCCACCGTCGCGGTGATAGTACACTGCGGAGCAATCGATAGGGTCGTCACAGTCTTACCATCCGCGGAGACCGAAATATGCCCCGCACAGCTATCCGTGAAACGCACCGCCGACTGATCCGGGGCCACCGCCTGCACCACCTGTGACGGGTCCCCCGTTGCTGGCGAACGCAGGATGGGGTGCACATCGTCCTGCCCGCTGGGCCACACCGGCACCACCGTAATTGGCAGGGCACTCTGATTAACCACCTTATCCGGCACCTTCACCGCAATCGCCTGCAACCGCTGCAGCGGGTACGAGGTGGACTGCACCTCGCGGTCGGTGATGGCCTCCTGGGTTTTACGCTCAATCTCAGAAACCCACTTCTGCAAGTCCTTCTGATCCGAAATTGAGACCTTCACTGTGGCAGTCATCGACACCGTCGAGTTTGCGGGGATCTCCACCTCCGGCAAAGACCACGAACATTTCTTATCAATACCGGTGATTGTGGCGTGGTTCTTCTGCGCTTTCTGGCCTTTAGAGGGGCTCCACGTCGTCTCGGGGCAGGTGCCGCCCTCGGCAGTGCCGGGGATAACCTGCAGAATATCGCCTTTCAGCGCGGACTTCTGCGACGAGAACTTAAACGTAAGAGAAGCACTCTGCGAGGATGAATCGTATTCCGCTGAAACCTGCGTGCCCAGCCCCGAGGGCAACGGTTTAGAATCGTTGCCCTGCGCAGACCACTTCTCGTGGGTGGTTTCGGTCTTCTTCGGAGCCACAGGGTTCCAAATCACCACGCCGATCACAACCACAATCAGCAGCACGCTCAGGATTGACCCCCACACGATCGGGCGGCGCAGCTGCCGCGTAAAGCCGCCCGTTGGCTCTTCCTCTTCTTCCTCCTGTGCCTGCTGCTCAGGTTCGGGGCTCACACGCACCGGACGCAGCACCGTCTGGGATGAGGCCTCCCCCAAGTGGGGCAAAGGCTCAACCGGCATCTGGGTGCCCATCACGGTGTCTTGGGAGGCAGCTGAAGCCCCACGCACAACCGTCGCCATCCGCTCCCCCGGGCCGGTGCCCGGCGGGGTGTGCTGGGGGCTGCTGGGAGGATTCACCGGCAGCATTGGCGGGGCCGGGGCATACCGGGCTGCTAGGGCGCGCAGCGACGCGGCAGCCTGTGCGGCGGTGGGGCGCGCATCTGGGGAGGTGGCGAGCATCGCCTCAAGGGCAGTGCGCAGGTCGTTTGGGATGCTCTCGTGCACACCGGCGGGGTTGCCGCTGTTCGGTGTGGGCGGGTAGGCAATCAGAAGCTCATGGAGCATCACCCCCACCGAGTACACGTCAGCGGATTCTGTGGCGGTGCCATAGTGTTTACGCTCAGGCGACATGTACATGGGCGTGCCGTAGCTGCCGCGCCCGGTGGTACTGGATGCGGGGCCGTCACCGGTGAGCTCAGCGATACCGAAGTCAGCTACCCGCACCTGCTCAGGAAACGTCTCGGTGGGGTTACCGGAAAGCAGCACGTTATCAGGTTTAATGTCCAGGTGCAGCACCTTTTTACGGTGCGCCTGTTCAAGGGCCAGCAGCACACGCTCCATCATTGCCAAGGCCGTGCCGGGGGCAATCGTGCCCAGGGTGCGGAGCATATCGCGCAGAGTACCGCCGTGCTGGTACTCCATAATAATCGCCAGGTTACCGCCCTCAACGATCATGTCCACTACCGGCACGATACTCGAATGCTGAAGCTGCATGAGCACGGTGCGTTCCCGGACAAAACGCTCCAGGAATTCGGGGCTGTTCGCGTACTCAGGTTTAAGCAGCTTCGCAGCGAATAACGCAGACGTATCGGAACGGGTGGCCGTCCACACGGTACCGACCGCGCCCTCCCCCACGGGCTCCACCAGCCGGTAGGACGAACCCAGCGGCGCGCCCTGATACGCTGCCTGCATTGTGCCTCCTCACCCCGTACTGCCGGTGTTTTTGTGATTACCGTGTAACTGCCGTCTTTAAGTGTACCTAGGATGCCAGGAAAGTATGGCTGCAGTTATGAGGAGACTCACCACACTATGCTGACCTATTATTGTGTGACCCTATAAACGAAAATCTGTAAACAATTATTGGGCAGGCACCCGCACTATGTATGTATTTCGTGAAATTTAAAGAGTGTTTTCGGATATTTTTTAGCACGCACCTGCGTGAGGGTTCCATACAATAACCCACATTTATCGTTCACCGGACTCTAATACATTCAGGTTCATACGTAAATAGCCAGATATTGCTCAGAAATATGGCGTCCCGGCCTGTCAGTATTGTTCTACAGGCTGGGACGCCATATACCCCTAGAGGAACGTTATTCACTCGTGGGGCGAGTATGCTGCTGCAAAGGATCAGCGTGAGCTGCGGCGGCGAATGACAACTAAGATAATGCCGCCTGCTAAGGCAGCCGCACCCGCAGCAGCCACACCAGCGGCCGCGAACCCTGTGTGCGCCAGTACCCCAGCCGAGGAGCCCGCACCGGAAGACCCGCCGGATACCGCCCCAGATCCGCCAGAGCCGCCGGCGTACGATCCGGCCGCGCCAGCACCACCATCAGCTGAGGCACCGTAACCGTCTGATGAGCTGCTATCCGAACCGATGCTGGCCCCAGTATAGCCATGAGCACCGGCACCGTAGCCATTATTCGCGGGTGCAGGTGCGGCACCGGGTGATGAGTCACCTGCCCCGGACGAGGGTGCTGTGGTCTCAGGTTCGCCAGCGGGTGCGGGCGCAGATGTGGTGTCGTCGGTGGTGCCGGTACCGGCGGTGGTGCGGTCAGAACCGGAGGGTGCAGCGGTGCCGCCCCCAGACGCGCCGGGGGCTGCAGATCCGGTGGAGTCGCCGGTTGAGCAGCCGTTCGCGGCCTCATCCCCCACCGCAACCTGCATGCGCTGCACCTCGCTCTTTACCTCCGTACCGTCCTTGAGGGTGGCGGTGTAGTACACGTCAAACCCGTACCGGCCGGGTTCGGTAAACACCCAGTTCGCGTGCGCGTGAGTGGCGTACGCAATATCAATCGTGTCTTTGCCGGTGGTGGAGTCAAGAAGCACATCCGCTCCGGTCAGCGACTCTGTGAACACCCCAAACCGGGCGCCGCGCGGCATGGTGCGCGGCACCACGTGCAGTTTCACCCCGCCCGACAGCTGGGAGTAGTCAATATTCTCGGTGCTGTACCCCGGCCAGGGCAGCCCCTTGATCTGAGTCTGGGGCAGCCCGTAGAAGGCGGTGCCTACCGGGCCGATGAAGTTCAGGGCGGGGCTGCTCATGTGCTCATTACGGGTGCGGCGTGCCCGATCACTCACGGTAAGCACCACCGAATCAAGCGGGCGCACGGTCGAGTCCGGGTCGATCAGCCCGCTATCGTCTTTCAGGCCCACGTGAAGCTGCTTGTCGCGCAGCTGCCCCTGAATGTCGAGGTGCCCGTCGTGGATTTTGCGGCGGCCATCAAGGGTGCGGGCATCACAGGTGGGGTGCGACGGGGCGGGTGGGGGCGCTGCAGCCGATGCGGTAGGCTCACCCTGAGCTGGCCTGGAGGCGGCTGGTGCTGGGCTGGTTGGTTCTGTGCGGGCCGGGGCGGGGGTAATAGGCGCAGCGGGTGTGGCGCTCGGGCTGGACGATGGGGCGGGCGTTTCACCGGCGGGAGCACTGGG
>ERZ773054.2212-NODE-2212-length-10268-cov-9.544208_pt1 | contig 10268 bp, 9 predicted proteins | sample MGYA00580630_ERZ773054 | MGnify/ENA primary metagenome ERZ773054 (study PRJEB29015, sample SAMEA2737994) | human oral metagenome | biome: human oral; feature: human-associated habitat; material: dental | place: China | collected 2115 ... | reverse complement strand
CACCCATTTGCTAATTTCCTAATTCTCTAATTTTCTATGCCCGTCGTGCTACGACTGCCTGTGCGGCTCGCACCTTTGGCAAAGTTGATTACTGGCATTACTGGTATTCCCAGCATTATTGGCATTATTGGCATTTCCGGTATTATTGGCATCTCCCTCATTGCTATTTTGCAATTATTTTGTACTTTTGCACCCAATAACTCAAAAAACAAACAAGCGTATGGCTAAGAATGTAGTGATTGTAGAGTCGCCCGCCAAGGCTAAAACCATTGAAAAGTTCTTAGGTAAGGACTACAAAGTAGTGTCCAGCTATGGGCATATTGTCGATTTGCCCTCCAATGAACTGGGCGTAGATATCCAGCACGGTTTTAAACCAAATTACCTCATCTCTAACGACAAAAAAAATCTTGTAAAAGAACTCAAAGCACTCACGTCCAAAGCCGAAGTAGTATGGCTCGCTTCCGATGAAGACCGTGAAGGAGAAGCTATTGCGTTTCATCTTTCCGAAACACTCAAACTAAAAAAGGAAAATACCAAGCGCATCGTTTTTAACTCCATTACCAAATCGGCTATTGAAAACGCTATTAAAAACCCTCGTGGTATCGATTATAATCTGGTGAATGCTCAGCAAGCACGCCGTGTGCTCGACCGCCTCGTGGGCTATGAACTCTCTCCCGTACTGTGGAAAAAAATTAAAAGCGGACTCTCAGCAGGACGCGTACAGTCGGTAGCAGTACGCCTTATCGTAGAACGCGAACGCGAAATACAAGACTTCAAAACGCAATCCTCTTACCGAATTACTGCCGAATTTATCACCTCAGAAGGCAAAGTTGTAAAAGCCTCTTTGCCTAAGAATTTCGACACACAAGCCGAAGCTGAAAACTTCTTGCAACAGAATATCGGAGCGCATTTCAAAGTGCAATCATTAGAAACCAAACCAGCCAAGAAAATGCCTGCGCCCCCCTTCACTACTTCCACCCTCCAACAAGAAGCCGCACGCAAACTGCACTTCTCAGTAAGCAAAACAATGACGGTAGCCCAACGCCTCTACGAATCTGGTTTTATCACCTATATGCGTACCGATAGCGTGAATCTTTCACAAGAAGCACTCAACACTGCCAAAAACGCTATCGTGCAACTCTTCGGAGCTCAGTACAGTCAAGTGCGCAATTTCGCCACTAAAAGCAAAGGCGCACAAGAGGCGCACGAAGCCATTCGTCCTACCGATATGAGTCGCACCTCTATCGCTGCTGAACCCGACCAGAATAAGCTATACGAACTGATATGGAAACGCACCCTTGCCTCACAAATGGCAGATGCTCAAATAGAGCGCACTACCGTAAAGATAGAAGCCGATAAGCACAAAGAATACTTCGTAGCCAATGGCGAAATGGTACAGTTCGACGGCTTTTTAAAAGTGTATTTAGAAAGTACCGACGACGAGGAAGAAGAACAAGAAGGAATGCTCCCCAATCTCAAAAAAGGAGAAGCTCTTACGCATCGCTATATTACGGCTACCGAGCGTTTCACTCGTCCACTACCTCGTTATACTGAGGCTTCGCTGGTGAAAAAGTTAGAGGAACTCGGTATCGGACGCCCATCTACTTATGCTCCTACCATTTCTACGATTCAAAATCGCGGATATGTGGAACGTAGCACACTCGAAGGTGAAGTGCGCCCTTATCAGCAACTCACCCTTGCAAATAATACTATCAAAACGCAAACTCTTAGCGAACGAGTAGGTGCCGATAAAGGCAAGCTTGTCCCCACCGATATAGGTAGTGTAGTAAACGATTTTCTCGTTTCCCATTTCGATACGATAATGGACTATAATTTCACTGCCAAAGTAGAAAATAGCTTCGACGAAATAGCCGAAGGCACTGAGAATTGGACAAAGATGCTCACACAGTTTTATAATCATTTTCACCCCGTAGTAGAAAATGTTGAAAAGCATACAGGTCGTGAAACAGGTGAACGCGTGCTGGGTACCGACCCTAAATCAGGTCGCCCTCTCAGCGTACGCTTAGGTCGTTATGGAGCTATGGCGCAAATAGGGAATCCCGATGATGCCGAAAAGCCTATTTATGCAAGTCTATTGGCAGGTATGTCTATCGAAACGATTACTTTTGAAGAAGCCCTCAAACTCTTCGAGCTTCCTCGTCAGTTAGGCATTGTCGATGGTAAGAATGTAGAAGTGAATGTAGGGCGTTTCGGACCCTATGTGCGCTACGGCGATGCTTTCATATCACTTGATAAAGGTGAAGACGTTTTCAGTGTAACTCTCGAGCGGGCTAAGCAACTCATCGGCGAGAAGAAAAAAGCTGACGCTCCTATTGCCACCTATCAAGGAGTGGAAGTTACCAAAGGTGTAGGTCGTTTCGGCCCCTTTATTAAGTGGAACAACACTTATATAAACGTTACCAAAAAGTACAATTTCGACCATCTTAGTCAGCAAGATGTAGAAGAACTTATAGAAGATAAGCTCAAAAAAGAATCGGAAAAGGTAGTGAAAGAATGGGACGAAGGAGCTATCCGTATAGAGAAAGCTCGCTGGGGACGTTTTACCCTCCTCAAAGGTAAAACCAAAGTAGAACTCCCCAAAGACACCGATATAGCAACTTTCACCAAAGAACAAGCTCTTGCCCTCCTTACCGAGAAAGAGCCTAAACCTAAAAAAGCCCCTTCTAAAAAGAAATAATACAATAATAATAGGCTATCAAAAAGATAAGATTTCTTTCTTGATAGCCTATTTTGTATCATAAAATAAGTATTTTTATAATACTGATTTTTTTAATTCCGCAATCGTTTGGGTAGGGTTAGTAGCATTGAAGATAAAACTGCCTGCTACTAAGGCATCAGCACCTGCCTCTACAAGTGCTTTGGCATTCTTTAAACTCACTCCACCATCTATTTCTATAAGTGCGCGTGCCCCTACTTGTTCAATAAGTGCTTTAGCTTGACGCACTTTCTTATAAGTATTTTCAATAAATGACTGTCCACCGAACCCAGGATTCACGCTCATCAGCAAGAGTACATCTATATCTTGAATAACATCTTCCACCAAAGCGACAGGTGTATGCGGATTGAGGGCTACTCCTGCTTTCATTCCTTCTGCTTTAATTGCTTGTATAGTGCGATGCAAGTGCGTACACGCCTCGTAATGCACAGTAAGAATATCACTACCGAGCTTAGCAAAAGTGCTAATATAGCGGTTGGGGTCAATAATCATCAAGTGAACATCTAACGGTTTGGTAGCGTGTTTGTGAATCACTGAGAGTATAGGCATACCATAAGAGATATTAGGCACAAAAACACCGTCCATAATATCAATATGAAACCAATCGGCTTCACTGGCATTTACCATTTCAATGGCTTGTTGCAGATTGCCGAAATCAGCAGCTAATAATGAAGGAGCGAGAATCATATTTTTAATGTTTAATGATTAATGTTTAGTAATTTATTTTATGAAGCAAAAGCAATTTTTAGTATACCATCGTCATTCGTAATTCGTCATTAGCCAACACTTCCTTCTAGCGAAATCTCTAAGAGTTTTTGAGCTTCAACAGCGAACTCCATTGGCAGTTTGTTAAGCACTTCCTTGCCAAAACCATTTACGATGAGTGAAATCGCTTTCTCGGTATCAATACCCCGCTGATTGCAGTAGAAAATCTGGTCTTCACCAATCTTAGAGGTAGTAGCTTCGTGCTCTATTTGAGCAGTAGGATTTTTAGCTTCTATATAAGGAAATGTATGCGCTCCACAGAGGTTACCCATCAATAGGGAGTCGCATTGAGAGAAATTGCGTGCATTTTTAGCATTAGGCACTACTTTCACCAATCCGCGGTAGCTATTTTGTGATTTTCCTGCCGAAATACCCTTAGAGATAATCGTAGATTTGGTGTTATTGCCTAAGTGTATCATCTTAGTACCTGTATCGGCTTGTTGGAAGTGGTTAGTAACCGCAATTGAGTAAAATTCGCCTATAGAATTATCCCCTTTGAGCACTACTGAAGGGTATTTCCAAGTAATAGCAGAGCCTGTTTCTACTTGCGTCCACGATATTTTGGCATTTCTCTCTGCCAAAGCGCGCTTGGTTACGAAGTTATATACACCGCCTTTACCGTCTTTATCACCAGGAAACCAGTTTTGAACGGTAGAATATTTAATTTCGCCTCCCTCCATTGCGATGAGTTCTACCACTGCGGCGTGCAATTGGTTTTCGTCGCGTTTGGGCGCCGTGCAACCTTCGAGGTAAGAGACGTAAGCTCCTTCATCAACAATGAGGAGGGTTCGCTCAAACTGTCCTGTCCCTGCTTGATTGATACGGAAATAAGTAGAAAGCTCCATAGGGCAACGCACCCCTTTGGGTACATAACAAAAAGACCCATCAGAAAAGACTGCTGAGTTAAGAGCTGCGTAGAAATTATCGGTTTTAGGTACGACGGTACCAAGGTACTTACGCACCAAGTCGGGGTGTTTTTGTATCGCTTCGGAGATGGAACAGAAGATAATGCCTCGTTCTGCCAATGTTTTTTGAAAAGTGGTCGCTACTGAAACTGAGTCCATCACTACGTCCATTGCTACGGCAGGTTTTTCTTCTTCTACTCCCGCAAGGCGTTTTTGTTCTTCAAGAGAGATACCGAGTTTTTGGAAAGTTTCCAATAGCTGAGGGTCTACCTCATCAAGGCTGTTAAGTTTAGGTTTCTGTTTAGGAGCAGAATAATAAGCAATATCTTGAAAGTCGGGAGTTTCAAACTTGAGATTTGCCCAATGAGGAGGCTCTTCCATCGCTTGCCATGCACGGAAGGCTTCTAAGCGCCAATCGGTCATCCACTGGGGTTCGTTTTTCTTTTTAGAAAGGGCTATTACCACTTCCTCGTTGAGCCCCTTAGGAAAAGTTTCTGATTCGATATCTGTATAAAAGCCGTATTTGTATTCGCTGTTTTCTAATTCTTCTTTAAGTTCTTCTTCTGTATATTTAGCCATAATTCCTTTTAGATAAGAGGTAAGAGATAAGAGGTAAAAACTCCTCTTATTTATACCGAGATGCGATTTTACAAAGCGCAAAGATAGTACTTTAAATTGAATCTAAAATACTATCTTTATAATTATTTTGTTTGAGAGATAGAGTTTGCTTATAGTTAAGCTATTGGGTAAGACTGTCTAACAACTGATGTACTGCATCACTATTCCAGCGTGCAATACCGTCTTTCTGAGCGCGTACATAACCGTTTTTATCTACTATGTAACCTGCAGGAATCTTATCGGGGTCAAAAGGTTTTTTAGGAGCTTCGATAATGAGGTAGGTAACTTTGAAATGAAAATTACGCTTTTGCATCATTTCATCTACTGGTTCGGGAAGCTCATTGGTGATGATGTAAAAATCTACTTTATCCTTATAAGCATCGTAGAGTTTTTCGACTGCATAAAGGTCGGCTACGCTGATTTCACGCCAAGAAGAGAAGAAGTATACAAATGATGGTTTCTTACCTTCGGTTTGGGAGTAGTTAAACTGCACATTATTGCGGTCTTTCAGTTGCCAATCGAAGTCTATTTTACGAGCTTTATCAGCGGGAATAATATCTACCGAGCCGGCAAAGACACGCTGTAGTAATATCTTACTTTCGTACCCCAAAGGAGTTACAAAGAAAGAGAGCACAAAAAGAATAAGCAGTAGGTTGAGTATGGTACGTTTTTTCATAAACTAATTTTATTGATAGCGATTGCAAAGGTAATACTTTTTTTTCTAATTGAGAAACTTACTTCAATATCAGAAATCAAATAGCTTTTCGTGTTACTCATCTATTTAATTTATAATCAATTACTTTTTGCTTCCTGTAATTGCACATTTTAAAGCTAATACACTTCCCAAATGTACCCCCTCGTGTGAAATATTGAAGTAAATAGCTTCTTCAATAGTATTGAGTTCGTACTCTATGCCCGTTACATAATGATTATAATGCTTAAAAATTCCTTTTTGATAATCAGTTTCGAGCCAATTTACAGTGCTGATGAGAAGCTCTTTTAGTTCCTCTATCTCGGCAGAAGTAGGGATATGTCCATCGGGGATGGTGCCTTTGCGATAACGCTCTACAAACTCAGGGGTGAGATAAGTAGGCAGGTCGCTATTGGCATAGCAATAATTTTGCTGGGTAACCACGCAGTGAGCGAGATTCCACAAGATATTGTTTTTAAAGCCCGCAGGAATGATTGCCAATTCTTCGGGGGTAAAGCTATTGAGCAATTTGAGTTGTCGCTCACGCAATTTTCGGTATAAGGTAAATATTTCTTTCATATATTTAAAAATCAAAATCAAAGTCGTTAAGTTCATCTAATTTAGTACTCTCTTCTTCCGTAAGCACTTCTTGCAAAAGTTCGGCAGTAGCTTCTTTGCCGGTACCCCAAAGGTCTCCTAAAAGTTCAGCGATACTGTTCTTTTGGTTAGGCTCAAAATCGGAAAAAGCACGGCGCAAGAATACTACCGAGCGCATAAACTGCTCTTCGTCTAATTGACGTACATAATTGTCTAACTCTTGCCATATAATCGTACGCGATAACAATGCGTATCTATTTCTCCCTGAAAAGCCTTCAAACCACGAGGCTCCTAAATCGGCGGGGACACCTGCTGAAAGGCGACGTGACACTTCTTTTCCACATTGTTCTTCAGTAGCTAAATTGTGCTCTAACAATATAGCAAAGGCTACCCCCGAGAGCTTGGTGTTCACATCGTCACGCCACGCAAGGTGGGTGAGTTCTTTTTGCCACGTTTCGGTATCTACCAATTCGTATTGCTGTTCGGCTATGAACTCCATAGTATTGATAGCTTCTACAATTGGTTTAGAGGCTTTGTCATCACAAGATGAAGCATCAATCAGTAATAACGAAGCACGGAGGAAAAGCTGTTGCAAGATAGGTTTCAGCGGTTCGAGATTGAACTGACGCAAATCACCGTACTGTATAAGCACCGAGAGCTCGTGTGCAGCAAAGGCAGTTTCGGCAAAACTATTACTATCTACCAAAAGGCGTTGCAAGGTGCTGAGCGCATTGCTAAAAATATGCGTAAGCTGACATTCGCAAGCCTGCCTAATGATTTTAGCCACCACCGAAAGGTCGGTGCTTTCGTTGAGCTGTTCTTTGAGTACAAAAGCTGTGGCTATTTCAAGCGTTTCACCTTTAAGGTTAGCTTCTACGATTTCTATTTCGACCTCAGGACTCCACTGTAACACCCATTTCTCTGCCCACGAGGCTTTATCCTGCTGTACGTGCTGCTGGGTGGCAAAGTGAATGTCCAACACTTCCAAGCGATGAAGGAATGTAGAGCGATTTAGGTCTATAAAAGCAGCTTCTTTGGTCTTTACTTTTAAGTTCTCTCGCAGGTCGAGGGTGAGGTCTTGCGCTACCGCCGATTTGTAGTTGGTGAGCTTTAAGCGTTTCAGCTCTTGGTTCATATCCTCTTGTACGGGCGTCTGGCTCACCCCTTCGGGTAATGCCCCAATAGCCGTACCGATATCTACCTTATTGATAGCTTCGGCTACCACAGCAAGGTCTCCCCCACCAAAACAAGTAACTACTGCATCGTGGAGGTCTTGCAACACAGGGTAAGTACCGCCTTTCATAGCCGAAAGCACATTAGCAAGACGCACCGCTTCAATTACGCTAGCAGAAGAGGCATTTTGCCCTTGAGCACGCAAGATTTTAGCTACTTTAGTAAGATAGACAGCTGAGAGCTGATTGAGGGTGTTTTCGTGCATCGCTTGCCACATCAGTTCAAAGTAATAAGGAGCCGTATTGCCCGCTCCGTAACCCGTGCGACTGCTGAGACGCAAATAGGAATAAGGCATCAGGGTGAGTTGAGAGGTAGCTTTGGGGAGCTTTTTGAGCTCGTCATCAGTCATAGCAGGCAGGCTGTTTTGGATACCTGATAAGTGGTAAGCCCCTACGATTACTATTATTTCTTCGGGTTTGAACTCGGTGCAAGCCTTAGCAATCTCACGTTTCATATATGCCTCACGAATGAGATTATACGAGAAATCGAAAGGCGCGTCTTCATATTCTTTATCTATGACCATTTGGCGCATTTCACCCGATTGTAAGGCAAGTGTGGGTGCAAAAGCATCAGGATTGAGATTGTGTTCAAAATGGCGTTCCCAATAATCTTCATAGTCGGTTTCGCCCCCCTCTTCGGCTATTTGCTTGTAGAGGGTATTGTGGTAGAGATAAAAATCTTTGGCTTTTTCGGCTTCTTCCTCAGTGCGTTGCTCCTGCTTCAATTTCAGCATATTCTCCGAAGGCAAATCGATGAAACGAAGTGTTACCTTCTTCTTCACTCCCCAACATATTGCTTGATATTCGGGAGAATAAGACGCAAATGGATAGAGCACTGTTTCGATAGGCAATTCGGTAGTATAGCCCAGCATAGCGATAGGAGGTTTTACCCCTTTTTGCGCTATTTGAGACATCAGAGGGGTAGCATCGGCAGGACCTTCGATGAGAATACACTTGGGGTTGTTTTCCTCTAAGAAGGCAATTAAATGATAGGCTGCCGAAGGCGACAGATGCCTTACACCGAAAAAGTGAATGTTATTCATAATAACTGAGGGTGCGTTCTATAATTTGTCGGGGTTCACCGTTGATGAAAGTCGTTTTGGCAATCCAATTACCTTGATTATCGTATTTATACTCGTAAGTCGCTACATTCTTCTGTTTTTGAGGTAGTTTATTTTCTGCTTGTAGTTTGATACAATCTCCTTGACTATTGTATTTTTTGGTAGTAATATTCACCAACTTATTGTCTTTGTCGTAAGTGCGATTACGTTCGGCTAAATGCTGTTTATTGAACTTGCTTTCTACCCTTTGCAACAGATTGCCCTGAGCATCGTAGTAGCGCATCTCGACAGGGTCGCCTTGTTTGTTGTAAGTATAAGCTATGGTAGACTCTAACTGATTGGCGTGATAAGTTTCCTCTTTTAGCACTTTGCCATTGGTATCTACTTGATAGTTATAATGTGTTTTTAAGAAGCCCCCAGGTGAATAGGTTGCATCTTTGATAAGATAGCCTTCGGGGTTGTAGACATAAAGGGTTTTATCGGAATTGTAACGGGTTTCAAACAGTTGCCCTTGCGGATTGTAATAGTATTCCATACGACTGTACAACTCACCGTTTTTGAAGAAAAAACGCATTTGAGTGAGATACCCATTGGGGTTGAAATCTTTTTGAATATTGTCGAGGTTACCTATCTTGACTACTGTATCCAAATCGCGGTCGATAGCTCCTTTTACGTATGTTTTTCCTTGGGTAACTACCTCGTAAGGGATACTGCGCTGACTTTTCACTTTTCCTTTGAGCCCTGAGAGTTCCCAATCGGTAGGGGCTTTGTGTTGAGCGGTGAGGATAGTGGTTGCGATAAATAGGATAGATGTGATTAGATATTTCATTAGTTATGAGTTAAAAGTTATGAGTTATCAATTAAGAGTTATGAGTTGTGCAAAGGTAGGGATTAATTATGAATTGGCAAAAAAAGAAAGAGGAATTGATTATTTTTAGTCAATCCCTCTTCCTCGTTTAATCAAAATTCAGTATTAAATTACTTCATTGAGGTAGGCTTTGAGCATCCAAACGGTTTTCTCTTGTTCGGTTACAAAGTCGCTCATTAGATTATTAGTCCCTTCATCACCTATTTCGTCGGAGAAGTCTAACAATTCTCTTTCCAAAGGTAATAGAGCGCTAAGGGTATTAATGACCAAGCGTACGGTTTTATCATCGTCGAAAATGTTTTCGCCTACGGGAACAGAAGTGTGCTTTACATAGCTTTCGAGAGTGTGAAAAGGTACGCCACCGAGGGTAAGAATACGCTCAGCTATTTCGTCGACTTGTTCTTGTGCGGTATTATAAAGTTCTTCGAACTTCACGTGTAGTTCAAAGAAGCGTTTTCCTTTTACGTTCCAGTGTACACCGCGCAAGTTTTGATAATACGTTTGATAATTGGCAAGCAGTACATTTAGCAAGCCGATTTCTTTTTCTACTTTGGCTTTATCAAGCCCTAAGGTATTTAAACTCATAATTTGTTATTTTAAAAATTCTACGGTGCAAAGGTAGCAGTTTTTTTGCAAAGAAGAGGTACTGGATTTATAGATTTTTTTAATTATAGAATAATAGTAATTAATAGTAGAGAATGAGAGAATGAGAGAATGAGAGAATGAGAAAATGGGAGAATTTGTCACGTCCTAAAAAAGGTTGTCATAATTAATTATTGTTTTATTAGTCAAAT
>ERZ773054.2211-NODE-2211-length-10271-cov-22.307459_pt1 | contig 10271 bp, 11 predicted proteins | sample MGYA00580630_ERZ773054 | MGnify/ENA primary metagenome ERZ773054 (study PRJEB29015, sample SAMEA2737994) | human oral metagenome | biome: human oral; feature: human-associated habitat; material: dental | place: China | collected 2115 ... | reverse complement strand
TCTCGCTTCCACCTCGCATCTTTATCTTAAAATATGTAAAAAGCAGCCTGCACTTCATCCGACAGCCTATTTCACCATCAATTTCAGCGCCTGACGCACCCCTTCACCCACTTCCACATCGTCCGGCAAGGATTTGCAAGCTGCCTGCGCTTCTTTCTCCGAATAGCCCAATGCCATCAATGTCTGCACCACGTCTTGCCGGTTATCTTGCGCCGCTGCGGCAAACAGCGCCGTATTGGCCGCCGAACCGCCTGCCAATTTGCCGCGCAACTCTAAAATCATTCGCTCCGCCGTTTTCTTGCCGATGCCCGGCACGCTCGACAGCCGCTTCACGTCTTCCTGCGCCACTGCTTGCGCCAACTCGTCGCTGCTTAATGCCGACAAAATCCCCAGCGCTGTTTTCGCGCCGATGCCGCTCACTTTAATCAACTGGCGAAATGTCGCCCGTTCGCCCGCATCGGCAAAACCGAACAGCAAATGTGCATCTTCGCGCACAATCAACTGCGTATAAAGCCGCACCGCTTCGCCCGCTGCGGGCAGGGTGTAAAACGTCTGCATCGACACTTCCACTTCATAGCCCACGCCTTGCACGTCAATCACGATTTGCGGCGGCTGCTTTTCCGCCAAAATGCCGTGTAAACGACCAATCATATTTTGCTTTCCATTTTATATTTTAAATTTATCGGCACACACGGCGTTGCGCCGCCCTATCCGTGCTTTCATTCCAACGTGCAGGCTGCTTTTTGTATGCTTTAAAAGCAGCCTGCACCTGTCAAACGGGTTTCTGCGGACGATGAAACTGAACCAGCTGCTCGCCTTCGTTTAATTTGGCGCGGCACAGCGCGTGGCCGTACACAGTTTCCAGCGTGATGTGCGGCAGACGGCCTGCGCGGTGCGCCTCGTCAACCACCTGCTGCGCGCGCGCCGTATCGTTCGGCTGCAATATGCGCCAGATTTCCAGCGTCTCCCAATCGGCGTGCAGGCTGCTTTCGCTGTTATACGTCAGGCGCAGCGAAAACGTGTCCATGACCGGATCGTAAAACCCGTGATGAAACAGCATGTCGCCCAAGTCGTGCATATCGACCAGCGTGGGCGCGGCGCATTCAACACCCTGCTCTGCAAGCAATCCGCGCACTTCCTGCAAACTTTCCGCACCCAAATGCGAAAAAAACAGCATTCCGTCCGTTTTCAGCGCACGCGTCCAGTTTTCCAAGGCCGCCGTCAAATTGTCCGCCAGCGGCAGGCTCAAATTCGCCCACAGCATGTCCGCCGCCATTGCCGGCAGGTCGCGGTTCGGATTGCACGCCTTTTGCACCGCCAATGTGCTGCCACGCCATTTGTCCAGCCAGCTTTTCGGGCGGTTGTCCAAAGCAGCCTGCAACCGTTCGGGCGTGTCGCACTCCGTGATTTTTGCCTGCGGATAACGCTGCGCCAGCAAACGGCGGCTCACATCGCCATCCGCACCGGCCAGCACAATCTGCTGCGGCACTTGGCGCACCACCGCCAAACGGCTGTCCAACTCTGTCGCCACATGCCGGTGAATCAGCCACTTATCCGAATTATCCATTGCATACGCCCCTGTTCCTGCGCCCGTAAAAACGCGCATTTTAGCATTTTGCCGCGCCGTCGCATCTTTTTCCATCGCGTTGTCGGGCAATATCGGCAAAATTACACGCAAATAGAAAAACTTAAACTAACGCCCGCTGCCCGCGCCGTCAAACGGCTTTACACGGCCGGATAATTTTCGTATAGTATGCACTTCCTTTCGTACCGCCCAGGTGGCGAAATTGGTAGACGCAGGGGACTCAAAATCCCCCGCCGCAAGGTGTGTCGGTTCGAGTCCGACCCTGGGCACCAAGTCTTTAAAGGCTGCTGATTAAGCAGTCTTTTTTTTATTGCCTGAAATCATCACAGCGGCAAAAAGCAGCCTGCACTTTAAAATTTCCAAGTGCAGGCTGCTTTTGTTGTGTCCAGCCATATTAAATAATTTCTTGCTTCAAGCGGCGATGGATTTCATCCGCACGTTGCTGTTCGCGGAACGGGCCGATGCGGACGGTATATCCGCCGCCCTGTTGTTTCACCATCACCGTGCGGTGTCCTTCGTTCTGACGCGATAAATGACGTTGGGCAACGCGCATAAATGCACGCGCATCGGAGGCTTGGGCAAAACTTCTCACGTTCACGAAAATATCAGGATTGCCGTTGTTGCGGGTGGCTGTGCCGGATTTGTTTTCCGCCATCTGCACGCGCGGTGCGGAATAAGAATCGCCGGCGCGCAAGGCTTCAACCCGTACGTTGGCAGTGCCTGCATTGACAAAGCCTAATTGTTGTGCGGCGGCACGCGACAAATCCATCACGCGGTTGCCGTGAAACGGGCCGCGGTCGTTAATGCGTACCACGACGGTGCGGCCGTTAGCCAGATTAGTAACGCGCGCATAGCTGGGAATCGGCAGCGTGGGATGCGCGGCGGTGAGTTTGTTCATGTCATAGCGTTCGCCGTTGGAAGTGCGACGGCCGTGGAACGGTACGCCATACCATGAAGCTCGTCCTGTTTGTGTAAATCCTTCTACATTTTTGCGGGGTTGGTAGCGCACGCCGGCCACTTTATAGCTCAAATTGGCGGTGGGGTGCAGTTTCTCGGCGCGTACTACTTGGTTGCGGCCGGAAGCGGTTTGTGCATTGGCGGTGGAATTGGTCGAGCAACCTGCCGCGCACAAAACCATCAGCCCCGTTAAAAAAGTATGGTGAATTTTAGTCAAAACAAAGTCCAGTTCTTGAGTTGAAGAAGAGTGGTGAACCTGCAGGCTGCTTTTGTATCAAACGCCGCCGGCATAGTTCTGCTGCCGCCATGCTTCAAACACGGTAACGGCAACGGTATTCGACAAATTCATGCTGCGGTTGTCCGGCAGCATGGGAAAGCGAATTTTTTGGTTTTCGGGCAAAGTATCCAGAATCTCGGCGGGCAATCCGCGCGTTTCCGGTCCGAACACAAACACATCGCCCGCCTGGAAAGCCGCCTTGTCGGGGCGCGCCGTTCCTTTGGTGGTGAGCGCGAAAATGCGTCTGCCGGCCAGAGCCTGCATACATTCTTCCCAATTTTCATGCACCGTCAGCCGTGCGAATTCATGATAATCCAAACCCGCGCGCTTCATCTTGCTGCTGTCCAGCGGAAAGCCCAGCGGCTTCACCAAATGCAGGCTGCAGCCCGTGTTGGCGCACAGACGGATAATGTTGCCCGTGTTGGGCGGAATTTCTGGCTGATACAGAACAACGGTAAACATATTATTGAGAACAATTTTTATAATTGATTTTATTCGGTATTTATCAATTTCGATTTGCACAAAAGGCGGCAATATGCCCTAATTTGCCGCCGCCCGTCAAACTTTTTTTCATTCGCTACACGCGACTACCCACACAAAAACCTCCTCCGCGCCCGACTGGTGCAGGCTGCCTGCCAATTCGGAAATTGAGGCTTTTGTGGTACAAATATCGTCTATTATTAAAACTTTACGTTTCTTAACAACTTCACCCGGCGCAAAAATCTGCCGGATATTGTCGTAACGCTGCTCGCGGTTGAGCGACGACTGCGCGGCTCGGTGTTCGCGCAGCACGGCCGCCGCAGGCAGCATTGGCAGGCCGTAATGCCGTGCAGCCCAGCCCGCCAATTCGTCGCTTTGGTTGAAGCCGCGTTGCAAACGCCTTTGCGGCGAAACCGGCATCGGCAAAATGCAGTCTGCACCGCATTGCGCCAGCCACGGCGGCGGATTTTCCTGCATCAGCCATTGAAACACGCGCGCATTCGCCGCCTGCCTGCCGTGTTTCCAGCGGTGCAGCAGTTCGGGCAGCGGGCTTATATAATGTGCGCTCGCCCAAAAGCGCTGATACGGCGGCGGCACGGCTTCGCAACCCAAGCACAGTTCGCCATACCTGGCATCGTCCGTGTGCAGGCTGCTTTTGGTGCAGCAGGCGCAATAGCGTCCCGTGCGCAACACATGGCGCAAATCGTCCCGACACGCCGCGCACAACACGTCCGTTTGGACTTCGTGGCATAATAAGCACGGTTTGGCAAAACGAAAGAACCGCATGAACACCTCCCTTTGTTTGATTCACGGCTGGGCAACCAACGCCCGCATTTTCCAACCGCTGCTGCCCCATCTCCCCCGCGACTGGCACATCAGCATTCCCGATTTGGCAGGGCACGGCACATCGCCCATGCCGTTATCGTTCGATATTGCCACGCTGGCGGGCGACATTGCCGGGCAACTGCGCCCGGACACCCATCTGTTCGGCTGGTCTTTGGGCGGTGTAGTGGCGCAATGGATTGCCGCGCATCATCCCGAAAAAGTGAAAAGCCTCACACTGTGCGCCACCTTTGCCAAACTCTTCGCCGCACCAGATTACGACATCGGCCTGCGCCAATCCGCGCTGCACAAAATGCTGCCGCTGTTTCAGGACGATTACCCCAAGCACATGCGCCAGTTTCTGGAGCTGCAACTGCTGCATACGCCAGAACGCCAAGTCGTTATCGAAGCCGTGCTGCCCGACGTATTGCGCAACGGCACACCGCAGGGCATGGCAGACGCGCTCACCGCCATCGAATACGCCGACATGCGCCCCCTGCTGGCCGATATCCGCTGCCCGACACTGCTGATTTTCGGCGGCAAAGACGCGCTCACTCCCGTCCGCATGGGGCAATATTTGCAGCAGCACCTGCCGAACGCACGGCTGCACATCATCGACAAAGCCGCGCACGCACCGTTTATCAGCCACAGCGACGAAGTGGCGGCGTTATTGTTGGCACATATCCGCCAATCGGCGTGAATGCACACCCGCGCCTTGCCGCCGCCGAACGGTTGGGTTTTCCGCCCTCTAAAAGCAGCCTGCACCCCGAAAACCAAAGTGCAGGCTGCTTTTTGCTCGGCAACCTGCCTCCTTTTGGCTTATTCACGGGCATAACAACGCAATGCGCCTTCATCATAGAGATAGATAAGGCCAGCATCGCCGATATTATCCAAAAGCAGCCTGCACTTCAAAACCACTAAAGTGCAGGCTGCTTTTTCATGTGCCGCCGCTTAATCGAAAATATCCTTCAATTTATCGAAAAAGCCTTTTTGGCGCGGCGTTTGGCTGATGTCCAAACCGGTGGAGATTTTTTCAAATTCCACCAGCAGTTCTTTCTGGCGTTCGGTCAGGTTCACGGGCGTTTCCACCACCACATGGCAATACAAATCGCCCATCATGCTGCTGCGCACGGATTTCACGCCCTTGCCTTTCACGCGCAGGCGTTTGCCGTTTTGCGTGCCTTCGGGAATGTTCAGCTTCACGCGGCCGGTGAGCGTAGGCACTTCCACTTCGCCGCCCAGTGCCGCGGTGGCGAAACTGATGGGCAGCTCGCAATGCAAATCAGTGGGGTTTTCCGGGTCGCGCTGGAAGATTTTGTGCGGACGCACGGAGACGTGGATGTATAAATCGCCCGCAGGCGCGCCGTGCATTCCCGGTTCGCCCTCACCCGTCAAACGGATGCGTTGGCCGTCGTCGATACCGGCCGGGATATTGACTTCCACCGTTTTGGTGGTCTGCACGCGGCCTTCGCCGTGGCAGCGCAGGCAGGGTTCTTTAATCTCTTTGCCCGAACCGTGGCAAGTGGGGCAGGTTTGTTGGATTTGGAAAATGGCTTGGCGCACATGCACGGTGCCGGAACCGCCGCAGGTGCGGCAGGTGGTGGCTTTTGTGCCGGGTTTCGCGCCCGAGCCGTGGCAAACGTCGCATTCGGCATAAGTCGGAATGGTGATTTGCTTTTTCACGCCGGCAGCCGCTTCTTCCAGCGTGATTTCCACGCTGTACTGCATATCCGCGCCTTGATAATTCGGCTGACGCGCACCGCCGCCACCGCCGAACATTTGGCTGAAAATATCGCCGAAATCGAAACCGCCCGCGCCGCCGAAGCCGCCAAATCCACCGCCGCCACCTGCGCCGCCGAAGCCGCCCTGTTCAAACGCGGCATGACCGTATTGGTCGTATGCCGCTTTTTTCTGCGGATCGGACAAAGTATCGTAGGCTTTTTGGATTTCTTTGAATTTTTCTTCGGCTTCTTTGTTGTCGGGATTGCGGTCGGGATGGTATTTCATCGCCAGCTTGCGGTAGGCCTTTTTGATTTCGTCGTCACTTGCGGAACGCGAAACGCCCAGTATTTCGTAAAAATCTTTGTTGCTCATGTGAATGTCTTTAAATAAAAAAGGAAATCGGTTGCTGGCTATATAAGGGTTGCCCGGACAAAATTCAAGCAGCCTGCACATGACCGAACCGCGCATTATACGGCAGCCATCGGTAAATTTACCCGAACGGCGCCGATTTTCTGCCATAATGCGTATTTTTATGAGGTCATACCGTATGAAACCGATAAAACCGCTGTTGTGTGCCGCGCTGTCGGCCGCCTGCCTTTCCGCCCACGCACACGAAACCCATCCGAGAACCGCCATGACCACCGCCCCAACCCACACTGTTGAAAGCCGATATTCCTTTGCGCAAACCGTGCAGCGCCTGCACGCCGCCGTTACCGAACGCGGCATGACGGTATTTGCCGTGATTGACCATCAGGCCGCCGCACAAAAAGACGGCCTGTCCATGCAGCCTGCCACCGTGATTGTATTCGGCACGCCCAAAGCCGGCACGCCACTGATGGTGAAAGACCCCGCCTTCGCGCTACAACTGCCGCTGCGCGTTCTGGTAACCGAAACGGACGGCAAAGTGCAGGTGGTGTATCCATCCACGCGCGCGCTGATTCAGAACAGCCGCATTGATTATGCCGATGTGGAAAACACGCTGGCCAAAGCGGAAACGCTGATTCGCAACACGGTAACGCAATAACGGCGGCGTGCAGAAGCAGCCTGCAAAACATCTTCCAACCAAGTGCAGGCTGCTTTCGAACCGCGCCAAAAGCAGCCTGCACTCCCTTCTTTTGCAACCACACGAAAGGAATCTGCATGCAAAAATTTTCCGTTTCCACGCGCCTGCTATTGGGCGCAGGCATTGCCGCCGCGCTGTGCTGGACGGCGGCGGATATGCTGCTGGTGGGATTTGTGCAGCCGCCGCAGCCCGAAACGCTGTTCGCCCCCGAGCTGGCGGCAGGGCTGGGCGACGATGCGGACATGGCAGCGCTGATGCTGACCGCTTCGCCGCAACGTTTGCTGTGGGGCGTGCTGCCCGCCACGTTCAGCGCGGTGCTGTATTTGGTGTCGGTGTTCGGCGTGTGGCGGCTGATGCGGCCAAGCTGGGTGGCACGGTTCTGCTGCGCGCTGCTGTTCGCGGGCTACGCGCTCTCGCCGCTGGGACACGCGGGGTTTTATTTTGTCGGCGCGGCGGCGCAGGCCTTGCGGCAAAGCACGGCAGACGGCGCGCTGCTGCTTTCGTTGTTCCAACAATTCATACAGATGCTGGAAATCCATTGGCTCTCTTCCGTGGGGCTGCTCGCCTTGGGCTGGCTGCTGTTCGCGGTGCAGACCCTGCGCGGGCAAACCGTGCTGTCGCGAAAAAGTGCAGGCTGCAATCCGCTGCCGGTGGGGATTCTGATTGCGCTCGGCTGCACGCTCTTCCCCCGCGCCGAATGGGCGGCCATGATGGGCGGCGCCACGCTGAATCTGGCGCAACTGGTGTTTTTCGTATCGGCATATCGCGCTGTCGGCAAATAGATATAGTGGATTAAAATAAAAATGAGACAAGGCGGCGAGCCGCAAGGCGTACAGGTAGTACGTCAAGGCGAGCCAACGCCGTATCATTGCGATTTTAATCGACTATAAACGTGGTGTGGGCATTTATGCCCACGCGGTTTTTCAGGCAGCCTGAAAGGAAATGCGTGGGCAACAAGTGCCCACCCTACGCTTGCTTGCCCCGCGCTGGTGAGCAGTTGCAAGATGTGGCGTTTGCCGTTTTTTTGTACCACCACGCTGCCGCGTATCGGGCTGCGGATGGCGTAGGCGCAGAAAAAGCGGGTGCGGATGCTGATTTTGAGCGCGTTTTGCTCGGTGTGCGGATTGTGCGCGTTTTCCACCAAAATCACGCGCCCATCGGTGGACGAAAGCAGCGCGTTGGCATCCATCGGGATATTGTGCACGCGGTCGCGGAACAGATACGCACTCGCCAGCGTGGCAAGCAGCAGCCACAGCGTGAGCTTGGGGCTGCTGCTGGCGCAGAAAAAGGCAATCAGCGTGAGCGCGGCAAGTGTAGCGATGATGCGCCAGCCTTCGCGGGCAACGATGGGATGGGGATAGAAGCAATTCATTTTCAGGCTGCCGTGTGAAAAAAGACTGTCTGAAAAAAAGGTATTTTTCAGACAGTATCTACACCAAATTTAAGTGGTTAACTTAAATAATTAATTAAATCTCCACGTCTGAATGTAGCTGCAAGCTGCTGTAAAGAAATTTTTGAGCTATCACCATAAAGTGCAGTAAGTGCATCTTGAATATCCTGTATTGCTGCTTGAAGATAAGTTTCACTATTTTCTTCCAGTTTTTTCCGCAAAGAAATAAAATTTTGATGACTGACACGGTTGAACGAACCCACTCCCGCATCTGCAAGCAGCTTCTTGCCTATCTGCATGGCGATAAAGCAGGATGCATAGCGGACAAAATCAGGATCGTTCTCTTGTGGACGCTTTCTTCTATTTTCTGCCATACGGTAAATCAATACAGCCAACACAGCCTGCGCCCCGTTCAGATCATCAAAAATCTCGCCATACAATTTGCCAAAATGTTCTCTGATAAAGAATTTTGCCTGTTGAGGTCTTTCTTTGACAACCGAAAGCACCGCTTCGGCAACCGTACCCGATGTAATATCGTTTTTCCCTGATTCTTGACTGCGTTTGCGCCGGTAGGTGTAGCCCAAATCTTGAATCGACATTTCCAAGCGCTGCTGTTGCGGATCATTGGCTCTCAAATCTTTTAAATCCACGGGGTTTTGGCTATTGGTAGCATGCGTGATTTTCATAACCAAATCATTTTGTTCTTTTGGCAGCTCATAGATACGCACCAACACACTAGCATTGTCCGAAATATCAGAAAAATTTTCTATTGCGTTCATTAGGGTCATAGATGTCTGACCGCCGTTTACAATCTGCAAATCTGTAACATTAATCTGATAATCGGATGCCTGTAAAGCATTATAGGAAAAACTTCTGCACACCAAAGTCAAACCGTTATTATAAAAGTAGAAGTTATCTGGTTCGCTTTGCAGGGTTCTCTGTATATCCTGATTGACACGGTTTCCTGTCAAGCCGAGATAACGGCGGATATTTCTCTCCAATAGTTTTTCGCCATGCTGTCTCATTAATTGGGCAATTTCTTTCACAGGAATTCTTCCGATGCAAACACGGCTGAAGTTCATATCTTCAATCACCGCTTTACCTTTCAATCTTAATACAGCATCAACGGGTTTTGTGCGGCTTCGAATAGCCAATAAAGTTTCATGATTGGCATATTCCCACGATACTTGGGGTACAGACTGAAAAGCACGGTCAATATCGGTTTGCGCTTCCTGATTCCATTTCAGTCCGTTGTTACAGGCAATAACCCTAACCTGCGGTATTTGCCCGTCCCGAATACGTGAGCGGATATCTTCAACTTTGGCTTTCAAGCGCATATTGATACCGCCTAAATCGGCAGTCGGATTAAACAGATATTGAACAGCCTTAATTAATTTTTCTATGCCGTTTTGTGGGAAATTTTTATTTCCATCCAAACTTTTGGCGTATTTTGACTGGATAAGGACAACGGAAAACTCCCCATCATTTTCTTCATCCATATAAACAGCATCTGTTCCAAAATCTCCGCCACCATCAACCAAACAATCTAAGGCTGTTTCTTCCTCTAAATCCAAAATATCTTTAATACAGATAAAAGTAAACAGGGCAGATTTTAGTTTGTCCGTGTCATTCGGGTTGATGTTTAAAATTTGGCATACTTCATCCTGAGTTTCCTGTGAAGTACCTAAAAGTTGTTGATCTAAAATAGAAGCAGCGATATCCATGATAATCTCCGTGTATTTTGAATTTTTACGATATGAAAGTTATGGCTTAACCTGAAAACTGTCTTAATTTCAGTTTTCAGGCTGCCTATTCTCAACCAACCCCCATCAAGCCAACTTCCCCAACGCCACCCGAACTTTCCCCATCTTATCCTCCAACTCCGCCAAATCGGCTTTGTCTTTTTCCACCAGATGCGCGGGGGCTTTTTCGGTGTAGCCGGGTTTGGAGAGTTTGGCATTGAGTTTGTCCAAGG
>ERZ773054.2210-NODE-2210-length-10277-cov-2.707200_pt1 | contig 10277 bp, 4 predicted proteins | sample MGYA00580630_ERZ773054 | MGnify/ENA primary metagenome ERZ773054 (study PRJEB29015, sample SAMEA2737994) | human oral metagenome | biome: human oral; feature: human-associated habitat; material: dental | place: China | collected 2115 ... | reverse complement strand
CTGGGCAGTCCCCGGCAAGAACTACGGGCAGGAGATCCTCATCATCCGCGACGCCGCGTACGCTCCCGACGGCTCGGACGCATCTTTGCGTGCCGCGAACGCACACATCATGCAGGCGGGTGATGCCGAGGGCTACATCTATCGTGGGCTCGTCTACCTGCATCGCGCATCCTATGCCGAGGCACTCGCGGACTTCACCGCCGCACAGAAGCGTAATACGAAGCGCACCGAGCCCTACCTCGGCATCGCACTCGCCCATACGGGCGCAGGAAACGTCAAGGAAGCCCGCCGCGCCTATGAAGTCTATCTGAAAGTCGCCCCTGACGATGCCGCCGCCCTCCACAACTACGGACTCGCCCTCCTCGCGGAAAACAATCCCGCAAAGGCAGTGAAAGCACTCCACGATGCCATCCGCCGCGCCCCACAGAACGCGGGCAGCTACAGCGCCCTCGCCGTCGCCCTCATCCGCACGAAGGACTACACAGGCGCGTGGAAAACACTCGCGGATGGTGCCGCCATCGCCCCTGCAAACATCGACATCCTCGTGAACCAGATCCTTTTGCAGGCATGCCTCAAGGATGCGGGCGACAAGAGGCACAAGAAGAAGTAAACGCAAAGTGCGGCAGCCTAGGAACAATCTCCTCGACTGCCGCACTATTTTTACGTTTCCGCTGCCATCAGGTACTCATATATTCATGCGGAACGTCTCGTAATCGTCGATTGCTTCAAAAGCCGCCTCTCCCCCCAAAGCACGGAAGTGGGCTCTGCCGCAATGAATTTTCTCCCTTTCTACGGGACGCAAATACGCATCATCCACATTCCCCTTCGTTTCTACAACAAAGTACAGCTTCCTCTCTCCGTCGATATCGAACAGGATCGCCCAGTCAGGATTATAGGAGCCGAGCGGTGTGCTGATCTTGAACCACGCAGGAAGTTTTGCGAAGCATTTCACAGCAGGATCGTCTTCAAAATGCTTGGCAAAATTCCGTTCATTTTTGCTGTCATAGATAATGTAGTTGTACGGCGAGCACTTACTCTTCAACATATTGCTTTCCAAGTAACCCTGCAGTTCCTCCGAAGCGAAAAGCTCTTGCCGGTAAAACTCCGTATCGCCAAGGCGTTCATAACGGATTCCCGCAACGATCAAGGACTTCATCACCTTGCGCACGATCTTTGCCGTCTTCTCCATAAAGAGCTGCGGATTGCGGCGAAAAGCATCCAAGTGATTGCCGTACTCATCAAAGGGTTCCCATGTGCCGTCTGCCATGCGCCTCCTGCCCGTCAGGAGTTCCACAATCGTGCGTCGGGTAAGATTCGTCTCGTTCTGCAGGTAGACTACGACATCCGGCAAAGCACCTCGGTATTCCTGTACATCCCTCACTCTCACCGGATGAATCTTCTTTGTCTGAACACCGGCCTCTTCGATTGCCATTTCTGCTTTCATCTGGATGATCTTCGCCGCAGCGACCTTGAAATCCGCCGCCATCTCCGCACGACACTTTGCAAGCAGTTCATCACTGGAGAAATTCACACGATACCGCGTCTTCCATTTGATCTTGTCCCAAAGCTCCTTGAACTCCTCCGACAGATATACCTCTTTATTAAGAACAACACTCTCGCGCTTCCGCCCATCCTGAATCGGCAGTCTGCGGCAGGCACGACGGCAAATGGCTTCAATCTCCGTACGATAGGATGCCACTTCTTCAGGAAGCTGCAGTGTCCCCGCCTCCAGATCACGCCGCAGCCCCGCCTGTACCTTTCCTAAGGTGTCAATATACGTCTGCTCCCTAAGAAAGTCGATGACCGTCTTCGCCTTTTTACACCCTAGAGAGATCATCTCTCCCTGTTCATCCTGCACAACAAGTGTTGCAAAATCAGCAACCTCCAAGACACCGAAGCGAATCCCGGCCTCCTGGTACTCGTTCTGCAGGGCAGCGGCAAATTCGTCATAGCTCTCGTTCGCGATGACCGTGAGGATATTCACACTCCTGTCATACTGACGCTCCCCCTCCTGATTGACGCAAAGCCTAAGCCCGCGCCCAATCTCCTGCCGCTTCTTTATCGTGCTCGCCGTCTCATTCAGGGTACAGATCTGAAACACGTTAGGGTTGTCCCATCCCTCCCTGAGTGCCGAATGCGAAAAGATGAACCGCACCTTGCAGTCAAAGGAAAGGAGTTTCTCCTTCTCCTTCATAATGAGGTTGTACGTGCTCTCATCCGCCTGCGTTGTACCGCTCGTGTCCTTCCAATGCGGGTCTGTGTTTTTCTTTGCCTTGTCCGCCGAAAAGTAGCCGTCATGCACAAGAGCCACTTCCTCCGCCTCACCATGAAGCATTTGACGCAGAACCTTGTACTTCGGCTTTCCGATCAGGTCACGATAAAACTCTTCAAACCAGTGCGCATACTTTCCCTTATGCGTCCCCTCGTCATCGTATACGCGGTAATTTGCCACCTTGTCGATGAAGAACAGACTGAGCACCTTGATGCCCCTCGTGTGCAGAACAACCTCCTTGTCGAGATGCTCCTCGATGGTCGCGCGTATTTGCTGTCGTTTGATCTCATCCGCGTGAACCTGCCCAACCGCCTCATGTAGACGCAGCACCGCAGGGCGCGAGGTAAAGTCAACGTATTCCTCCCCCGCGCCACAATAGATATCATTAACGATATATCCCGTATAGACATCACGCCCACCCGATTTTTCATAAAGGTCATCGCCCTGCCGTACCTTTATGGTCTTGCGCTGAACAGTGCCACTACGCATTTTCTTGTCAATCTCGATCTGCGCTGTGATGGGCGACCGTCTGTTGTCCACCGACTTCAGGCAGAGGTAGGCGTCATTATGCGCATCACGGATGGCAAAGCTGTCCACCTCGATGCCCTTGACAAGCTTCTTGTCAAAACTGTCAATCGCGTCGAGCTTGTAGAGCTTGTTCTCGACGCGCACCGGCGTTGCCGAGTAACGAATTGTGCAGAGCGGATTCAGATTACGCACCGCTTCCAGCTGGCTTTCCGTGCTGATGGTCGACTGCGGCTCATCGATCACAACGATGGGGTTCGTCTCGCGCAGGAGGTCGATGGGACGTGCCCCGCCAAACTTCTTGTCATTGTCGCGATTGATGAGGTTGAGCTTCTTCTGGAACGCGTCAATGATGATGACCATGATCTGAATGTCCGTATTCACGGCAAAATCGCGAATCTTCTCGATGTGGTCGCTGTCATAGACAAAATAGTCGTATGTCACATTGTGATAAAGCTCACGAAAATGCTCCTTCGTAATGTCGAGCGTCTTCTGCACGCCCTCCTTGATGGCGTTGCTCGGCACAACAACAACGAACTTCGTGAAGCCATACCTCTTGTTCAGCTCCAACAACGTGCGCAGATACACATAGGTCTTGCCCGTGCCCGTCTCCATCTCGATATCGAAATGCAGTGCCTTCTTATCCAGATGCTCTGACTGCGGCAAACCATGTCGCGCCTGAACTGCGCGTACATTTTTCAGCAGATCCTCATCGTCAACGCGCAGACGATTTCCCACGCCTTGGTGCGCCCCGTAGAGATCCTGCCCCTTAGAAAATTGCTCTTCCAGATTCTCCGCAACCGTGAACAATGCAGGCTTTGCCGTCTGCCCCTGAAACACGTCGCAAACGGCGGCGATTGCCTCCTGCTGATACGCAAGGGAGGGATCGAATTGCAGCTTCATATGCGTCCCTCTTCTCCTAGATCGAGATAAAGGCATCTTCATCAAGCCCTGCACTCTTGAGCGTCTCCTTGATATTTGTCTTCTCCTGATCGGAAAGGAACCCCGTATCACGGAAAACGACCTGCCACGTCTCCGGCTCGTACTCCACGTGAAGCCGCAGCAACGCTTCCGCCGTATTCATCGAAATCTGTGAATCGAGGCAGATCATCAAGGCACCCGCGCCGATGACGTAGACCGTATGATCGTCCACTTTGCGCTTCTCGACTTCGTAGGAAAGGTCAAGTCCGAGCTTCAGCGCAATCTCGTAGACGACATCCAGTGCTGTGCGGTCGGGCAGAAAATTGTCCATGCTCGCCTCCAGAGACGCCATCAAATCCTCGGTCTGCGGCTGCCATTTCTGCAGATTCGAGCTGTCGAGCTTGAACACCTTAAAGCCAATATCCAGTGCCGCCGCCCGCTCCGCATCCGCGCACTCCGCCTTAACCTTCTCGCCCGCACGACGAATGCGTTCCTTGCCAATCTCGCAGATGTTATGAGGTTTTTGAATGGCATCCAAAAAAGCAATTGCATTCTCAAGCGTCGTTTGTTTCGATTTATCCGCATATTGATAATTATGATCTAGATTTTCTGGAATTTGCACAAGAATAAATTTGTTTCTTCTTTTCGTAAATTGATTGAATTGATAGAGTGCGCTCGCTGTTGTTCCTGAGCCAGAGAAAAAATCCAAAATAATTTCATTATTCAAGTCCATTGTTTGAACCAATTTTCCAATCAGTCTTGTTGGTTTTGCAAAATCAAACGCATATTGTTTTTCCAGTATAATATGCAGTTCTTCATTTGCATCTTCATTCGTCCCCCACCCCCCATTATTGAGATTCACATCATACGAAAAAAACTTCTCTGAACACCCGTCATTTCCAACTCTAAACAACAAGTCCTTGAGCATCTTGACACGCTCATCCAATACAATACGCCGGATATAGTTATCCTGCGTAATATACAGCATCCCCGCTAAAGCATATTCATCCAATGTATCCTGTTGATAGATCCAGTTGCTATCTATACGCACATCTTCTTGCAGAATACCGTTCCCTATAATTGCTTCATCCAGATAGGTCAGTTCCATATTTCCTGAACTGATCGTCGTTCCCGCTGGTATCTTGTAGTCTTTTTCCCTATACTTACTTGGTGTCCCTTTCGGAATAGTCCGTATCCCTCTTGCATTTGTCGTTTTTATACATGGATACGTTTCTGAATCCGTGTTGATCTCACCTACCAATCCACGAAATGCTTGACTATTTTTTGTGCAAACAACAATATATTCCTTCATGTTGATAAAATGCTTACTTAAAAATGCACCTTTCTTCTTTTTCTCCCACACTAAACTTGTGATAACATTATCCTCTCCAAAAATTTCAGTACAAATTTTCAGCAAGTTACAGATTTCCTCATCTCCAATTGAGATAAAGATTGCCCCCTCCTCACTCAGTAGATTCCTCGCCAGCCTGATCCGTGGATACATCATATTGAGCCAATCAGTATGGAAGCGCCCACTCGACTCGCGATTTTCTTTATTCGCATAAATCCAACGCCCTGTATCATCAACCTGCCCCGTGATGCGTTTATAGTTCTCAACATTATCACGAAAATCGTCCTTGTAGACGAAGTCACTGCCCGTGTTGTAGGGCGGATCGATGTAGATCATCTTGACCCTGCCGTGATAGCTCTTTTGCAGGAGCTTCAGTACCTCGAGGTTGTCCCCCTCGATATAGAGATTCTGCGTCGTGTCCCAGTCCACACTCTCCTCCCTGCAGGGGCGCAGCGTACCGGTCGAGGGTGTCTGCGAGAGGCGCAGAGCTCGCCCCTTGCCATTCCACTTGAAGCTATAACGCTCCTCCTCGTCGTCCACATAGTCTCCGAGCAGCTGGCGCAGAACGTCGAAGTCAATCTTGCCCTCCTCGAACGCCTCGGGGAAAAGCTGCTTCAGGGCAGAAAGATTTTCCTCGGTGATATTCGTGGATTCGCCGGTCATCTTTTTCATGATCTGATGCTCCCTTTCTCTATGATATTTGCTTTCTCCCGCTTGAACGCTCGTAAACGCGTGTTAAGTTCTAGTTTTCGATTGAACTGATTCTCCCTCTTCATTTGACCGCGGAGACTCGCAATTTCTTTGTCAATGGCAGCAAGCCTTTCCCATGTATCCCTCGCCGCATCGCCGGACAGACTTGCAGCAGCCATCCCCACGTTCACCAGCTTGTTTTTGCTCACGGCATCGAAATACGCCTCATAGAGCGCACAAAAATTCATTGCGGGAATTTTACTGAGGGATACCGTCTCCCAAAAATCGTTCTCCTCCGTAAGCCAATCTGTCTGCTCCGTCGTCGTCAAGGCCATACGACTGCTGTCCGCTTGGTTTTTCCGCAGCTTCCCCAGCCAAAGCTGTACCTTTTCCCCTAAGAAGAAGAAAAGCAGCATGGGGTAAGGAATCGACCGAAAGATAATTTCGGCAAGCCGTTTTAACTGCTTGTCCTCTCGGAGAATGATCTCCATCACTTCGATTTCCGGATAATCCCGTTCCTCATCGACAAACGGCTGAATGAAGGAATTTTCCGTTTTGAGCGCATACCGCCAGTGAATTTTCTCCACATGGTCAAACAATTTCTTGTCCGCAGCAGACAGTTCCCCGCCCTCATAAAACTGCTTTTTTGCCACCACGCGATCAATACGGGCGGTGGGTGGAAGATTCATCGCACTGTAAATATTCATTTCAGCACCACAAAATCAACCAACTCAAAATCCGCCATACCATCATCGAAACTTTGGGGCATCGCTGTACCTCCCTTGCTGAAGAGACTGGCAACGCCCACTTCCTGCTTTTTGCCGATCAGATCCTCAATGGACTTGGACAGCAGGGCGGAATATTTCTCCATGCGCCGCCCATGCTTCGTTTCTGCATTGAACGCATCCGCTAAATCCTTCGCCACCGTCTTTTGTCCGGAGCAGAATTTTTTGAGGTAGTCCAGTACCTGTTTCGCTTGCAGGAAATTCGCCTCCACCGTACCATCCTCGGTGATATAGGCGAGATAGTAAGGAAAGAGAGGGTTTTGTTCCTTTGTCTGACGTGTGCCTTTGATTTGCCGCAGGACGAAAATCACGCCGGGCTTTACCATGTCCCGCAAGTTGTCGGAAATGCGTGCAATCGCATAGAGCCCGCACGGGGCATTCGCCAGTTCCTCCTCGTGCTCCTTCATGTATTCCATCAGATCGATCTTGAAATCGTTGAAGGTAAGGTCCGTGATGGAGATGCCGCCAGAGATATCCTCCAAATCCACCACTTCGTCTTGGAGTTTTTGGAGCTGTTTCTTCCGATATTCAAGGTCATTCATCTCTTTGGATTTTTGCTCGTCGATGACGTTTTCCTCGCCCGTCGCAGACACATCCAACAACACCATGCGCCCCTTCACCCGCTCGGCAAGATCGATGTAAGCATCCAAATCCTTCGTCGGCCAGAAGTTCACCAGTTGTATCACCGCATTCTTGGAGCCTATGCGGTCAATCCGCCCGAAACGCTGGATAATCCGCACAGGATTCCAGTGTATATCGTAGTTCATCAAATAGTCACAATCCTGGAGGTTCTGCCCCTCCGAAATGCAGTCCGTGGCTATGAGTACATCAATTTCATCCGATATATCCGGGAAGATATGTTTCCCATCCTTTGAGACAGGAGAAAACATTGTCAGCACCGTATTGAGGTCAGAAAGTTTGATGCTCCTCTTCAGGGAGGCAGGAATGGGAATGGTGGACTTGTTGCTCTCCGAGCCGCCCGTTACCAAAGCGGTGTATATTCCGGAACGTTCCATATCCGGAGCAATATTTTTATAAAGGTACTCTGCTGTATCGGCAAAGGCTGTAAATATGATGATTTTTCCGTTACCGGGGTTGATGGGATTCTCGATTTTACGGACGATGTGGTTCTTGAGTGTTTGGAGCTTATTGTCACGCTGCGGTGTAATGACCTTGGCACTTTTGAGGATTTTGGCAAGTTCCTCCGAATCTTGTTCCAAATCTTGCCGCCACTTGATGAGATCCATGTCTTGGAGCAATACCTTGACTTTACTGCCAAAAATCAGATCCTGCGTATCCAATCCTTCCTCGTCGAAATCCAACTCTTCAATATTGAGTGCGGGATGGTACTCTCCTTCATGACGCTCGATGATCTCCAACGTGTCCTTGATACGCGCGTAAATTTTCTCCACCGTCAGCCCAAAGGAATGAATGGAGCTTTCCATGCGCTTCAAGAGATTCACGCGCATGAGGTGTATCAGTTGGTTTTCGCGGTCAGCCTGTCGGAATACACTCTTTCCACCTGCCACACTCATATCATAGCGTTTCTCGTAGATACTGCGTTTTTCCGGACGCACATAGCGAAGCGGCGCATAGAGTGCCAAGGTCAGTCGACGAATCATCTTATTGACCTCGCCAATGGGAGGAAACTCTCCCAGAGTATCAATCTCTGTGCATTCGTTGATGGGTTTCAGGCGTGTGGGAAATCTGCCGATCTCCGCAATGTTGTAATACTTCTCGATGTGTTTGCGAGAGCGGGCGATGGTGAGTGTATCGAGAAGCTTGAAGTAGTCGAAATCCATCATTTCCACAAACCGCTTCGTGGTACGATCCTGCTCCGACAGTTCCGACCATCGGTTGAATACAAGCTGAGCCTTGCGAAGGGTAAACTCGATACTGGGGATGCCCGCACTCCTCAGGGCATCATTTTTCCCCTCAGTGATAAATGCAATCTGGTTTTTGATGTCATTCATCCGATTGTTCACAGGGGTAGCAGAGAGCATCAGCACCTTTGTCGGGACACCTGCCTTGATGATATCCTCCATGAGGCGCTCATAGCGCGTCTTGCGATCGTTGTGCGGGATGTTGTTGCGGAAGTTGTGGCTCTCATCAATCACGATGAGGTCATAGTTCTCCCAGTTGAGGGTGGCGAGGTTGATAGTCCCGGACATTCCTGTGTATCGGCTGAGATCCGTATGATTCAGCACGTCGTAGCCGAAGCGGTCGGCGGCAAATATGTTGCGCTTGTCATTTTGTGTGTAAATCGTCCAGTTTTCGCGTAGTTTCTTCGGGGCAAGTACGAGCACCCGATCATTCCGCAGCTCGTAATATTTGATGATCGCCAAAGCCGTGAAGGTCTTGCCAAGTCCTACACTGTCCGCAATGATGCAGCCGCCATACTTCTCGATTTTGTCAATGGCCCCCATGACCCCGTCGCGTTGGAATTTATACAGTTTGTTCCAGACAAGGGATTCTTTGATGCCTGTCTTGGTCTTGATAATGTTTTCCTCGGTGAGTTCCCCCAAATACGCCTCAAAGATGTGGTAAAGCGTGATGAAATAGACCGCCTCCGGCGTATTCTCCTTATAGAGTACTTCCATTTCAGACAGGACTTTTTCGGTCACATCCTTCACAGCAGCAGGGTTGTTCCAGATATTCTCAAAGTGTTGAAGGAATCCTTGTGTCATCTCCCGTCCATACATACAGGTGTTGGAGTCGTTGCGCGCCGACGGAGTCAGGCCCAGTCCATCACTGGAAAAATCTACCGTGCCATGTATCGCAACATCCTGTGCCGCGTCAGTGTTCTCTACATATGCAAGGCGCATCTGAGCAGAGTCCGTCTCCCGATATGATTTGATATGCACCTTTCGGCGCAGCCAGTCGGCACACTCCTTGGCTATGGCGGACTGGGTCAGCTTGTTGCGGAGTTTCAGCTCGAAATCGTTGCCGGAGAGACGATTGCCCATGTCACGATGTGCAATGTAAAACTCACGCTGAAAATCACTCTTCTGCTTGATGTAGGAGGGCGTTGTAAAGATGAACCGCATTTCCTCAATGGAAGAAAGCTCTTTTTTGAGTGCCTCGTAGGCGTAAATCGTAAAATAGGCAGAGATGACGGAGAGCTTTGCGCCCGGCTGCAGTGCAGTACGAAGTTCATCGATCACGCGCCCTTGCTGTTTGTTGTCCAGGATTTTCGGCAGCTGCAAAATAGTGTTCCTCCCCATGCCCATACGCGGCAAAAATACCATCGTTTTTCTGCCGCCGTTAGAATTTTCAATTGCAGTTTTAATAATATAGTAGCAATTCGCTGTAAATCCCCTTGATTCCTTCCCTAAATTGAAATTTTTGCATGGCAGAAAAACGATGCGTTTTCTGCCGTCTACTCATGTGTCCACTTATGAAAGGTAGGGCGCGACACCCCCAGAAGCCGTGAGGCTTCACGTTCCGACAATTCTCCCGCCCCCCATGCAGCGCGTATGATTTCAAATTTCTGCGGCTTCGTGATGGGTTTCCTGCCGAACGGTACGCCCTTTGCCTTAGCTGCTGCAATCCCCTCCATTGTGCGCTGATGATTCATGTTCCGCTCCATATGTGCTACATAAGAAAAAATCTGAATAACAAGGTTCGAGATAAATTTTCCTGTAAGATCATCCCCCTCCTTGTGACGGGTGTCAATAAGCGGCATATCCAAAATGACGATCGCGGTATCTTTCTCACGCGTGATGATGTCAAG
>ERZ773054.2209-NODE-2209-length-10282-cov-3.484404_pt1 | contig 10282 bp, 8 predicted proteins | sample MGYA00580630_ERZ773054 | MGnify/ENA primary metagenome ERZ773054 (study PRJEB29015, sample SAMEA2737994) | human oral metagenome | biome: human oral; feature: human-associated habitat; material: dental | place: China | collected 2115 ... | reverse complement strand
TAAATTTATTTTGTAAATTAACTTTAAATTTAATAAATATAAAATAAAAATTTTTGGAGGATTTTATCATGAAAAAGAAATTACTTTTAGCACTAACAGCATTTTTATTGGCATGCTCATTTGTAAATGCCGAATCATTGGAAGAAAGAGTTGAAAGACTTGAAAGAGAATTAAGAGAAACTAAACAGGAATTAACAAAACAAATAGCTGAAAAACAAGTACCAGCACCAGCTCCTGCACCAGCATTCAGTATGGCAAGTTTAACTGATGGATTTGAATTCCATGGTTATGGGAGAGCAGGACTTCTTATAGATCAACAAGGTGAAAAAGGATCTGCTTTCAAAGTGCAAGATGAAGGATTTGCAAAAAAATATAGACTTGGTAATGAAGATGATACATATGCAGAAATGGAATTAGTGAAAAAATTTGATGTAAACGGAGCACAAGGATCAGTACATTTTATGTTTTCAACAAAAGCAGGTTCAGGAAATGACTATAAAACATGGTCTTCAGCAAATCCAAATGATCCAGGTTCTGAAAATGATTCATTTAAAACTAGACAATTTTATGTTGATATAACACCAAATGGTGGGGCTACATATTGGGCTGGAAAAAGATATTATGCCAGAGAAGATATTCATATAAATGATTATTACATTAAAGATTTCTCAGGAACAGGAGCAGGAATTCAAAATATAAAACTTGGTTCAGGAACAGCTGATGTTGCAGTAATAGCAACAGATCCTGGAAAACATCCTGAATACACACTTCACACTAAATATTCAGTAGGTTCTTGGGCATTTGAATTAGCAGGACATACAATGAGATCAGATTCTACTGACAGAGATATAGCTGAATGGGGGACACAAGCTGCAATTACTTATAACTTACCAGGATTCTATGGATTTAAAGACAATGGATTTTCTAAAATTGTATTGCAAGGTGGGGTAGGACTTGGTTCTGCAAGTGGACTTGGAAGTGCTACTTCGTGGGGAGACAGTAGAAAAGATGCTGTGTCTGTAAACTTAATCACATACGGACAAGCAAATCTTTCAGATAGATGGCAAATTATGCCTGAATTAGGATACAGATACGATAAAAACTTCTGGGGAACAAAAGACCAAAGACAACAATGGGTAACAGCAGGAGTAAGAGTTGCTAATCCAATAACAAGTCATTTTGCTATGCAATATGAAACAGGAATTGACTATGTAAAAGTTCGTAAAGGACAAACAAACTATGATAGCGGACTATTCAAATTAACAGTGGCACCTACTTTGAAACTTGATACTGAAAACTTCTGGGGACGTCCTGAAATTAGAGCATTTGTAACTTATGGACGTGGTTTTGGAGATAAGAAAATCATAAGAACAGACTTAGATGGTAAAGGACATAATAAAGGAGTATTGTTTGGAGTTCAAACAGAAGTTTGGTTCTAATAAAAAATTATTGATTTAAAAACAAATTGGAGGATATAAAAAATGAAAAAGATATTTTTAATTATTTCAGCTATGATGATTTTACTTTCTTGTGGAAAAAAAGAAGCTGAAAAAACAGATGGAGGCGGACAAGCTGCACCAGCGACAGAAATAAAACCAGAAAATGGAGCTACTTTAAAAGTTTGGGAATCTAAAGGAAAAGAAGCAGATTGGATAAAATATGTAGCTGAAGAATTTGAAAAAAAATATAATGTAAAAGTAACTTATGAAAATGTAGAAGCACCAGATGTAGTAAAAAAATTACAAACTGAAGGAAAAACAGATTCTGGAGCTGCTGACTTGGTAGTTTTCCCGCATGATAATATAGGAACAGCTGCAAGTGCAGGGTTGTTATTCACATTGGATGATGTACCTGAATTAGTAAATAAAGTGGAACAAGATTTTTATCCAGGAGCTGTAAGTGGATCTAAAGCAATGGATAACAAACATTACGGTGTACCTTTAGCAATGGAAACTTATGCATTGTTCTATAATAAAGACTTATTACCAACAGCACCTGATTCATTTGAAAAATTAATTGAAGCTACAAAATCATTGACTGATAAAGGTGCACAAAAATTTGGAATTTTATTTGAACCAGCGAATTTCTATTTTTCTTACGCATTCCTTTCAGCTGACGGAGGTTATGTGTTTAAAAATGGAACAGATGTTAACGATATGGGACTTAATAATGATGGTGCTGTAAAAGGACTTGAAGCAATGTTAAAATTAAAAGAAATTTCTGCTGATAAAGCTGAAGATGTAAATGGAAATGTTATAAAAGCATTATTTAATGAAGGAAAAGTTGCAGCAGTGATAAATGGACCTTGGTTCTTGAGTGATTTAAAAGATTCTAAAGTAAAATATGGTGTAGTACCATTACCTACAATTAATGGTAAAAAACCTAAATCATTCTCAGGTGTAAGAATATTAGGAATTAATTCTACTACTAAATATCCACAAGCAGCAGTGTTATTCTTACAATTTGCTTCTTCAAAAGAAATGCTTCAAAAAAGATTTGAAATGACAGGGCAAATTCCTCCATTAAAAACTTTTGAACCAACTGATGATATTTCAAAAGCATTCTTAGCACAAATTTCAGTTGCTGAACCAATGCCATCAGTACCTGAAATGGGAGCAGTATGGACACCAATGGGAGCTGCTTTAGGAGATGCTTGGGCAGGAAAAGCACAACCAAAAGTTGCACTTGATAACGCTGTAAAAGCAATTAAAGACCAAGTTGCAGCAACAAAAAAATAAAATAATAAATTAAAAAACTTTTTAGTTAGAGATTTAATAAACAATATATAGTCAAACTGCTTTTTGAACTTTAAGATAAGAAGTAGTTTGGCTAAAATAATTTTATTATTTAAAATTTTTGTATGATTTTAAGATATTTAGACACAAAATAAATATAGAAAGTGTGGAAGTAAAATGAATAAAGAAAAGAAATTTTTAATAGCTTCGGCACTTTTACCGGGAGCTGGGCAATTTCTAGCTGGACATATAGTTAAGGGAGTTCTTTTTGTTATAATGCATTTATTAATGGGAGGAATACTTTTAGCAGGTTTATTTAGCAATGTACTTTACAAATTTGTAAGTTTGGGGGATAAACCTGAAGTACGAACTATATTTAAAACTACAGCTGGAGATAATTCGCTTGATTATCTGGTAAATGGTGCTTTATTTTTTATAATATTAATTTTGTTTACAATTTTTTATGTATATAATTTAAAAGATGCAAAAAAACTTGGGAAATTCATTGATGCAGGAAATAGTTTGCCAAAAGGTGAAAAATATAGAGATTATGTAATGGATGAATTTTTTATGCCAACATTTTTAACACCAGGAGCCTTAGGAACAATTTTTATTGTATTCTTTCCTATGCTTTTGACAGTTTTGATAGCGTTTACAAACTATTCAGGACCAGATCATCTTCCACCTAAAAATCTGTTTGATTGGGTAGGATTTGATAATTTTTTAAGACTTATAAAATATAAGGAATTATCTAAAACTTTTTTTGTAGTTGCAGGATGGACTCTAGTTTGGGCTATTTTAACTACTATATTTAATTTTGCGGCAGGATTGCTTTTGGCAATTATAACTAACAGTAGAAGAATAAAATTTAAAGGGCTTTGGAGAGCAATATTCATACTTCCTTATGCAGTTCCTTCTTTTGTATCGTTATTAGTATTTAGACTTATGTTTAATGGATTAGGACCAATAAATGCTTTGTTGCATACAAATATTCCATTTTTGACTGATCCAACAGGAGCAAAAATAATCGCAATATTGGTAAATACTTGGCTAGGAGCACCATATTTTATGGTATTAATATCAGGAGCATTGACTAATATTTCGAGTTCGTTATATGAGGCAGCAGATATAGATGGAGCGACTGAATGGCAAAAATTTAAAAATATAACATTTCCAATGTTGTGGATTCAATTGGGTTCTACAATGATACTGACTTTTGCGTTTAACTTTAATAATTTTGGAGCAATTTATCTGTTGACAAATGGACTTCCAGCAGATTCTAGCCTAAGATATGCAGGACATACCGACATATTAGTATCTTGGATATATAAACTTACAATGGATAATAACTTATTTAGTTTAGCAGCAACAGTAACTATATTTATATTCTTATTTGTAGCAAGTATATCTTTATTAACATTGGCAAGATCTAAAACATTTAATCAGGAGGCGGTGTTGTAAAATGGCAGAAAAAAAAGTAAAATTTGATATACTAACTGTTTTTATATACATATTGCTTGTTGTAATATCACTTATTGTAATATTTCCTGTAATATGGATTGTAGGAGCATCGCTTAGACCTGGTACTTCAATATTTGGAACTGACATTTTTCCAAAACAGATAACTTTTGCTCATTATGCAGAACTATTTAAAACAGATTATCCGAGATGGTATTTAAATACCCTTTTCATAGCGGTAGTAAATATGATAATTTCATTATTTATAACAACGTTAACAGCGTATATTTTTTCAAGATACAAATTTAAAGGGAAAAAGCAGACAATGGTAACGGTTCTTATATTACAAATGTTTCCATCGTTTTTAGCAATGACCGCGATATATGCATTCTTAAAAAGACTTAATTTAGTTGATACTTATTTAGGACTTCTTGTAATATATATAGCAGGGCAAATTCCATATAATTCATGGCTTGCAAAAGGATATTTTGATGGAATACCTGCGAGCTTGGATGAAGCGGCAAGAGTTGATGGAGCAGGACCTTTAAGAACATTTTTTCAAATAATTATGCCAGTGGCAAAACCGATATTAGTATTTATTGCATTAATTAATTTTACTGCACCTTGGTTTGATTTTATATTTCCAAAAATGATTCTTTTGAGTCCAGAGAAAAAGACATTAGCTGTAGGGCTTTTTGAATGGATTTCAGGGCTAAATAATAGTAATTATACATTATTTGCGGCAGGAGCAATACTTGTTGCGATACCGATAACTTTATTGTTTGTACTGTTGCAGAAAAATATTGTAGCTGGACTGTCAGCTGGAGCTTCAAAAGGATAATCTTGATTTTCCAAAACGAAAGGAAGTTAAATCTGTGAAAAAAATAAATACGTGGATTTTATTAATAGCAGCATTAATTTTAAGTATTTTTTCATGTCACAACAAAAATATAAAAGACTTTAATAATACTGAAAAAAGTAAAATTGAAAAATCAGGAGTTTATTACGAAATATTTGTAAGATCTTATGCAGATAGTAATAATGATAAAATAGGAGATATTAAAGGAATAACTGATAAACTTGATGAATTAAAGGAATTAGGGATACAGGGAATATGGCTAACTCCTATCTTTAAATCACCTAGTTATCATAAATACGATGTAACTGATTATTATACCATTGATCCAGAATACGGGACAAAAGAAGATTTGAAAAATCTAGTTTCAAAAGCACATAGTAAAGGGATAAAAATTATTCTTGATTTACCCGTAAATCACACAAGCAAGGAACATCCATGGTTTAAAGATGCGGTTCAGAATAAAGACAGTAAATATAAGTCTTATTATAGAGTAGCCCAAAACAATGATAAGTCTTTAAATCTAAATTCTTATGCAATGGATCATAAAAGTTGGAATAAATTAAATAATGAAGAGCAGTATTATGCTATATTTTGGGAAGGCATGCCTGATTTAAATTACAGTAATAAACAAGTCAGAGAAGAAGTAAAAAAGATTGCAAAATATTGGATTAGTGAAGCTAAAATAGATGGTTATAGAATAGATGGAGCGTACCATATATATGGTGAAGGGGAATATCCTGAAAAGGTTGATTTGGAAAAGGAAAATGTAAACTGGTGGAAGGAATTTAGAAACAGTCTTGAAAAGGAATATCCGAATATTTATATTGTAGGTGAAGTTTGGAATGATACAAATAAGATTGCTCCTTATTATACAGCCTTTGATTCAAATTTTGATTTTGGAATATCAGAAAACGGTATAGCCGAAGCTATAAATTCCCAAGATGCTACGATTTTTTCTGATAAATTATCAAAAATATATGAAACTTATGGAAAAGTCGCATCTAATTATATTGATGCACCATTTTTAACAAATCATGATCAAAATAGAATTGCTAATAGCTTACTTGATTTAAAACATCAAAAATTAGCAGCTTCAATATTATTAACATTATCTGGAAATCCATTTATATATTATGGAGAAGAATTGGGAATGAAGGGAAGCAAACCTGATGAAGAAATAAGAGAACCTTATTTATGGGGAAGTGAAGTAGGACAGACAAACTGGGAAGAAATAAAAAATAATACAAATACACCTTCTTTGGAAGTTCAAAAGAAAAATCCTGATTCACTATACAATTATTACAAAAAATGGATAGCTCTAAGGAATGAAAATGAAGCTTTGAAATATGGTGATTTAAAAATAGTAAATGTTAATGATAACCAGATATTAGCATATAAAAGAACTTATAAAAATAAATCAGTAATTGTTTTACATAATTTATCTGATACAGAAAAAAATGTAAACGTAGACGGGAAAAATGTAAAAATTTTTGGACTAACAAGCATTTTAGTAAATACAATTTAAAATTAACTTTATAAGTTTTAATAGTTTTAAGAAAATCTAGTTCAAGAATTAAATTATAAAATTTAACTAAACAAAACAAATTATAATAATAAAGATAGAGTAAGAAATTTTTTATTCTATCTTTATTTTTTTCTTTTGAATTTTTTGAAATAAAAAATCCTCTCATACAAGAGGAATTTTCTAAAATTTGATTTAAAATTGGTAAATCTAAAACTTAAGTTTGGTTTAACATAAGTGCACTGCAAAGGTATCAGGTTCAAGAAGAATAGTGCTATCTTCTGAAATAAGTCTAGAATTACTTAAAAGAATTTTTTTTGTATTTTCTAATTTAATAATATTGCTTGTGTTATTATAGCTTATAGTAAGCTTAAAATTATTATAATTAATTGTAACTTGCAAAATATTATTTTCAAGGATTTCAATGTTTCGTTTTCCATAAATAATCAAGTTTATGTACTCTTTTCTTAAAGCAATCAATTTCTTAATAAAATTTTTCATTTCTGTATCTTGCTTATTTTCATCCCAAGGCATAACTCGACGGCAATCAGGATCTGAACCACCTTTCATACCGACTTCAGTGCCATAATAAATACATGGAGATCCTAAATGCAGGAACGTAAAGGCTAGTGCGGATTTTACAGCATTATGGTTTTCTCTGGCTGTGGTGAGGATACGCTCGGTATCGTGTGAGTCGAGCATATTTAGCATAACTTCATTAGTTTGTTGACGATAGTACATAAGTTGGCTGTTAATCTGATTCTTAAATTCTTCTGCTGAAAGTGTCTTTGTTAGAAAATAATTTTTTATACTAGCAGCAAGAGGATAATTTGTTACAGCGTGAAATTCATCGCCATTTAGCCACGTATGTGAATTGTGCCAGATTTCTCCGAGTATGTAAATATCAGGTTTAATAGCTGTTATTGTATTATAAAAATCTTTCCAGAATTGATGTTCAACCTCATTTGCTACATCTAATCGCCATGCATCAATATTAAATTCCTTTACCCAGTAAGTTGCAATATCGAGCAGGTATTGTCTGACTTCAGGATTTGAAGTATTGAGTTTAGGAAGTTTTGGACTAAATTTAAAGGTATCATAATTTAAGTGATGATGAATATCTGGAATTTTTTCTGTGTTGGTATAAACTGGGAAACTGTGAATGTAAAACCAGTTACGATAAGTGGAATTTTCTCCATTTTTGATGACATCATGCCATTGGACTGAATGATTTCCAATATGGTTAAAAACTGCATCCAGCATAATTTTCATATTTCGCTTATGAGCTTCTTCAACTAATTTTCTAAAAATTTCTTTATCTCCGAAATGCTTATCAATTTCAAAATAATTGACAGTGTCGTATTTATGATTACTTGGAGCTTCAAATACAGGGCAGAAATAAAGACCTGTAATACCCAAATCTTGTAAATAGTCAAGTTTTTGGAGTATCCCATACAAATCACCACCAAAAAAATCATCGTGCTTAGGCGAAATATCTGTATCCCAAGCCAAACTATTTATGGGGGAAATTTCAGGATTTCCATTAGCAAAACGCTCTGGAAAAATTTGATACCATACAGTTTCTCGAACCCATTTAGGCACTTTTACCCTATCAGAATCATGTAAATATGGTATTTTAAAACTATTTGCCCCAGCTTGGTACTGATATGGCTGATTTTCAACAACTCCCATATCACCAAAAAATACTTTTTCCCCATCTGTGCCTATTATTTCAAATAAATATGAAATCCGACGATAATCAACTTTTACACTGGCTTGCCAGTAATCGTGACAAAGATCGCTTGTAATTATTGACATTGAAATATGATACTGATAATCTTGCGTAAAGTCAAATAGAGCTGTATCTCCATAGTGAAGTATTACTTGAGCAACATCGTTCTTTTTAGTTCTTAGTCTAATGTGAATTTCATCTTCTGTATAAAGATAGGCGTATTCGGATTCAGTCCTATGATAAAATGCTGATTTTTCCATTAAATCATCCTCCAATTTATATCATTTAATTTATGTTGCTGTTTTTTATTAAAAAATAATTATAAATGTTATTTATCTTATAAAAGTATATCATTTTATTTATTATATTTCAATCTTTTAAAAATTAAGTTTGTTTAATAATTTTATCTTAAAAATCACTAATTTAAATACTCAAAGACTATACAATTTGATGAATTACATTGTTAAACAAATTTAGTACTCAAAAATATAAAAAAATAATCGATTCATTTTAAGGTTAATTAAATAAAAAATTTAAAAAAATGACATAAATTTGTCAAAAAAAAATGATATTCTATGAAATAGGTGTTATAATAAATCTTGATAAAAATAAGCTGTTCATTCTAGAGGGAAGGAGATTACATGGTTAAGATATTTTTGAATTTTAAAAATAGAAAAATGCAGGTTTTATCAGCATTATTCACGTTTAGTGTAGTAGGGTTTGCAGTTAATGTGGATGACTTGATTTCTGAGTATGAAAAAAATTCGTATACGACAAAAATTAATGAAAAAAATATGAGAAAGTTTGATATAAAGGACAGAGCTTTAAAAAATGGGGAGTGGAATGAAGTCAGTGTAACTTCAGACAATAATTATACATTACACGGAGCAGCAAATGGTCTAACTATGCAAAATAATGTAAAGTATGGGATGTTTTATTATAGAAATGCGTATAATTTTAGAAGCAGTGAGCTTACAGAAAATAAAATCGGTATTTCTAAAACTTTAAATGATTATTTTGGGTATAGCGATGTCAACTATAATAAAAAAACTAATCAAATTTCACGAAATATACAGAAAATTAGCAATGAAACTAATAAAAATTCTGAAATACGTGATTTGATTGATTTATATAAAAATTATAAGAATAAACAGAAGGAAATGGAACAGGAAGCGCTTGTGTTAGAAGATACTAAAAAAGATTATGCTATTCAGGCTAAAAAATATGAGCTGGGGACAGCATCACAGTATGATTATGAACTAGCAAAAACAGAATATGAAAATTCTCAGTTGAAATATGAAAATCTTGGGCGGGAACTGCAAATTTTAGGAGAACAATTTACAGTTTACAATGTAACTTTACCTGAAAAAGAGAAGCTTGATGACCTGAAAAAAATTGAACTGAAAAAGGATGATTTTTATGCCCTTAGACTTTCGGAAGCTGAAACAATAGAATTGAATTCGCAGCTTAACAGTGAACAGCTAAGAAAGGAAAATATTGATTACAAGTATCCTAAATTATCAGGAGATATTGGATATTCCTTAAAGGATCATTCTGTTGTTGTTGGGTTATCTGTGTCAAAAACTTTCAAAATACACAATGATACTCTTGAGGATTTGAAGAATGAAGCAGATAAATTAAAACTGCAGTATGAACAGAAAAAAAATGAGCTAGTGTCAAATGCTGGACAGCAGATGATAACTTACACGACTTACCAGACAAATGAGCTGACAGCTCAAAATACAATGAATATTAAGAAAAAAGAATATGAAATTTATGCTAAGAAATACGAACTGGGAGTTGACACATATTCCAACTACGTGGAAAAGCGGAATAACTATAAAAAAGCTGTGATAGACTATGAAACCGCCAAAAATGAACTTGCGGCATTTACTAAAAAAATAAAATATTATAAATAAAATGTGTAGTATAAGAAATAAAAATAGAATGAAAGATAAAAAAAGAAAATTGAGAAA
>ERZ773054.2201-NODE-2201-length-10313-cov-4.044161_pt1 | contig 10313 bp, 13 predicted proteins | sample MGYA00580630_ERZ773054 | MGnify/ENA primary metagenome ERZ773054 (study PRJEB29015, sample SAMEA2737994) | human oral metagenome | biome: human oral; feature: human-associated habitat; material: dental | place: China | collected 2115 ... | reverse complement strand
TCGTTATGAAAGTTTTTTCTGCGTGCCATATTTGACAAATATTTGTTTTCACATAGTGTCGTTCAGTTTTGATAATTTATTGCCATTCAATGTTTGACAAAAATGGCTAAACGATACGAGGGTATTCGCCGAGACCAAGAGTTTCATAAGGACGACAAATACCGTGACACGAGACGGATGTCACGCAAGCTCAATGATTTAATGAAGGCAAGTCCTGCCGTTTTCATCACATTGATGTGGACAATGCTGGTCATCATGGCTCTATTTCCATTCACAATGGAACTGATGACATTCTTTATGTCAATCTTGGTCATTGCCGGTGTTATACAGGGGCGCGGGCGCACATTGTTGTTCCGTACTCCAATGTCTTCCGGCACGATGTACAAGGGGACACAAAATGGCGCTCCGGTCGAGTATGACCATGAAGGGCAAAAGAAAAAGCGCGGGGTCTATTATGACAAGGATGGATATGTATGTGATGGGATTTACTTTTTAGGCAACGATAACGAGTTTGGCAACGAGCAATACTGGTTTAACGACTCCGATGTACGTAAACACATGCTGTTGTTCGGTACAACCGGTGCTGGTAAAACCGAAGCCCTGCTGTCCTTATGTTATGGCGCACTATTAAGTTGTTCTGGCTTCATTTATTCGGATGGTAAGGGCACTTTCGAGTTGAAAAAATCGGCAGCACCAAACTTGTCGAACTGGCAGAGCGTAAATTGCGTGGTTATCCTGTTGATTTAAATGACATAAGAACGGAGTTAAGCGAATGGATAATGATGCCCGATTTAGATGCGATTGTGCTGGGTTGTACACATTTTCCGCTCATAAAATCGGAAATTCAGCAATGCTTACCACAAGTGAGCCATTTCATTGACTCAGGGGAAGCAATCGCTAAACGAATAGCCTTTTTACTAAATGAAGTCAAAGTGCGGTCAAAAAATCATATGATTTCTCAAGTGTTTTATACAAAGCCATTTATCATTGAAGACGACTTATCAGAATGTCTTCATGCGCTTGGCTTTGAACAATTTAGCTTAATCCATATAAACAGTTAAAATTTCGACCGCACTTTTGATTGTGTTATGCCATCACATTATTGAGAGTCAGGTAAAATTTTAGTGGGTGTGACAATTTCACTTGGATAACATCCTAAAATTTTCAACTGGTGGCTAACTTGTTTTAATTCTTCCAATGCAACCTGCGTGTCAGGATGATGAATATTCGCCTCAATTTCCAAATAAAACATTTCCTGCCATGGTTTCCCATAAATCGGACGGGAAGCTAATTTTGTCATGTTGATATTGTGTTTTTTAAACACCCATAACGCCTCCACCAAAGCACCGGCCTGCTGCCCCGTACTCATTAACAAGAGTGTTTTTGTATGAATTTGTGGCGAAACATTATGCGATTCTTTCGCGATAACAATAAAGCGAGTGATATTGTTTTCTTGGTTGGCAATACTGCGTTTCAGCACAGTCAAACCGTATAACTTTCCCCCTTCTTCGCTGCCCAAGGCGGCAATATTGGGTTTGTTCAATCCGGCAACCAACTGCATAGCATGAGAACTGCTTTCACAATATTCAATATGTACGCGATCTAAACCATGGATAAATTGACTACATTGCTGAATCACCTGAGGATGGCTATATAGGGTATCAATTTGACTTAACTCATGCTGCCCATTGACTAAAACGCAGTGCTGAATAGGATAAGCCAATTCCCCCACCAAAGACAAATCAGTGTGTTGCAACAGATCATAAACTTCGTTAATCGTGCCGGATGTGGTATTTTCCAATGGGAGAACACCATAATCTGCTTCACCGTTTTGCACTTTAGCAAAAACCTGATCAAAACTGGCACAACTTATTTCCACCAATTCTTCTTGGTATCGAGCGGCATAATTTCGTGCCGCCAAATGAGAATAAGATCCTCGCTTGCCGAGAAAGGCAATGTGGATGTTCTCCTCGCGTTGTGAATTCAACTTTTTCTGTAAATAAACTTGTTGCGTCAGCACCGAATCTTCAATAATTTTTTGGAAAATTGCAGTAATATATTGTGGCTCAAGTTGATAATTTTCATTTTCAGAAAATTGCACTAACTCTTGTAACAGCTGTTCTTCACGCACCACATCACGTAATGGCTTCTGTGTCATTTCTTTACTACGCGCCACATCAAATGCAAGACGATGACGCTCGGAAAGTAACTTTAATAAACTGCGGTCAATTTGGGTAATCTGCTGTCGAATTTCACTTAAATCCAATGACATAACTTTTCCTTTATTTGAATACTATTGCGTTTTTCAGCTCAAATTTTTTGGTATCGACGAGGAATTATCAGAAATTTCCTTAACGAATCGGAAACAATAAAGCATTTGCCGGTGCTAAGTTCTGATGAATCCCCTAATGATTTTGGTAAAAATCATTAAGTTAAGGTGGATACACATCTTGTCATATGATCAAATGGTTTCGCGAAAAATCAATAATCAGACAACAAGATGTGCGAACTCGATATTTTACACGACTCTCTTTACCAATTCTGCCCCGAATTACACTTAAAACGACTCAACAGCTTAACGTTGGCTTGCCACGCATTACTTGACTGTAAAACTCTCACTCTTACCGAACTTGGCCGTAACCTGCCAACCAAAGCGAGAACAAAACATAACATCAAACGAATCGACCGATTGTTAGGTAATCGTCACCTCCACAAAGAGCGACTCGCTGTATACCGTTGGCATGCTAGCTTTATCTGTTCGGGCAATACGATGCCCATTGTACTTGTTGACTGGTCTGATATCCGTGAGCAAAAACGGCTTATGGTATTGCGAGCTTCAGTCGCACTACACGGTCGTTCTGTTACTCTTTATGAGAAAGCGTTCCCGCTTTCAGAGCAATGTTCAAAGAAAGCTCATGACCAATTTCTAGCCGACCTTGCGAGCATTCTACCGAGTAACACCACACCGCTCATTGTCAGTGATGCTGGCTTTAAAGTGCCATGGTATAAATCCGTTGAGAAGCTGGGTTGGTACTGGTTAAGTCGAGTAAGAGGAAAAGTACAATATGCAGACCTAGGAGCGGAAAACTGGAAACCTATCAGCAACTTACATGATATGTCATCTAGTCACTCAAAGACTTTAGGCTATAAGAGGCTGACTAAAAGCAATCCAATCTCATGCCAAATTCTATTGTATAAATCTCGCTCTAAAGGCCGAAAAAATCAGCGCTCGACACGGACTCATTGTCACCACCCGTCACCTAAAATCTACTCAGCGTCGGCAAAGGAGCCATGGGTTCTAGCAACTAACTTACCTGTTGAAATTCGAACACCCAAACAACTTGTTAATATCTATTCGAAGCGAATGCAGATTGAAGAAACCTTCCGAGACTTGAAAAGTCCTGCCTACGGACTAGGCCTACGCCATAGCCGAACGAGCAGCTCAGAGCGTTTTGATATCATGCTGCTAATCGCCCTGATGCTTCAACTAACATGTTGGCTTGCGGGCGTTCATGCTCAGAAACAAGGTTGGGACAAGCACTTCCAGGCTAACACAGTCAGAAATCGAAACGTACTCTCAACAGTTCGCTTAGGCATGGAAGTTTTGCGGCATTCTGGCTACACAATAACAAGGGAAGACTTACTCGTGGCTGCAACCCTACTAGCTCAAAATTTATTCACACATGGTTACGCTTTGGGGAAATTATGAGGGGATCTCTCAGTGCATTGCCTCCAATTCCCATAATTTATTACGCCGATAATAACTTGGTGTAACCTTAAAAATGTACTTAAATCGACGTGTAAAAGATTGTTGGGAATCAAATTGATATTTTAATGCGATCTCAAGGATAGTTTTTTTCGTCAACCTCAACTCAACAGCCGCTTTCGTCAAACGACGAGCACGAATATAGCTAGCCAGTGTGACCCCTGTTACTTTTTTGAACAGCCGCTGAAAATACCACTTGGTATAACCCGCTTTATTCGCCACATCATCAAGCAGTAAAGACTGATCTAAATTATGTTCAATCCATAATAGAACATCTTTGATAACCGTTGTATGAAACTGCTTATCATCATATCTTAATTGGATGTTATTAGCTTTATTTTGATAGCGAGAATGCTGTTCAATATACATAAAATAACCTAAATGTTCTTAAGATTGTCACGACCACATCATCATGATACCATAAACATACTGACGGTATGTTATTTTAAATCTATCATGGAAAATAAAAATCATCAACAAGAAAATTTTAAGAGTACCTATCAATCACTGGTTAACTCAGCACGAATATTGTTTGTTGAAAAAGGCTATCAAGCTGTTTCAATAGATGAGATCTCGGGAAAAGCGTTGGTGACCAAAGGTGCCTTTTATCATCACTTTAAAAATAAAAAACAATTACTCAGTGCCTGTTATAAGCAGCAATTAATTATGATTGATGCCTACATCACAACAAAAACTGATTTAACAAATGGTTGGTCTGCCTTAGAAAGTATATTTGAACATTATCTTGATTATATTATTGATAATAATAAAAACCTTATCCCTATCCAAGAAGTGATGCCTATCATTGGTTGGAATGAACTTGAAAAAATTAGCCTTGAATACATTACTGGTAAGGTAAACGCCATTGTCAGCAAATTGATCCAAGAGAACCAACTTAAAGCTTATGATGATGATGTGCTTAAAAACTTACTCAATGGCTGGTTTATGCATATCGCAATACATGCGAAAAACCTAAAAGAGCTTGCCGATAAAAAAGGCCAATTTATTGCTATTTACCGCGGCTTTTTATTGAGCTTGAAAGATAAATAAAATAGATAGGTTTTATTTGAAGCTAAATCTTCTTTATCGTAAAAAATGCCCTCTTGGGTTATCAAGAGGGTCATTATATTTCGCGGAATAACATCATTTGGTGACGAAATAACTAAGCACTTGTCTCCTGTTTACTCCCCTGAGCTTGAGGGGTTAACATGAAGGTCATCGATAGCAGGATAATAATACAGTAAAACGCTAAACCAATAATCCAAATCCAGCCATCCCAAATTGGTAGTGAATGATTATAAATAACAGCAAACAGTAATGGGCCAATAACACCGGTTGCATTGGTAAGGCTCACCAATAATCCCTGTAAAGCACCTTGCTGATGACTCTTTGTTTGGATAGACATCACTCCCTGTAATGCAGGTAAAGCGATCCCACCACCAGCCAATAAAATTAAAACAGGGAAAACTAACCAACCTTCAGATATAAACGCTAAAAAGGCAAATGCACTACTATCTGCAATAAATCCGAGCAGTACTGCCGTTTTTTCGCCCCATTTAGTGGCTATTCTTCCTGCCACAAAGGCTTGGAATACTGAGTGTAAAAGACCAAGACCCGCTAATGAAAAGCCAACCATCATGCTATTCCATCCAAAACGATTTTCGGTAAATAGCACCCACACCGTTGCGGGAATTTGGCCTATCAATTGCGCTGAAAAATAAATAATCAACAAAATGGGCATCGTTTTAAATAAAGTGATGTATACCGAATTCGATTGCGTCTCAACCCCTACTTCGGTATCTGTATTATCACGTGTATTTTTGGTTTCACGGAACCAAAACATAACCACAAGGAAAGCGACAATATTTAGCAACGCAGCGATAAAAAAGGGACTATGCGGTGAAATCTCTCCTGCAAAACCACCAATAATAGGCCCCGCTATTAAACCAAGCCCAAAACTTGCCCCTAACCAACCGAACCACTTCACGCGTTGAGAAGCTGAGGTGGTATCGGCAATGACCGATGCCGCGACAGCCCCAGTAGCTCCTGTGATCCCTGAAAGCAAACGGCCTAAATACAGCATCCAAAGCGCACTTGAAAAAGCCAGCAATAAGTAATCCAGCGATGCGCCTATTAATGACAACAACAGCACTGGGCGCCGACCAAATCGGTCAGACATTTTTCCAAGCCAAGGAGCAAAGATAACCTGCATTAACGCATAAAGTGCAAGCAATACGCCAAAGTGGTTAGCGATATCTTCCGAAGCAATAAATTCACGTAATAACGTTGGCAAGACTGGCATGATAAGGCCAATCCCCATGGCATCGAGTAACGTAATTACCAATGCGATCTTTGTCGAACTATTCATTTCACTTTTCTCTATCACTGATAGGGAGTGGTAAAATAACTCTATCAATGATAGAGTGTCAACAAAAATTAGGAATTAATGATGTCTAGATTAGATAAAAGTAAAGTGATTAACAGCGCATTAGAGCTGCTTAATGAGGTCGGAATCGAAGGTTTAACAACCCGTAAACTCGCCCAGAAGCTAGGTGTAGAGCAGCCTACATTGTATTGGCATGTAAAAAATAAGCGGGCTTTGCTCGACGCCTTAGCCATTGAGATGTTAGATAGGCACCATACTCACTTTTGCCCTTTAGAAGGGGAAAGCTGGCAAGATTTTTTACGTAATAACGCTAAAAGTTTTAGATGTGCTTTACTAAGTCATCGCGATGGAGCAAAAGTACATTTAGGTACACGGCCTACAGAAAAACAGTATGAAACTCTCGAAAATCAATTAGCCTTTTATGCCAACAAGGTTTTTCACTAGAGAATGCATTATATGCACTCAGCGCTGTGGGGCATTTTACTTTAGGTTGCGTATTGGAAGATCAAGAGCATCAAGTCGCTAAAGAAGAAAGGGAAACACCTACTACTGATAGTATGCCGCCATTATTACGACAAGCTATCGAATTATTTGATCACCAAGGTGCAGAGCCAGCCTTCTTATTCGGCCTTGAATTGATCATATGCGGATTAGAAAAACAACTTAAATGTGAAAGTGGGTCTTAAAAGCAGCATAACCTTTTTCCGTGATGGTAACTTCACGGTAACCAAGATGTCGAGTTAACCACCCTTTAGATTCATAAAGCGAAAATAATGCGGCTCCAACGTACCCACCTAAATGGAAACGGCGTTCACTCCAATCTAAACACGCACAACAGATTTTACGTGAATGTTTGGAAAGAACGTCAATTCCCATTTCATGAAAATATTGAATACCACTTAATGTGATCATTGAACCATTTTCAGTGATCCATTGCTGTTGACAAAGGGAATCATAGATCTTAACGGCAACTTCGCCAGCTAAATGATCATAGCAAGTACGTGCTTTTCGTAAATGCACTGGCGTGGAAACTTTGGCATGTACGCCATGGTTTAAGGAGATCCCCATCATACTTTCCATCAATTCAGCAATATCTTTTCCTGCTAGCCGAAAATAACGATGCTTGCCTTGAGCTACTACTGTGATTAGCTGGCAATCTAATAATTTAGATAAATGACTGCTCGCCGTTGAAGCTGATATATTCGCCACAGAACTTAGCTCAGTGGCCGTCCAAGCTCGCCCATCCATCAAAGCACTGAGTATTTTAACTCGTGAAATGTCAGACATAGCCGCCCCTATCGCGGCTATTGAGGACTCAAAGGTAACCTCTTTTCGTATTAAATTAGCCATCGCAAGTTCACTTTATTGCCCAAGGGAGCGTAACAGATGCAGCCATACTATCATTGTCCGTTATTAATATCAGTTGGTTAGCATGGTCACTGTATTGCACTAAAATATTAATGTTATTCTCCGCCAATACTCGTGCTATTTCGCCAAGTTCCCCCGGTTTTTCCTGTTTTAACTTACGAATTAATGGTGTCCGGATCGCAAGTACTAACAGTCCAGCTTGCTCTAGCGCTATTTTAGCTTCCTTTCCTTGTTCAACAAGAAAATGAGCATGGCATTCATCACCAACCGTAAATATCCCTCCCCCTTCCAATCCAATACCTTTATTACCTAATGTTTTTCCTAGTAATGCTAATTGTCCTATTTGATTATCTAAAACAACGTGAACATCAAACATTATCCTTGTCCTTTTTAAATGAATATTCGCGAGTAATATGAGCAATACTAATTTTGTAAAAATCAAATATTGACTCTCGCCCTTCTTGTTGAGCTTTCGCATGTAAAACATGATTTTTCCATTGCAGAACTGCGTATTCGTTTTCCCACCAAGATAGCGATAACATTTTTCCTAGCTAGACTTTGAAAACGTTCAATTGAAATAAAACCAGCTACATGACTTAATAGTGGTCTTAACTCCTCAGCTAAAGTCAAATAGCGAGTTTGTTGGTCGGGTTGTATTTGCACCTCAAATATTACAGCAATCATATTTTTCTCCGTTATTAATCAACAAACAGAGTAATCCACCCGAAAATTAACACTTCGATAAGCAACGAAATATAGAAAGGTCATGCTGCTGTTTTATGTTGTATATCACACTTCTTTAAATTGCTCGGCCTGCGCTTATCATGTTCTCCTTCTCTTATAATTTTGTTTATTATTTATACTTTTTTATTTTTTGCTATCACCGAAAATAGTGCGGATCCCGCATGGTATTTAGGTTTACCCATCATTAAATACCATTGTTGTTATTTTAATCTTTTTAATATTTCATGATTAAGATCACACTAAAATTATGACCCTATTAACTAAAAGTTATGGATACCCTAATAAAACTCATTGTTAAAGATTAGTTAACCAAAGTAACTTCATTTTTCACTATTGTTAAATTGTTATAGTGAAAATTCTGGTAAACTAATAGAGGTAAAAAAATGATCCTAGATGCCAGTTATACATTATTAGTCGCATGTATCGCGCTACTCATAGGAATGTTTGTCGTAAAATTTACCCCGTTCCTACAAAAAAACCACATACCAGAAGCCGTCGTTGGTGGCTTTATTGTTGCAATTGTTCTGTTAATTATTGATAAAACATCAGGTTATTCGTTTACTTTTGATGCTTCATTGCAAAGTTTATTAATGCTCACATTCTTTTCCTCTATCGGGCTAAGTTCTGACTTTTCTCGACTGATTAAAGGAGGAAAGCCGTTAGTTCTATTAACTATTGCAGTAACGATCCTAATCGCCATTCAAAATACTGTCGGCATGAGTATGGCTGTCATGATGAATGAAAGTCCATTTATTGGCTTAATTGCAGGTTCAATTACTCTAACAGGTGGTCATGGTAATGCCGGAGCATGGGGCCCTATTCTCGCTGATAAATATGGTGTAACAGGCGCCGTTGAATTAGCGATGGCTTGTGCAACACTTGGATTAGTGTTGGGTGGTTTAGTTGGCGGCCCTGTTGCCCGTCATCTTTTGAAAAAGGTCTCTATTCCTAAAACAACCGAGCAAGAGCGCGACACTATCGTTGAAGCTTTTGAGCAACCAAGCGTCAAAAGAAAAATCAATGCAAATAACGTTATTGAAACCATTTCAATGCTGATTATCTGTATTGTTGTTGGTGGCTATATCAGTGCATTGTTTAAAGATACTTTTCTGCAACTGCCTACTTTTGTCTGGTGTTTATTTGTCGGTATTATTATCCGTAATACACTGACTCATGTATTTAAACACGAAGTGTTTGAGCCGACCGTCGATGTATTAGGTAGCGTTGCTTTATCGCTTTTCTTGGCAATGGCGTTAATGTCATTAAAATTTGGTCAATTGGCAAGCATGGCAGGGCCAGTATTAATTATCATTGCTGTACAAACTGTTGTCATGGTGCTATTTGCCTGCTTTGTCACCTTCAAAATGATGGGCAAAGATTATGATGCTGTCGTGATCAGCGCGGGTCACTGTGGCTTTGGTATGGGAGCAACACCAACAGCAATTGCGAATATGCAAACAGTCACAAAAGCATTTGGACCATCACATAAAGCTTTCCTTGTCGTTCCTATGGTCGGTGCCTTTATTGTTGATATTTCAAACAGTATCTTAATTAAAATATTTATTGAAATTGGTACATACTTTACCTAATAGCTACACACTACTCGGCGTACTTCTCCTAACAATTTATTATAGGGCAGTATGCCGAGCCGCTTTCTTACCCCGTATATTCCCCTAGTCAATCTATTTAGCTTGCACGTTTACGAATTAATTCTCGTGACAACTAAACCAAAATTTGAATTATGACGAGTATATCTGATTATTTATACTTTATTCGTTAGAATAGTCCGTAGAAATAAATAATCAGTAGGCTACATGGAATGAAATTAAGACATCTCGATATCTTTTATGCTGTAATGACTTGTGGTTCCTTAACGCGTGCGGCTGAAGTTTTACATATTTCTCAACCCGCGGCGAGTAAAGCACTCAAACATGCTGAGCACTGAGAGATCCCCTCATAATTTCCCCAAAACGTAACCATGTGTGAATAGATTTTGAGTAAGCAGGGTTGCAGCCACGAGTGAGTCTTCCCTTGTTATTGTGTAGCCAG
>ERZ773054.2196-NODE-2196-length-10328-cov-2.543366_pt1 | contig 10328 bp, 8 predicted proteins | sample MGYA00580630_ERZ773054 | MGnify/ENA primary metagenome ERZ773054 (study PRJEB29015, sample SAMEA2737994) | human oral metagenome | biome: human oral; feature: human-associated habitat; material: dental | place: China | collected 2115 ... | reverse complement strand
TTGCAGATGATACCAAAGTAGGGGATATACACCGTGAAGATGTTAAGGATGGTTATATAATCGCGCAGCTTACTAAGAAGATCAGCGAGGGAGTAGCCTCAGCCTCCGATGCGCGTCCTATAGTAGCGCCTATCCTTATCAAAGAGAAGAAAGCCAAACAGCTCTCAGAGAAGCTCAAAGGAAGTACCTTGGAGCAAGTAGCGCAAGCCTCTGGACAGGCTGGAAATATACAAGCCGCAGAGAATGTAACCCAAGAGTATCCTGCCCTTGCTGGACAAGGAAGTGAACCAAGTGTGTTGGGCGCTGCCTTTGCCTTGCCTCAAGGAAAAGTAAGCCAACCAATCGCAGGGGACAACGGGGTATACGTTATTCAAGTGACACAGAAGGACATCGCTCCTGCATTGCCTAACTATAGTAGTTACATGGCACCTTTGAGAAACCAGAAGCTCAACCGTGCTTCTCAAGATCTTTTCTCAGCCTTGGAAGCTACTGCCGATATTAAGGACAATAGAGCTAAATTCTACTAAGATACTCAATTCTTAATTTTTCGCACTGCGAATATTCATCATTAACTATTTTTTAATCCATTGACTTTGCCAATGCCTACAGGTATTGGCAAAGTTTTTTTATGGACAAAAGTCAAAAAAAATCTTTGTTGATAAAAAAAGTGGGAGAAAGTGGGAGAAAGTGGGAAAAAGTTTGTACCTTTGACCCGATAAAATGACTCAAAGTGATACAGACTTTTGTAACATACGAATGCAAGGCGGACTCCAAGGGGCGTGTGACGATCCCTGTGGGGCTTAAAGCCGTGCTGGAGAGTGAGTTACACAAGGGATTTATTCTAAAACCTTCGATTTTTAAGGGGTGTATAGAGCTGTATCCGCAGGGCGAATGGCAGGAGATCATGGAGAAGATGCGCTCGAAATTGAATCTATTTTCCAAGCAACACTTGGATTATTTGCGCAAGTACACGGCGGGGGTCAAGGAAGTAGAGGTGGACGGCTCAGGGCGTTTTCTCATTCCTAAGCCTTTGTTGGAATTTGCCAAGATTGATAAGGAAGTCGTTTTGGCTCCTGCCCTGAACTTCATAGAAGTATGGGACAGAGAGTGTTATGAGGCGGAAATAGCCAGTATCGATGAGGAGGCGTTCATGGCGCTGACGGAAAAAATTATGGGAGCAGATGCAGGAGAATAGTTATCACATACCGGTACTCCTTCAGGAGTGTATCGAGGGGCTATCGATAGATCCAGCAGGTACTTACGTGGATGTAACCTTCGGTGGAGGGGGGCATTCGCGTGCCATTTTGGAGCGGCTTTCCCCCCAGGGAAGGTTGTTTGCCTTTGACCAAGATCCACAGGCACAAGCCAATGCGATCGCCGATGACCGCTTTACCCTCATAGGGCAAAACTTCAGGCATATCAAGCGTTTTTTACGCTTCTATGGGGTGAAGGAAGTATCGGGGGTATTGGGGGATTTTGGGGTTTCCTCTCACCAGTTTGACACCGCCGAACGCGGTTTTTCCATTCGTATGGAGGGGGAACTGGATATGCGTATGAACCCTGAGCAACCGCTCTCAGCAAAGGAAGTGGTCAATGGCTATTCGCAAGAGGAGCTTAGTGAGATTTTCTTTCGCTATGGGGAGCTTTCCCAGAGTAGGAAATTGGCACAGGCCATTGTGCAGCGCAGAGAGACCGCACCGATCACCACCACCGCCGCTCTGAAGGAGGTGGTGCAGCGATATTTTCCTAAGAATCAGGAAAACAAACATTTAGCGCAGCTCTACCAAGCCATTCGCATCGAGGTGAATCAGGAGCTGAGCGCCTTGGAGGAGTTGCTTTTGCAACTTCCTGATATAGTGAAGTCTATGGGGCGTATAGCCCTGATCAGCTACCACTCTCTGGAGGATAGGCTCATCAAGCGCTTTATCCGCGATGGGCAGTTCTCAGGAGAGCCTGAGAAGGATTTTTATGGGAATATACAAGTGCCTTTCCGCAAGGTAGGCAAGCCCATCCTGCCCACTGCCGAGGAGTTAGCCCGCAACAACCGCGCCCGTAGTGCCAAGCTCAGAATCGCAGAACGAGAGAAAAAAGTTTTGAATGAAGAGTGAAAAGAGTTTTGAGTTTTGAGTTTTGAGTTCTGAGTGAAGAGTGTAGCTAAGCGAATGAGCTTGGGTATGTGGTGAAAAGTGAAGAGAGTTTTGAGTTCTGAGTGAAGAATGAGTGACTAACGACTAAAAACTGAAAACTAAAAACTGAAAACTAAAAACTAAAAACCGACAACCGAATACAATGCAAAGAATAAAAGAAGAATTTGTAAAACTGTTCAAGGCAGATTTTCTCATAGGGGCACATGCTATGAGGAACTGGGCAGTGATTCTTTTTGTTTTGCTCATAGGTATCATCATGATATATAGTGGTCACTTGATAGACCAAAAGATATATGCCATAGCCAAGCTGGAAGGGGAGGTAAAGGAGCTCCGCAGCGAGTTTGTGGACGTAAGATCGCGCTTGCAGAAAGTAAAGCTTGAGTCTACGATACTCTCCTCACTGAAGGACACCGGACTGAAGCAGTCACCGACACCACCGAATAAAATAAAGGTATTAGTCAAAGATGAGTAAGGAAATACAAAGAGATAGGATAGTGAATTTGCGCACCATCTTGGTGGGCATAGGGCTGTTTATCTTTGCCATAGCGATTGTCTCCAAGCTTATCGGGCTGTATTTCAATGGGCAGAAGTATCGCGACCTGATCGCCGAGAATACCATCAAGGAATTTGTCATAGAGCCCAATCGGGGGAATCTGTATTCGGATGATGGGAGCCTTTTGGCCACCTCGATCACGCGTTATGATATTCATTTTGATGCGATGACCCCTTCGAAGAAGAATTTTGATACGCATCTGAAGGCGCTGAGCGACTCTTTGGGGCGTTTTTTCTCTCGACCTTCGTCCTATTACCAAGAGGCGCTTAGGGGAGCACGCAAGAACAAGAATAAGTATTTCCTTATCGCGCGCGGGCTCGGATATGATGAGTGTGCGCGTATTCGCCAGTTTCCTCTTTTCTCCAAGGGAGCCTACAAAGGGGGGCTCATCGTGGAGGGGCGCAGTTCACGGGAATATCCCTTGGGAGCGATAGCCCAGCGTATCGTAGGATATGAGCGCACCGATGGGCAAGGGAATACCTTCAAGGTAGGTTTGGAGGGTGCCTTCAGCAAATACCTCTCCGGAGTAGAGGGCAGGCATCTGAAACAAAAGATAGCCCAAGGACAATGGAAGCCCATAGAGGACAGCAATGAGATAGAGCCCAAGGACGGTTATGATGTGGTTTCGACCATTAATATAAATATACAAGATATAGCGCACCACGCCCTACTCAAGCAGCTGGAGACCTATCAAGCGGATCATGGCTGTGCGGTGGTCATGGAAGTGGCTACAGGGGAAATCAAGGCTATTTCCAACTTGGGGCGCAACAAGGATGGTAGCTATGGGGAGCGCTTCAACTATGCCTTGGGAGAGACCTACGAACCCGGTTCGGTGTTCAAGACCGTTTCCCTGGTAGTCGCCTTAGAAGAAGCCAAGATAGATACCACCTATACGGTGGATACCAAGAAGGGGGTGATCTCCTTCTATGGGAGAGAGGTGTGGGACTCCAACCGCCGCGGATATGGCACGATCAACCTCTCCAAAGCCATGCAAGTATCCTCCAATACGGCCATCGTGCAGATGGTGCATGACCTCTTCGGGAAAGACCCTAAGAAGTTTGTCGGAAGGATAAATAAAATGCACTTAAATAGGAAGCTGGGCATGCCTATTCTGGGAGAAGGGACGCCCTTCGTACCGCAGCCCAATCAGCGTGGGTGGAGTGGGATTGCTCTGGAGTGGATGGCCTTTGGCTACGGGCTGGAGATGACCCCCCTACAGGTGCTCACCTTCTACAATGCCATTGCCAACAATGGAATGATGCTCAAGCCACGCATGATACGCGAGGTGAAGCAATGGAATAAGTCGATACAAAAATTTGACGTAGAGGTGCTCAACAGCTCCATCTGTACGCCAGAGACCGCCGAGGTGGTCAAGAAGGTGCTGGAGAATACCGTCAAGTACGGGACAGGAAAGAGCCTCTACTCGCCCAACTTCTCCATGGCAGGGAAGACAGGGACAGCACAGAAAGACTATAAGGATAAGTCTAAGCTGGGGTATATATCCTCTTTTGCAGGTTTTTTCCCTGCTCAAAACCCGAAATACTCTTGTATAGTGGTCATACACAACCCTGACAAGCAGATAGGGTATTATGGAGCCGATGTATCAGGGCCTGTATTCAAGAGTATAGCCCAGAAGATATACACCAACTCCTTGCTCATTGACACCATTGACGATATAGAGACGACCTCCCCACAAGTGGCCAAGAGTTACGGACAGTATAATGACATCCTGAGCAAGTACAAGACCATAGTGCCCAATGTATTGGGTATGGAAGCTAGGGATGCGATAGCCATCATGGAGAACTTGGGACTGAGTGTCACCATAGAGGGCACAGGCAGGCGTGTTACCAGTCAGTCCATCGCAGGAGGGGAGTATATAGGCGGACGCAAAACCATACGATTGAAATTTTTATAGGGAATTATGTTACTCAAAGAGCTATTACAAGGCGTAGAAGTACTCCAAACCATAGGAGATACCTCACAAGAAGTGGGAAATATCACCCAGAGTTCTCGAGATATTACCCCTAATACGCTATTTTTTGCTATAAAAGGCGCACATACCGATGGGCATCGTTTCATCCCAGAGGTAATTGCCCAACAAGGAAAGGTGTTGGTCGTGGAAGACCTCCCTGAAGCACTTGCCGAGGGGGTAACCTATGTACAAGTGGCCGATACCTCTCGCGCCATGGGACAGATAGCCGCCCACTTCTATGGGCATCCCAGTGAGCAGCTGCGCCTGGTAGGGGTTACGGGTACCAATGGTAAGACCACCATAGCCAGCCTATCCTATCAGCTATTTAGACAATTGGGCTACAAGGTGGGACTGATCTCAACCATAGCCATATATATAGACCAAGAGCGCGAGGAGACACACAACACCACTCCGGATGTGCTTACCCTGAACAAGGTACTGCGCCGCATGGTGGATCAAGGGGTGACACACTGCTTCATGGAGGTGAGTTCGCACGGCATCGCCCTGCACCGTATAGAAGGGCTGGTTTTTGCCGGCGGAGTGTTCACCAACCTTACACAAGACCACTTGGACTTCCATGAGACCTTTGCTCAGTATCGCGATACGAAGAAAAAGTTCTTTGACCATTTGCCAAAAACAGCCTTTGCGCTGACCAATATAGAGGATAAGAATGGGGCGTATATGCTCCAGAACACCTCGGCACACAAGAGCACCTATGCTCTTGGGCGTGCCGCCGACTTCAAGGGACAACTCTTGGAGAGTACCTTTGCTGGGATGATCCTACGAGTGGGGAATCACGAGGTATGGACTTCGCTCATAGGCAGGTTCAATGCCTATAACCTCTTGGCTATCTATGCCACAGCGGTACTCTTGGGCGAGGAACCTCTGGAGGTACTCACCCAGATCAGCACCCTTCGGAGTGTAGCCGGGCGCTTTCAGTACTTTGTCTCCCCGAGCGGGGTGACAGTAATCGTGGACTATGCCCACACCCCTGATGCCTTGCAGAACGTGATAGAAACGATCCTTGACATAAAAGACCCCTCACAGCAGCTCATCACCGTGGTAGGCTGTGGCGGCAATCGTGACAAAGGCAAGCGACCCATCATGGCGCATATAGCCACCTCGCTGAGTGAAAAGGTGATACTCACCTCCGACAACCCTCGTGAGGAAGACCCCGAGGAAATCCTCCGAGAGATGGAAGCGGGAATCACCCCAGAGAACCAGCACAAGAGTATGACGGTGACCGATAGGCGACAGGCGATAAAAGTAGCCTGCCACCTTGCCCAAAAAGGGGATATTGTCCTGATAGCAGGCAAAGGCCATGAGACCTATCAGGAAGTCAAGGGTGTAAGGACACACTTTGACGATCTGGAAGAAGCGAAAAAAATGATCAATTTCTAATCATTAATCATTAATCATTGAACATTAATCATTTGAACATTAATCATTGAACATTAATCATTGAACATTAATCATTGAACATTAATCATTGAACATTGAACATTAATCATTAAAAGAAGTGTTATATTACTTATTTGATTATTTGCATAGAGCGTATAACCTGCCAGGGGCGGGGATGTTCCAATACATTTCCTTCAGGGCGGGGATAGCCGCTATTTTAGCGCTGCTCATCGCTACCCTTAGTGGGAAGCGCATCATAGGTCTTTTGTACCGCTTGCAAGTGGGGGAGACCGTGCGAGACTTAGGACTGGAGGGACAGAAGGAGAAATCCGGTACACCTACCATGGGGGGGATTATCATTATTTTGGCTTTGCTCATTCCGGTGCTTTTACTGACGCGCTTGGATAATATATATATCATCCTGCTGATAATCACTACCTTGTGGATGGGTCTGATTGGTTTTATCGATGACTATATCAAGGTATTTCGCAAGAACAAGGATGGGCTCAAGGGGCGTTTCAAGGTCTTAGGGCAGGTATCTCTGGGGATTATCGTAGGGGCAACCCTCTACTTTCATCCAGATGTTACCGTCAAGAACGAGAATGCACAGGCTTCCCGCATGGTACAGACGCAAACACAGCGTCGCCCACTCTCGGAGATGGCCGAGGTAAAATCGACCAAGACGACCATTCCCTTTATGAAAAACAACGAATTGGACTATGCCTCGCTGATCAAGTGGACAGGAGAGAACTATAAGCACTGGGTGTGGTTGATATTTATCCCCATAGTGATATTTATCATCACTGCCGTATCCAATGGAGCCAACCTGACCGATGGTATCGATGGGCTGGCAGCGGGGAGTTCGGCAATTATTGTATTTACCTTGGGGATATTTGCATGGATATCAGGGAATACGATTTTCTCAGAGTACCTCAATATCATGTATATACCGCACGTAGGAGAGGTGACAATCTTCATAGCGGCGATGGTGGGGGCGCTCATTGGTTTCTTGTGGTACAACACCTATCCCGCACAGGTATTCATGGGGGATACCGGTAGCCTAACCATAGGAGGGATTATCGCGGTGCTGGCCATCATGGTGCGCAAGGAGCTGCTTATCCCCGTACTCTGTGGTATCTTCCTTATGGAGAACCTCTCGGTGATGTTGCAAGTGGCATATTTCAAATATACGAAAAAGAAATATGGCGAAGGACGTAGGATTTTCCTCATGTCGCCCCTACACCACCACTATCAGAAGAAGGGCTATCATGAGAGTAAAATAGTAATGCGCTTTCTGATCGTGGGAATTATCTTGGCACTGATATCCTTTATTACCCTGAAAATCCGATAGACAATGATTAATGATTAATGATTAATTATCAATTATCAATGATTAATGATTAATGATTAATGATCAATGATTAATGAGTAAAACCTTTAAAATCTATAATTCTATAACCTTAAATATCTATAACCCTTAGCATGAAATTAGTTATACTTGGAGGCGGAGAGAGTGGCACAGGGGCTGCCGTTCTCGGAAAACAAAAAGGCTGGGAGGTATTTCTCTCCGACAAATCGCCCCTGAAAGCGGCTTATAAGCAAGAGCTGGAAGCTTTGGGCATTCGCTGGGAGGAAGGCCAACATACCGAAAGCGAAATCCTCTCTGCCGATTGCATTATCAAAAGCCCTGGGATTCCTCATAAGGTGCCTATCGTACAGCAAGCCAAGGCAAAAGGTATTGAGATTATCTCCGAGATAGAATTTGCCTCTCGCTATACCGATGCGAAGATTATCGCCATCACAGGTAGCAATGGCAAGACCACCACGACTACCTTGGTATACCACCTGCTCAAAGAGGCTGGCCTCTCGGTGGCAGTAGGAGGGAATATAGGCTACAGCTTTGCCCGCTTGGTAGCTCAAGAGCCTAAGGAATATTATGTATTGGAAATCAGTAGTTTTCAGCTGGACGATATTACCTCTTTCCACCCACATATAGCCCTATTGCTCAATATCACTCCTGACCATTTGGACAGGTATAACTATGAATTTCAGAACTATATAGATGCCAAGATGCGCATCACCGAGTTCCAGCAAGCGGCTGATTTTCTCATCTATGATGCAGATGATCCCGTCACCGCCCAAGAGATTGGTAAAGGCCAAGTAAAAGCACAACTTTTGCCCTTCTCCTTGGAAAAAACTTTCGAGAGAGGCGCTTGGAGCCTTGATGAGAAAAATATGTATGTAAATGTTAACCAAAATATATTCGAGATGTCCACTAAAGATTTGACAATTAAAGGAAAACACAATCTAAAGAATGCCATGGGAGCTACCATGGTTGCCAAATTATTGAATGTACGCAACGAGAACATTCGCAACAGCCTGATGACCTTTCAGGGAGTACCCCACCGCTTGGAATTTGTCCGTGAGGTAGAAGGGGTCAGATATATCAATGACTCCAAGGCTACCAATGTCAATTCCGTATACTATGCCTTGGACTCCATGGAGGAAGGACTTGTGTGGATTGTTGGGGGTCAGGACAAAGGAAATGACTATACACCACTGATTCCGTATGTAAGCAAGAAAGTAAAAGCGATTGTGTGCTTAGGTCTTGATAACCAGAAGATTATACAGACTTTCCAAAGCATTGTTCCTACCATCATAGAGACTCACTCCATGGAGGATGCCGTACAGGTAGGTCGTGGACTCTCTCAAGAAGGTGACACTGTATTGCTTTCTCCTGCCTGTGCCAGCTTTGACCTTTTCCAGAGCTATGAGGACAGAGGCAACCAGTTCAAGCATTATGTAAATATGCTATAAAAAACAATCCTATGGAACGCTTCAGACGCTATCTCAAGGGGGATATTTCCCTTTGGGGAGTCATCCTCTTCTTTGCCCTGCTTTCCTTTCTGCCAGTGTATAGCTCGAGCAGCAACTTGGTGTATTTGGAAAGGACAGGTATCTCCACACGTGGATACCTGATAAGGCATGTGGGGCTGATCGCGGCGGGGCTTCTGATTATCTACCTAATCCATAGGTTTCCATATCGTTATTTTCGCCCATTGGCGCGACTGGGGCTACTGCTTTCGTGGATATTGCTTTTCTTTGCCTTGCTCAAGGGAAGCACCATAGAGGGGGCTAATGCCAGCCGCTGGATCTACATCATGGGGATTTCCTTTCAGCCATCGGCTTTTGCTATGATTATCCTACTGATGTATGTAGCCTCGTACTTGGCCGAGGTGTATGAGACCAAGTATAGCTTCGCCGAGAGTATATTGCCCTTATGGCTACCCGTAGGGATTACCTTGGCGATGGTTACCCTGCCAAACCTCTCCACAGGGGCGATGATGTACGCCATGGTGCTGATGGTGCTCTATATAGGGCGCTACCCGATTAAGTACATACTGGGCAGTAGCATACTGGCAGTGTTGCTCTTTGCCTTGTTCATGCTGGTTGTAAAAGCCTTTCCGGATGCCTTTCCGCATCGTGTGGACACGTGGAAGAACCGCATTGAGACCTTTATGAGCAAGGACAAGGAAGAGAACTACCAGTCGGAGCGCCAAGATGGCGATTGTCTCGGGTGGATTCTGGGGGCAAGGCGCAGGAAAGAGCGTGATGAAGAACCTCCTGCCACAGGGTTCGTCGGATTTTATCTTTGCTATAGTGGTCGAGGAATATGGACTATTGGGGGGCTCTGCCCTGATACTGCTATTTATCATTATGCTGGTGCGCTTTGTGGTCATCTCGATGAAAGCCACCACTATTTTTGGTAAATTGTTGGTCTTAGGGGTGGGAATCCCGATCGTCTTCCAAGGGTTTGTCAATATGGGCGTTTCCGTAGGTCTTTTGCCAGTAACAGGGCAGAACTTGCCGTTTTTCACCACAGGGGGTACCTCCATCTGGATGACCTGTATGGCGCTGGGAATCGTGCTCTCGGTAAGCTCCCATGGAGTGAAGAGTGATGAGAGAAAAGTGAAGAGTGAGCAGGGGTCAGAGGTCAGTGAGCAGGGGTCAGAGGTCAGTGAGCAGAGGTCAGATATAGATGAACGAATATAATAACTAAATTGAGCAGGCAAAGTAATTTCATATATTTACATTCTGAAAATGAATGTATTATGGAATTATTCAAGGGGAAAAATATCTTAGAGTTACTGAAGGCTTTAAAACAGACTTAGATTGCGAAGAATAGCTAGCTTCTTTAAAATGGGAAGATGGATATTGCTGTCGCAAATTACGAGGTATATATTCTTGGGTTTCA
>ERZ773054.2193-NODE-2193-length-10339-cov-2.540257_pt1 | contig 10339 bp, 9 predicted proteins | sample MGYA00580630_ERZ773054 | MGnify/ENA primary metagenome ERZ773054 (study PRJEB29015, sample SAMEA2737994) | human oral metagenome | biome: human oral; feature: human-associated habitat; material: dental | place: China | collected 2115 ... | reverse complement strand
TAAATGAGGCGGGCGAAATTTACGGCGATCAAATTTATAAAAACGGCCAAAATTTAGCGAGCGGTTTAAACTGCGGCGCGGTTAATGCAAACGATGTCTGCGCTAAATTTGACGAAGGCGGCGAGCGACTTGAAAACCCCGCGCAAAAATACGAATTTAGCGCCGTCATGCACGCCGGGCTTGAGATTTTCGAGAGCCATTTTCCAAATTTACCGCTGCTGCCGGGATTCATGCAGCTTGACTATGTCTTTGAGCTAGCTAGCTGTGTGGGTATCGACGTTAGCGGCCTTAATACGGTGGAAAATCTAAAATTTATGAAGTTTGTAAGACCTGGAGACGCACTTCGCGTTTGTTTTGAAAAACGCGGCGGCAAGCTTTACTTTGAGCTGTTTTGCAACGGTGAAAAGTGCTCGACTGGAAGGGCCGCGCTTTGAATAAATTTGCGTTTTTGGTGCCGTTTTACAACCATCCGCAAAATATAAAAGCCCTGATCGCCGCGCTAAAAACCTACGAGCTGCCAGTTATCGTCGTGGACGACGGCTCGGATGAGGCGAGCAAGCAAATTTTAGCAGAGCTTGAGCGTACGGAGGGTATCTTGCTGCTCACGCGCGCGCAAAACGGCGGCAAGGGCATCGCGATGAAGGACGGGTTTAAATTTGCTCTAGAGCGCGGTTTTAGCCACGTTTTGCAAATCGACGCCGATTTTCAGCACGACGCGGCGCTCATCGGCGAGTTTTTGCGCGAGAGCGAGGCGCATCCGCAAAGCATCGTCTGCGCAAATCCAATTTACGGCGATGATGCGCCAAAATCACGGGTCCACGGTAGGAAAATCACGAATTTTTGGGTCGTGATAAATACGCTAAGCCTTGGCATCAAAGACGCTATGTGCGGTTTTCGCGTATATCCTTTAGAGCGGTTTAAAAAAGCGGCGGCAAAGAGCAAGACAAATAGAATGGAATTTGACATCGAAATCCTAGTAAATGCCGCTAGGCAGGGCGTAGATATGCGCTGGATCGATACCTACGTGCGCTACGAAAAGGGCGGCGTTTCGCACTTTAAGATGCTACGCGATAACGCGCTAATCAGCCTCATGCACGCAAAATGCTTTTTTTCTCTGCCTAAATTTGCGCTGGGTAAAATTTGGCGAGCGTGCGGGTTAAATTCGAGCGAAAAAAACGCGGCAAACGCTCAAATTTCCGTAGAACCTCAGGAAAACGCCGAGCAAAATCTCTGGTGGAAAAAGCAGGAAAGAGGAGGGGCGTTTTTTTTAAGACTTAGCCTATTTTTGTCGCAAATTTTACCTGAGTTTGCGCTAAAGCTTATCGTTAAAATCATAGTTTGGTTTTATTATATATTTTCAAAAAACGAGCGCGAAAACATCGCAGCGTTTAGGCGAAATTTAAGCGAATTCGCAGGCTCGCAGATGCTAAAAGACACTAGCGTTTTTAGCCATTTTGAAGCCTTTGGCGGCGCTATTTGCGATAAATTTAGAGTCTGGAAAGGCAAGATCAAGGATGACGAGCTAGAGATCATAGACCTAGAGCGTATAAAAAGCGAACTAATCGGCGCGCAAAAAGGGCAAATTTTGCTCACGGCGCACCTTGGAAACGTCGAAATTTGCAAGGCTTTGGCTGCGCAGGTCAAGGGCTTTAGGATGGTGATTTTGACCTATGACGAGAACTCGCGCAAATTTAACGAAGTGCTGCGCGAAATCAGCAAAAATGACGGCAGCGTGCGCATGATGGCGGTAAATAAGCTAGACGTTGCCGCGATGCTGGAGCTAAAAAATATCGTCGAAAGCGGCGAGCATATCGGCATAATGGGCGACAGGACGCCTCTTGGCGGAGATAAGGCCGCGCGCGTGAAATTTCTGGGCAAGGAGGCCGGCTTTAACTACGGTCCGTACCTCATCGCGGGGATTTTAGGCGTAAAGATAAGCTCGCTGTGGTGCCAAAAGATAGACGGTAAATTTAGGATCGAGCTAGTGCCGTTAGCAAGCGCCGTAAAGCTAGGGCGAGATAGGGCCGCCGCAGCGCGCCAGTATCTACAAATTTACGTCCGCGAGCTGGAAAATCGCTGCAAGCAAACGCCTACGCAGTGGTTTAATTTTTTTGATTTTTGGAGATGAGATGATATCAAAATCAGTCGCGCTAAAGGCGCAGTTTTACGACGTGGACAGTATGAACGTCGTGTGGCACGGCAACTATGTGAAGTATTTTGAGACGGCTAGGTGCGCGCTACTGGAGGAGATAGGTTACGACTACGAGGCGATGAGGGCGGACGGCTACGCCTACCCGATCGTAAAAATCGAGGCCAAATATGTAAAGCCCGTATTTTTCGGCGACGAGATCGAGGTAGAGGCGACGCTAAAGGAGTGCGAGTGCTTTCTAAAGATCGGCTACATCGTAAAAAGCGCCAAAACAGGCGAGACGCTGTGCACGGGCGCGAGCTCGCAGGCGGCTGTTGATATGCGCGCGATGCAGACGTGCTTTGAGATCCCGCAAGAGCTACAAAATGCAATAAAAAGGTATGTAAATGAAAAAAATAGCGATAATTTTTAGTTTGGCGGCGAGCCTGATGGGGCTTGATTTTAACGAGATAAAATCTCAAATCAAAACGCAAAATATCAGCGGCGAGTTTGCTCAGACGAAGTTTTTGAGCGGATTTAACGTGGAGTTTAAAAGCTACGGTAAATTTAAACTCAGCCAAAGCGAGCTGCTCTACGACACGCTAAGCCCGATCGCGGTTAGCATCGTCATAAACGAGCACGGGATTTTTCAAAAAAGCGGCAACCAGCTCATAAAAATCGATCAAAATTTTGATAAAAAGCTCTTTTTATCCATCATAAAGCTCGATAAAGACGAGCTTGAGAAGGAATTTGTCTTTAAAATCTCGGGCGATAAAAGCAACTGGAAAATAGAGCTGACGCCAAAAAATCTGCTGCTAAAACAAATCTTTACGCGAATCTTGGTCGGAGGCGATAAATACGTCAAAAAGATCGTGCTAAACGAGGTTAGCGGCGATAAAACGGTAAATGATTTTTACAACGTAAAATGAAAAAATCCGCGCGTTTTTTTATCTTTTTAGCGGCGTTTTTAGCCGCGCTCGCCGTTTGTTTTACAAACGCGAAAAAGATAAACGCGGATATTTTTTCTCTCGTAAATTACGAAAACTCTACCGAGCAAACCGCGTTAAAAGCGATGCTTGATAGCGCTTCAAACGAGTTTTTGCTGGTTTCAAATTCGCCTAAGTTTTTAGAAAAAAGCGAAATTTTAGCCGAGCAAAGCGGAGTTTTTGAGGAGTACCGCGCAAAGCAGGACGTAAATTTAACCTCCTATCTAACTCAGCTAAACACCCTAAAAATCGCGCTTTTAAACGAGCAAACCTTTGAACTTTTGGTAAAAGATAAAAACGAGTTTTTTAAACAAAGCGCGCAAAATTTATTTAATCAGTTTGCTTTTAAGCCGCTTAATGCGAAAGATGATTTTTTCGCCTTAAGCTCGCATATGAGCCTGGATGGCTCAAAAATCAGCCTAAATTTGTCAAATTTGATGCTAGAAGCCGCACACGGGGGCGGGAAATTTTACCTCGTAAAAGCGCGCCTAAAGCCTGGCTACGAACCGCGAAATTTGATCAAATTTTATGAAAACGTAAGCGAGATGGCGGCTGGGGACGCAGTACAGGCTTACGCTAGCTGCGGCGCGCTATACGGAGCCTACGGAAAAAGGAGCGGCGACAAAGAAAGTGCCGCTATGAGCGCGGTTTCGCTTAGCCTTTGCGCCATTTTTTTGCTGCTCGCGTTTAAAAATTTGCGCATTTTTTGCGTCGTTTTCGTCGCGATTTTCGGCTTTGCGTGCGGGCTTGCGGCTTCGCTTTTGATCTACGAGAGCCTTAGCGTCATGGTCGTGGTTATCGGCACGAGCCTGGTCGGACTGATGTTTGACTTTGCGCTGCACTGGCTGGGTAAAAATCAAAACGCGCCGGTGGCGGCTGCAAGCGTGCGTCCGATGCTTAAAATTTTCCTGCTCGGGCTTTGCATCACGATGAGCGGATACGGCGTTTTTGCCTTTTCGTCGCTTGAGCTGCTGCGCCAAACGGCGATATTTTCGCTATTTACGCTGCTTGGGGCGTTTTTATTTACCTATTTTTGCTTGCCTTTTATATTTGAGGGCGCGACGTTTTCGCAAAGCGCCGTGTTTTCGCGTTTTTTTGATAAATTTGCGGGACTTTGCGAGCGCGCGGCGAGAGCGATAAATTTAAAAATTTTACTCACCGCATTTGCGCTTTGTGCGGGAATTTTGGCGCTAAATTTTAAAAGCTTAAGCGCGCCCGAGCAGATAAAAGACTACGCAAACTCGCCTGCGCAGCTGCTGGAGCAGTCTAAAAAGATCAGCGAGATAACGGGCGCCGCGCCGCAAAACTCCGTCATCGTGCTAAAGGGCGGAGACGATCTAGTCGGCGATGAGAAGCGGCTAATGCGCGAGCTAAAGCAGGCAAATCTCGTCAAAGACTACGCTTCGGTTTCTAAATTTATCCTAAGTCTGGCCGAGCAGGAAAATGTAAAAAATATCTTTAAAGAGGCCGCGCAGGACGAGGAAATCTTTAAAATTTACGCTCAGTTTGGCTTGCCCCGCGAGCTAGTAAAATCCGAGCTTGAAAAGATCGCAAACGCCAAAACTATAGGCGCTAGCGAGATTTTAGAATTTGACGCGGCAAAAAATTTGACGCGATTTTTACCGAGCCCAAACAGTAGCGCGGTATACGCCGAGGGGCTTGCGGGCGGCGCAAAAACGGATGAAATTTTAAAATCAAACGGCGCATTTAGCATAGATTTCGCAGGCGTCCTAAACCAAAATTTGACCGAGGCTAAGGCCTGGGCTGCGGTGCTAAAGGGCGGCGCTTTTTTGCTTGCGTTTGCGCTTTTGTGGGCGTTTTTCGGTGCGGCGCGCTCGCTTTTGGTTATGAGCGTCATCGCGCTTGGCGTGCTAGTCGTGCTTTGCGGTTTTACGGCGCTTGGCGTTCACGTAAATATTTTTGCGATTTTCGGGCTTATCTTGGCAAGCGCGGTCGGGATTGATTATCTCATTTTTGCGCTAAACGAGGATCTGTCGCGACGGGAGCGCGTATTTGGGATATTTGCCGCGTTTATCACGAGCTTTATCTCGTTTTTTGCGCTTAGTTTTAGCCAGACGCCCGCGGTTAGCGTTTTTGGGCTTGCAGTTAGCCTTTGCGTCGCGTTTTACGGGCTTGCCGCCTGCACGCTCGCTATGAAAAATTTGGCTTAAATTTAGCAAAAAGATGTATAATCGCAAGCTTACGCAGCGCGAAATTTGACCCACACGGGCGCGCTAAATTTAATAAAATGGAAAGAAAATGCTAAAAATAAACGGCAAAGATGGGGGCGAATTTATCGGCAAAACCGTAGCGCAACTGCTCGCCGCAAAGGGGCTAAAGCCTGAGCGCATCGCAGTCGAGCTAAACGGCGAAATCTTGCCGAAAGATAAATTTGATACGGTGCTAAGAGACGGCGACTCGGCCGAGATAGTGCATTTTGTAGGCGGAGGCTGATATGAAAAATGACGAAAAAGACGATATTTTAGAGCTTGGCGGGCATAAATTTGGCTCGCGCTTTATCCTGGGATCGGGTAAATTTTCGCTACCTCTTTTGGAGGCCGCGGTACACGAGGCGGGCGCGCAGATCGTGACGCTAGCGCTTCGGCGCGTGAACGAGGGCGGGATAGAAAATATCCTGGACTTTATCCCAAAGGGCGTGACGCTACTACCAAACACCTCAGGCGCCAGAAACGCCGATGAGTGCGTGCGTATAGCAAAGCTCGCGCGCGAGGCCGGCTGCGGCGATCTTGTCAAGGTTGAGGTCATCAGAGACAGCAAATACCTGCTGCCCGATAACTACGAGACGATAAAAGCGACCGAAAAGCTCGCAAACATGGGCTTTGTCGTGATGCCATATATGTATCCCGACCTAAACGTAGCGCGCGATCTGGCGTCGGTGGGGGCTGCGTGCGTGATGCCGCTGGGCGCTCCGATCGGGACGAACAAAGGCCTTTGTACGCGCGAATTTATCAAAATTTTGCTCGCCGAGATAGACCTGCCCGTGATCGTGGATGCGGGTATCGGTAGCCCTGCGCAGGCGTGCGAAGCGATGCAGATGGGCTGCGCGGCCGTCATGGCAAACACCGCTATCGCAACTGCTGGCGACGTAAAAACGATGGCGCGAGCATTTGCGCTGGCGATTCAGGCGGGCAGGTTGGCGTACCTATCGGGGCTTGGCAATGTAAGCGAGAGTGCTAGGGCGTCGAGTCCGCTGACGGGATTTTTGGAGTGAATTCGGCTTTAAATTTGATGATATAAAAACGGCGTCAAATTTGAGGCGGGCGATGATTAAATTTGCCTCGTTAAATTCTGCGAATTTTAAATTTGATAAATTTGCCGAGTTTTAAATTTAGCGGCGTAAAAGCGCAGGTCTGGGCGCGTAAATTTTGCCGCCTTGCGTCCTAAAAACTATCAAATTTAACGCCTAAAATTTAGACGAAAAACGGAGAAATATTTGAAAAATATAGACGTGATGGAGTATGCGGCGGACGCCCAGCGTATCGACGAAACGCTGATGCGGCGGGTGCTAGCCGCGCGCGAGGGCTACGACTACGAGAAATTTGACGCCCTCAGCGTAAAGCGCGCTCTGGGTGAAGAAAATCTAAGCCTAGAGGGACTAAAAGCGCTTCTAAGCCCCGCTGCGGGCGCATTTTTAGGCGAGATGGCGGAGGCGGCGCGAGATAGGACACGCAGGCAGTTTGGCAACTCGGTGCAGTTTTTTACGCCGCTTTATATCTCAAATTTTTGCGATAGCGACTGCGTATACTGCGGCTTTAGCTCGCGAAATAAGATCTCGCGCGTACGGCTAAAGGCGGACGAGGCTGCGACAGAGCTAGCAAATATCGCAAAAAGCGGGCTAAAAGACGTGCTCATCCTAACCGGCGAAAGCGCGAAAAAAAGCGACCTGGGCTATATCGGCGAGGTATGCAAGGAGGCGTCTAGGTTTTTTAGTAACGTCGGCGTCGAGATCTATCCGCTAAATGCCGACGAATACGCGTTTTTGCACGGTTGCGGCGCGGACTACGTCGTGGTTTTTCAGGAGACTTACGACCCGGTGGCGTATGCGAGATTTCACCTCGGCGGCGTCAAGCGCTCGTTTGCCTACCGCTTCCACGCCCAGGAGCGCGCTCTCATGGGCGGTATGCGCAGCGTCGGATTTGCCGCGCTTTTGGGGCTTGACGACTTTAGAAAGGACGCTCTAGCCACCGCGCTGCATGCTCATCTCATGCAGCAAAAGTACCCGCACGCCGAGATCGCGCTATCTTGCCCGCGCCTTCGCCCCGCGATAAACAAGGCTCACGTCGGCCCGAGGGACGTCGATGAGAGGGCGCTATTTCAGGTCATCTGTGCGTACCGCCTTTTTTTGCCCTACGCAAATATCACGATCTCCACGCGCGAGTCGGCGCGATTTAGAGACGGTGTCATCGCAGTCGCCGCGAACAAAATTTCAGCCGGCGTTAGCACTGGCGTGGGGACGCACTCCGATAAGGCCAAAAAGGGCGACGAGCAGTTTGAGATCAGCGATGCGCGCTCGGTTGATGAGATACTAGGCGCCGTGCGAGGGCTAAATTTGCAGCCCGTGATGAGCGAGCATATTTACGTTTGAGGCATCGGCTCTTTGCTACGGGTTTTGCGGACGTAAAATTTAGCTTTTGGAGTAAGGGCGATGGATTTTGGTAAATTTGAGCTCGTTTGGGTGACGAACCGCCGTTTGAGCGAGGATTTTTTCGCGGACGTTAGGTGCGTAGCGCAGGGTGGCATGGCGGATAAAATTTTGCTTAGGGAGAGCGATTTGCCTGAGCGCAAATACGAAAATTTAGCCCGCAAAACGCTTGAGATTATCGCCGAGTGCGGCTCTAACGTGCAGCTTGTTTTGCATACTCACTCAAGCGTCGCAAGCAAACTAGGCATCTACGAACTACATCTACCGTTTGCTAAATTTATGGCGTCAGGCGGTGAGCGGGCTGTAAATTTGACGGGTTCAAATTTGGCTAAATTTAATGGAAATTGCGCGGATAAAGACGAAATTAGTGGCACTTATGCGCCGAATTTGACGCAAAAGCTTAAGATTGGAGTTTCGGTACACTCTTTAGACCAGGCTCTAGCGGCGCAAGGGCTGGGTGCCGATTACGTCGTGGCGGGGCATATTTTTGATACGCCTTCTCATGCTCTGGAGCGGGGCAGAGGGCTTAAATTTTTGCGGGAGATTTGCGAGAGCTTAAAAATAAAAACCTACGCTATCGGCGGGATAAATTTTGAAAATTTAAGCGCGATCAAAGACGCGGGTGCGGCCGGTGCGTATATGATGCGAGGATTTTTAGGCTAAATTTAGGGCGCTTTGCCTACGCGCCGGTACCAAAAATCAGATCAAAGCCTAGCCGTAGCACAAAAATAAAATTAGCCTTTGTCGCAAAAGCTCGTAGGTTTTGCTACTCTGCGCATCGCCGTTAAACCGCGCTTGCGGCGCGTTTGGGTTTAAAAATACGCGTCGCAGCTCTAAAATGGCTTGAAAATTGGGTGCGCGAGGGCTTTGCGCGAGCTAAATTTAAAGGAAATAAATGCGAGATAACTGGCTAGAATACGACTTTATCGGCGAGTTTTAAAAGGACGGTCTGGCTACGATTTGCGGTAAAAGCAAAAAATGGGGGCTGATAAACTCAAGCGGCGAGGAGGTTTTGCCCTGCGTTTACGATAACGTTTGGTGCTTGCCCGAGTTTTTTACGTTCGAAAAAAACGGAAAGCTCGGCCTAGCAAATGCGCAAGGAAAAATCGTCCTGTCCTACGAATACGGCGATATCGTAGGCGATGAAGGGGCGGGCTTGGAGCCTTTATTTCGTGCGAAAAAGGGCGAAAAATGGGGCGTCGTAGATAAAGACGGGGCCGTTTTGGCGCCTTTTGAATTTGATGAAATTTCTGAGGTCGGGCAGGACTTTATCATCGCCGCAAAAGGCGAAAAATGGGGTATAGCAAATAAACGCGGCGAAGCTCCAGGCGGGTTTTGTTACGGCAGCGCGAGCTTGGTTGGTTGCGGGGGTTTATTTAAAGTTTCAAAAGACGGCGAGTTTTTGCTGGTTGATATAAACGGCGAGGCGAAATTGCCCGCGAGCTACTATATCGATTATTTTTGTGACGGTTTTGCTGCCGTGCAAAAAGGCGGATCCGCTAGGCCCGTAATCGGCGGAAAATGGGGCTACGTAAATAGTTGCGGCGAGCTTGTTATCCCCTGCAAATACGACGAGGCAGAGTGGTTTTGCGAAGGGCTGGCTAAGGTTAAAAAGGACGGACGCGAGCTTTTTATAAACCGAAACGATGAGGTCGCGTTTTACTGTAAATTTGACGAAACGAGGGATTTTTGTAGAAGACTAGCCGCGGCAAGGGAGGGCGAGAAATGGGGTTTTATAGACAAAAACGGAGAAGCTATGATACCTTTTAAATTTGACGAGGTCGGTATACCGGGTAAAAACGGCTTTACGGTAGTACGAGAGGGCGAAAAGTACGCAATCGCGGGCAAAGACGGCATAACCGTCCCCTTTGAATACGATTTTCTAGACGAGTGCGAGGACGGCGTATTTATAGCGCAAAAGGACGGAAAATACGGGCTAATATCAAGCACGGGCGATATACTCGCTCCGCTAGACTTTGACGATATAGACATTTTTGAGGATGGGCTGGCTAAGGCTGAAAAGGACGGCAAAGTCGGCTTTTTAGACGTAAACGGACGAGTTGCGATACCGTTTAGATACTGCAGGGCAAGCGCTTTTAAAGGCGGTATCGCTTCTGCTCAAAAAGAGGACAAATGGTATATCGTGGATAAAAACGGCAAAACGGTCGCGCCAAAATAACATAGGCGCAAATTTAACCGTTTTGCGCGGCGCTTAAAAAGCGGTAATAAACTAAAACTAAACGCAAAGGAACAAAAATGGACGAAAACAAAAAGATAATCGTCGAAAAAATGATAGCCTACGAAAAAAGGCTGATTAGCCCGGATCATAATTTTAACGAAGATACGCTTTGCGCGTGGATTTTAGAGGCTTGCGAGTTTGCTTTTGATAACTTTAAGGAAAAAGATACTTTTGCTTTCGAGTATTTGTACGAGTACAGGGTCGCTACCGTAGGGCTACGGCTGATGATGGGTTTGAAGAAATTTTATCCGCAGTTAAAATCCTCTCAAAAGGTCGTCGATACGATTTTAGCCGTCATAGAATACGAAAAATACGGCGGCGGA
>ERZ773054.2192-NODE-2192-length-10340-cov-11.877491_pt1 | contig 10340 bp, 4 predicted proteins | sample MGYA00580630_ERZ773054 | MGnify/ENA primary metagenome ERZ773054 (study PRJEB29015, sample SAMEA2737994) | human oral metagenome | biome: human oral; feature: human-associated habitat; material: dental | place: China | collected 2115 ... | reverse complement strand
CATGACCATCGCAATCTGCGCTTTAATCTTCAAGCCAATCTACCTCCTCCATGCGGCGCACGACGACATAGGAGTCGCGCTGATTCCCCGTCGGTCCATAGTAGTTGAATCCATAGCTGAGCTGCCCATAGCCGCCGATGAGATGAGTGGGCTTTAGATGGATGTGGGTCGGTGTGTTGTGGGTCCCCGCACGCGTGCCCGAGATCTTTGACCCCGGCACATTGATGTGGCGATCCTGCGCGTGGTGCATAAAGACCGCTCCCTGCGGGATGCGCGGCGAGACGACGACGCGCGAGGCGACGACGCCATTGCGGTTGTAAAGCTCGATCCAGTCGTTGTCCACGACGCCAATCTCCGCCGCGTCCTTCTCACTCATCCAGACGCTCTGTCCGCCGCGGAACATCGTGAGCATCTGCTGCGCATCGAAGTACATGCTGTGCGTACTCCACTTGTTGTGGGGTGTCAGGTACTTCAGCGTGATTTCCTTCTGCGTGCCGTTGAGCGACTTATTCATTGGACGGAAGTCAAGGATCGGGCGATAGATCGCCTGTGCCTCACCGAACTCGCGCATAACCTCGTGATCCATGTAGAAATGCTGCCGTCCTGTCAGTGTGCGGAACGGAATCAGTTCCTCCACATTGTTCGTAAAAGGGGTATAACGGCGATTCTGATTGCTGCCCGTAAAGGTCGGCGCGGTGATTGTCTCGCGCGGCTGCGCGATGACCTTGTCATAGGTGAAGCGCTCCTCCTCGCGGTCTTTGGCGAGGCGTACGAGATCCGTCAGACCCGTGCGCTTCTCGACCGCCGCCCAAGCGCGTACCGCCGTCCTGCCGCAGGTGGTCGGGGACATGCCGAGCACGGCGTCGATGGCCTGCCGCGCCTCATAGATGGAGGGACAGCCGTAGGACACATAGTCCTTGTTCTGGATGATGCCGTTGCGCTGGCGGATCTCCTCGTAGTCCTCCGCCGAGTCCCATGTATTGCCGTGGCTCGCCGTCTTGCCGCCCGCATTCGGACCGAGCGCGATCCACTTTTCGTAAAGCTTTGTATAGTCGATGGTGTTGGACGCGATATTTGGCATCGTCTTGCCGGGGACCGGCTCGCACTCGCCCTTGCTCCAGTCGCGCACAACGCCGTCCGGCTGCGCAAGCTCCGCCTCGCTGTCGTGCCCAAGCGGTGTCGCGGCGATGTTGGTGTAGGGCGCAAGGTGCGCCTCCTTTGCGACCTCTGAGACTGCCTTGGCAAGCGTCCGATAGATGTCCCAGTCCGTCCGCGACTCCCAGAGCGGATCGACCGCGGGCTGGAAGGGATGAACGAAGGGGTGCATATCCGTCGAGGAAAGATCCGTCTTTTCGTACCACGTCGCCGTCGGTAGCACGATGTCGGAGTAGAGGGCGTTGCCCGCCATGCGGAAATCGAGCGAAACGAGGAGGTCGAGTTTGCCCTCAAGCGCACCGCCCGGCTGCATCAGCTCCTCCTTTTCACGCCACTTCACCTCCTGCGGGCGCACCGCCGCATCCTCCTCCTGGAAAATGCTGTTTTCCGTGCCGAGGAGGTACTTGAGAAAGTAGTCGTTGCCCTTCGCGGACGAGCCGAGGAGGTTGCAGCGCCAGACAAAGAGGTTGCGCGGGAAATTCTCCGGCGCATCCGGATCCTCACAGGCAAACTTCAGGCTCTTATCCTTGAGACTCTGAACGATATATTCCTTGATGCCGTCCGCGCCCTCATAGCCCGCCGCCTTCGCCTCTGCCGCAAGCTGGTTCGAGCCGCAGTTGAAGGTCGGATAGGACGGCGCCCACCCAAGGCGCGTGGCGAGCACGGCGTAGTCCGCCGGGTGCTGATACCGCGCCTGTTCATTCGCCGCCGTGATAGCATCCGTCTGAATCTCATCGCTGCGCCACTGGTCGGTCGCGAAGTAGTAAAATGCCGTGGAGTTCTGAAGCTTCGGCGGTCCCTGCCAATCGCTGCCCGTCATGATGCGTGCCCAGCCCTCGTTCGGGCGCAGCTTTTCCTGACCGACGTAGTGCGCCCAGCCGCCGCCGTTGCGCCCCTCACAGCCCGTAAAGAGGAGGAGGTTGATGATGGTGCGGTAAACCGCATCCGCATGGAACCAGTGGTTGATGCCCGCCCCCATGATAATCATGGTTCTGCCGTTCGTCTTGATGGCGTTGTCCGCGATTTCACGCGCGGTTTTAATGACGAGCGCGGGGGCGATGCCCGTATACTTTTCCTGCCATGCGGGCGTGTACGGGGTATCGTCCTCGTACGAGCCTGCGCTCTCGCCGCCGATGCCGCGGTCGATGGCATAGTTGGCGAGCGTGAGGTCATAGACGGTCGTGACGAGCACCTCGCCCGCCGCTGTCTTGACGCTACGCACAGGAACGGCACGCGTGAGCGTGCGCTCCCTGCGGTCGTTGCCGAAATACGGCAGTACAACCTCGACCGTGCCCGTCTTGTCGTTCCAAACCGAAAGGCGCGGGCAGATCTCCGCGCCCGTGTCGCGATTCTCCTCACGGATGTTCCACTTTTCCTGGTCGCTCCAACGCTCGGCAAGCGTGCCGTTCGGAATGACAATCTCACCTGTCATATCATCCACGACATAGTAACGGAAATCCGCATGCTTTTCCTCACGTCCCATGTCGCGCGAGGAGAGCATACGCCCGGGGACATAGGTGCCGTCCGCACGCTGCTCGATGCGCACGAGGAACGGGAAATCCGTAAATTTCCGCGTATAATCGAGGAAGAACGGCACCGTCTTATCCACATAATACTCTTTGAGAATGACATGTCCCATCGCCATCGCCATCGCGGAGTCGCTGCCCACCTTGAGCGGGATCCACGTATCGGCGAACATCGAGGACTCGGCATAATCGGGTGCAATCGAGACAACCTTTGTGCCCTTGTAGCGCACCTCCGCCATAAAGTGCGCGTCCGGCGTGCGCGTGAGCGGTACGTTCGAGCCCCATGTGATGAGGTAGCCCGCATTGTACCAGTCGCTCGACTCGGGCACGTCCGTCTGCTCGCCCCAGATCTGCGGGCTCGCTGGCGGCAGGTCGGCGTACCAGTCATAGAACGAGAGACCGACGCCGCCCATCATCTGGATAAAACGAATACCCGCTGCATAGCTCAGCATCGACATCGCCGGGATAACGGAGAAGCCGAAGATGCGGTCGGAGCCATAGGTGTATGCCGTGTAGAGCACGGAGGCGGCGATCAGCTCGCTGACCTCCTGCCAGTTCGAGCGCACAAAGCCGCCCATACCGCGCGCCTGCTTGTACTTCTTTTTCTTCGCGGGATCGGAGGCGATGCTCTTCCACGCCTCGTACGCATTCGGATGCGCCGCACGCGCCTCACGCCAAAGCGCCGCGAGTTCCCCGCGCATATACGGGTACTTCACGCGGTGCGGACTGTAGAGATACCACGAGAACGTCGTTCCACGCGGGCAGCCGCGCGGCTCGAAGTCCGGCATGTCCGGCGCCGTTTCGGGATAGTCCGTTGCCTGATTCTCCCACGCCACAATCCCGTTCTTGACGTGGATGTTCCAGCTGCACGAGCCCGTGCAGTTGACCCCATGCGTCGAGCGCACGGTCTTGTCGAACGACCAACGGTCACGGTACATGTTCTCCCATGCGCGCCCGCCCTCGTGCATCTCGGCATGACCGCCTGCAAGCTCCGACGTAGGAATCAGATACTTGAACTTTTTGAAGATACTGCTCACGCCTTCACCCCTCCATTATTTTCATTTGTATTGAAAAGACTTATATACACAATATAATTTTACTATAACGACGTTTGTCCCGCTGTGAGCAAAATCACAGTTCGGCAAAATTTTATAATTGAAAACTATTCTTGCAATTAGGTTTGTCTATCGTGTACGGCATACGAAACTATGCTATAATAAGCCTCTGTGAGAATACGGTGCAAAGGAGCAGCATTTTGCAGGTACAGGTGAACGTAAAGCGCTTCGGGAAGCGCAGAAACGCAATTGAGACGCGTCCCTATGAGATCGGTGCGGTGCACAGCATTGGCGGGCTGATTGCGGCGTTCGTCACGGCGGAGGTCACGCGCTTCAATCAACGGGCGGCGGCGGGGGAGACAGCGCTCGCCTATCTGACGAGTGAAGAGATCGCGGATGCCGCTACGGTCGGCAAGGTTGGGTTCGGCGCGGACTACAACGGGAAAGTGCAGGATCTCGCGGCGATTGCGAACGCACACCAGTGCTTCACCGACGGCATCTATCGGATTTTCGTAAACGGTGCGGAGCTAGAGGGGCCGCTCGACACGCCTGTCACGCTCCATGAAAACGACGAGATCACCTTTGTCCGCCTGACAATGCTCGCGGGACGTATGTGGTAAACGTAAGGAGAAATGTGCATGATCAGCTGCTATCTGAACGATGAGGAAATGACCGCCTATCTGAAAAACCTGAAAGCAGGACGCAAGTCGCTCGATGCGCAGAACAAAGCCCTGCTCGATGCGCTCTTTTTCTATCAGGACGAGGACGGCGATCCCGACTATGACTGGGATCGCATCGTGGAGAATTTTCAGCGCAGCAGCCGCGGCAAGGTCTGCACGGCGGAAGATATCCTGCCGCCCGTGCTCTACCCCGCCTTTGACCTCATGATGGGGTGTGAGCTGCGCGCAGATCTGGCGGACATCGCGAGCAGTCTTGCCGACTACCCATATACAACGGGCTGTCATCGCCGCCTGATCCGCTCACGCGACTATCATCAACACGCCCCTCGCATCTGGGGGCTGGTCCAGCGGCTGATTCGCCAGCACATCTCCGGGCTGACCGTGCCGCAGCTCCTGCGCAGGGAGTACGATGTGGCGAAGTACGGCAGCAGCTTCCTCCCGTCCGTGCAGATCGCCGCGCGGCTCGACCGCGGGGATGCGGAGGTGCTCGCCATCACGCGCGATATGCTCCTCAGCGAGAACAATACGAACATCCTCACCTACGAGGCGCTCTGCGGCATCTTCCAATCACGCAGTGCAGAGCTTGTGGAACTCGTCGGAAAACTCCTGCTTGCGGGCAAGCTGCAGGAGGGGCTGCGGCAGGCGATCTGCGAGACGATGGACTGCGGGCGGCAGGAACACTTTGCCTACATGATGGGGCTGATTGCAGAGCACGATCTCATCCGCTTCTCGTCCGTGCGCCGCGCGATTGCAACAACCATCGGCGTCAGCGGCACATACGCCGACCGTGTGGACAAGAAGCAGCTCGCGCTGATGCTCCGCGTGCTGCAAAATCCGCAGGAGGCGGACGCACTCATCGAAAGTGCGGACAATGTTGAGGCAATGGTCGGGCTGTGGAGCAAGGGAAGCCGAGATCTCAAAGAATTGATCGCGGGTATGGAACATATGATAGAGGGAGGCAAGCCGCACTCCGTTCTGCTCGTCTCGTATTATCTGAACGTGATACAGGACGAAGCATATGCACGGCGCACAGCAAAACGCGTACTCGCGGAAATCACAAATGCCGTTCCCGATGCTGAGGACATGAAGTGCATTGCCTGCTATCTCCCCTTTGTGACGGGGAACTTCCGTATTTGGGATGCCGAGGAATTTACCAAGACATTCGACCCATCGGAGTACTTTGAGAGCACGGAGGAGGCGGCCGCCTTCTTCGATCTCTGCGAACGCGCAATGGATCAGATGAAGCGCAAGGAGATCGAATACCGCCCGTGCATCTTCCCGTGGTACGGGATAACGCTGACGAAGGATACACTTGCAGAAGGCATGATCCTCGCCGCGCTTTGCGCGAAGGGCACACTGACCGACCGCGTTGCGCCCATCCTTCCAAGTGTCTACATGGGAGGTCAGGCGGCGTACATCCTCCTCAAGGAGCCAACGTCAGAGACGCAGCAGGCGGCGGTGATCGAGCTGCTCCGCTCCATTCCCGAGACGGCAAAGGACATTCTCACGAAAAACAATCTCGTGCCACACCACCGCGCTGCCCTCACCGCTCTGCTGCGTCTGAAGAATCCACAAACGCGCCGCGCGGTGCTCGATCTCCTCTACATGCAGGAGGACGCTCCTCTGTACGCGACCATCGCGGAACTCCTCGCCCAGAAGGACGTGAACAAGCGCCTCGGCGGTCTCGACCTCCTCCTGCGCTGCAAGGCGGACGGGCGCATCGCACAGGAGGAGCTGCTCACCCTCGCACACGGCATCCAAAAGCCCACCTCGGACGAGCAGGTGCTGATCGACGAACTGACGGGAGGAACGAACGCAGATGAGCAGGAGCGCGCACTCTATGACGCATCCTATACGCCGGACTTCAAGATCGAGATCACGGAGGCAGAGAACGCAGACGGCGTGACAGGCGGCTGCGATGCGGCGGCACATACCGTCCGCGTTGTCAACACGCTCACGCTTGCGGACATTTTTCCACGCTCGGATGAAGAGCTGCTCGCCATCATCGAAAAGCTGAGTGCACTCTACACCGAACACGAGGACTATGAATATCGACGGCGCAACTACGGCAGCGAGGAGACAACGCTCTCTGCGGGCTTCCATGAGGCGGCATCGGAGCCCGCAGACGGCATCGACGCGCCTCTTTGCCGCTATCCGCTCGCCGAAGTATGGGAGGATTTTTACAAGCGGGAGATCAGGGATTTCGCAACGCTCTATCAGCTTGCCGTTGCACTCCGTATGCCGAAGGTGGAGGACGCGCACTTTGCGGAGGCGCTTGACCGCATTACGGAGCGGGACTGGACGGCTCTCCCCGATGTCCTTGCCGCGAAAAAACTGAACTACTTCGGCGATGGCTATGGCGGTCAGACATCGGGGCGCGAGGTCATCCGCATTCTCTATGTGACGCACGCACATAAAAACCAGCCGTTCGTCTTTGCCGCAGGGCTGCTTCTGATGAGCCGTGCCTATGAATGCTTTGACGAAAAGATCTTCCTAAAGGAAGATCACAGTCGATGGAGCATACATCGGACACGCCAGATCATGCACCACGATCCCCTGATGCAGACGGCCCTGCATGGCGCACGCCTCTATCGAGATGATACGGATTTCGCCCAGTCCTACGCCCTGCGCCTGCGGATGACAGAGCGCATCGAAGCAGAGCTTCTGCGCACGGAGCAGGAGCCGGAGGCGGGACTCGTCGGCATCATCGAGCATGCCAAGGCGCACCTCCTCGGCATGGAGGAGAAGGACGCGTTCTACAAGATGCTCCTCGGCGCACCGACGGATAACATGAGTGCGGAGGCAGCAGACCAACAAAGATCCGTGGAAGAGGATCGCATACGAGTTTTGGAGCGCTATCGGGGCGGCACGCTGCCCGACAAGACCGATCCCGCGTGTGAAGCAATTCAGACAGAGAACGTGCTCGCCTTTATCAAGGAGGAGGGACAGCATGTCATCGACACGATTGTCGCGGCTGAACTCAGGCGCGGTGACACGCCCACACGCCACTCCTCCATCGTACGCAGCATCCGCCGCGTCGAAGGCATCCCGACGCTCGTGCACATCCTGCAGGCCCTCGGCGCACTTAAGCTCGACCGTAGCAGTTGGTACTATGGTTCGAATGCGGCAAAGGCATCGACGCTCAGCCATCTGCTGCGCGTCTCCTACCCGTGCGCGGGGGAAACAGCGACAGATCTGAAGGCAACACTTACGGGAGCGGGCATCGCACAGCAGCGCCTCATCGAGACCGCGATGTACGCGCCGCAGTGGATCCCGCTCCTTGAGGCATATCTCGGCTGGCGCGGCATGGCGAGCGGCTGTTATTACTTCCAAGCGCATATGTGCGAAGTTCCTCGGGACATGGAGAGCATCATCGCCAAATACACACCGATCCCCATCGAGGACCTGCAGGAGGGCGCATTCGATATTGACTGGTTCCATGCGGCGTATAAGGAGCTCGGCAAGGCGCATTTCGACGCACTCTATGAGGCGGCAAAGTACATCTCTGACGGTGCAAAGCACACGCGGGCGCGCAAGTTCGCCGACGCCGTACGCGGTGTGATGAAGCTCGCCGACGTGGAGAAGGAAATCACGGCGAAGCGCAACAAGGACCTCGTTATGAGCTATGGTCTCATCCCCCTCAAGCGTGCACGCGAGAAGGACATGCTCGCACGCTACGCATTCCTGCAAAACTTCCGCAAGGAGAGCAAACAGTTCGGCGCACAGCGCCGCGCGAGCGAGGCGAAGGCAGTCGAGATCGCCCTCGCGAACCTCGCGCGTGCCTGCGGCTTTGCCGACGTGACGCGCCTCGTGTGGACGGCGGAGACGGGACTTATCCAGGAGCACGCCGCACACTTTGCGCCCAAGACGGTGGACGGTGCGGAGCTTTGGATTGACGTGGCAGAGGACGGCAGGGCAAGTGTCGTCTGTGCGAAGGACGGCAAGGCACTCAAGTCCATCCCCGCCAAACTGAAGAAGCACGCCTATGTCGTGGAACTGAAGAAAGCGGAGAAAAACCTGCGTGAGCAATACCGCCGCGCGAAGAAGATGCTCGAGGAGGCGATGGAGGACGGTACACCGCTCTTCGCTTATGAAATCGCAAATATCATCGAGAATAATCCCGTGATTGCGCCGCTGCTGCAGACACTCGTTTTTGAGTTGGACACGGCACTCGGCTTTTACGAAGACGGCGTACTCGCTGCCCCCGACGGCACGCGCACAGCGGTCGCGGCGGATGCGGAACTAAAAATCGCCCACGCGCTCGATCTCTATGAGAGCGGCACATGGGCGGCATATCAGAATTATCTTTTTGAAAACAAACTCAAGCAGCCATTCAAGCAGGTATTCCGTGAGCTCTATGTCAAGACGGCGGACGAACGCGGAAAGGAGACGAGCCTGCGCTATGCAGGGCACCAGATCCAGCCCGCGAAGACCGTCGCGCTGCTCAAAACGCGCCGTTGGGTCATCGACGGCACGGAGGGACTGCAGCGCGTCTACTACAAGGCGAACATCATCGCACGCATCTACGCGCTTGCCGACTGGTTCTCACCCGCCGACATCGAGGCGCCGACACTCGAATGGGTGGACTTCTTCGACCGTAAGACGTTCAAGAAGCTGCCGATCGACGATGTGCCCGACCTCATCTTCAGTGAGGTCATGCGCGACGTCGACCTCGCCGTCTCCGTCGCGCACGTCGGCGGCGTCGATCCGGAGGCGAGCCACTCGACCGTCGAAATGCGCCGTGCGATCGCACAGTTCAACCTGCCGCTCTTCAAGCTCGACAACGTACGGCTCGCGGGCGCGCATGCGCACATCCACGGAACGCTCGGCGACTACACCGTCCACCTCGGCAGCGGCATCGTGCAGCAGAAAGCGGGCGCGATGATAAACGTCCTGCCCGTCCACAGTCAACACCGCGGACGCCTCTTCCTCCCGTTCCTCGACGAGGATCCGAAGACGGCGGAGATCCTGTCAAAGATTGTCCTCTTCGCGGAGGACGGCAAGATCAAGAATCCGTTTATCTTGGAGCAGATCAGCCGCTGACAGTTTCTGTGGTGCGTGTGCTCGCAAAGGCAGTGTTTCACAGGTGACCGCGTGCGCAGCAAGAGAACCGCAATGCATTCTCTCCACATCATTTCACACAAAAACCGCAGAAATCCGATCGGATATCACACCGACTCAGATTCCTGCGGTTTTCGCTTGCAGTTCTATGCAATTTTCCAGATCGATCCCCTCCGAAAGAGAAGAACTGAACTACGCCGATGCCGCTTCGGCATCGGTTGCAGGACGTATGCCCTGCAGCTCGACCACGTACGGGTCTCCGAACAGCTCACGCGTTGCGTCCACGTGGATATCCTCCTCCAACGTGCGCAGCGAACGTGCAAGCGCTTGGATGTCGACCTCGTACGCTTCACTGTCCATGCGGTGCAGCTGCCGAATCTGCTCACGATACGCGAGCCGCTGTGCGCGCATTCCCTCGATGAGCGCGTCATCCTTTGCAGGATAGATCGCCGCCGCACGCACCATCGCATTGATCGGGATCCGTTTTGCCGGATCGTCCAGCACCGATGCAAGTGATATGACTGCCATTACAGCCACCTCATTTCCTTATGAGTATTTTTGACTGCACGCCACTGCATGCAATCTGCAGTAAGACATTTCCCTTGTCTCACATTCATTATAGGAAAAAAGCAATGTCTTGAACATAGTTCTTTTTTCCTATTTTTTCGTTTTTTATCAAAAAATAACCTTTTTTTATCTTTATGATACAAAATTTATATGCAAATATTCTCTGTTATGCTATTGAATTTCATTCTCTCATATGCTATAGTATGTACAAGCTTTCGTTTGAGGCCATAACCTGAGGAAGGGATATGGTTTCCAGAGCTCTCCTAAAATATAATACACAGCAAAAACACCCCGCA
>ERZ773054.2191-NODE-2191-length-10341-cov-2.802061_pt1 | contig 10341 bp, 5 predicted proteins | sample MGYA00580630_ERZ773054 | MGnify/ENA primary metagenome ERZ773054 (study PRJEB29015, sample SAMEA2737994) | human oral metagenome | biome: human oral; feature: human-associated habitat; material: dental | place: China | collected 2115 ... | reverse complement strand
TCTTTAAGTAGCGGAAGACCTTAGCCTAAAGTCGGGAAGGCCTTGGTCTAAGGGACGGAAGACTTTTCCCTAAGGGCAGGGAAGGCTTTCCCCTAAAAGCGGGGAAGTCGGGGCTTAAAGGTCAAGGGGCGTCTTGGGGTAGAGATGATCCCACCACTCGCTCTTGCCTTGTAGGTGCTTGGCGAACCACGCCTGGATCGTCTGCATCCAAAGGGCTTGACGGTCGGGCTCGAGGATGTGGTGGTCTTCGCCCGTGACTTCTATGAGTTCGACCGTCCGGCCAAGGATCTTCAGGGCATTGTAGAGCGCCGTGCTCTCGCTGGGAGGGACGTTGACGTCGGACGTGCCGTGCAGGAGAAGCAGTGGGGTGTGGATCTTGTCGGCGTTGAAGAGCGGGCTGTGCTTGGTGTAGAGCTCGGGATTGTTCCAAGGGAAGCTTCCTGCCGAAGCCACGGAGCTGTAGCTCAAGCCCCAATAACCCCCAGCCCAATAGCTGGAGATCGAACTGATGCCTGCGTGGCTGACAGCCGCTGCGAAGAGATCCGTGCGGGTCTGCAGATACTGCGTCATGAAGCCCCCGTAGCTAGCCCCAGCGCAACCGATCTTCTTGGCATCGACGAAGGGATGGGCGGCGACGAAGGCCTTCACCGCTCCGATGATATCGTCCGAAGTCTTCGCACCCCAAGCGTTCAGGTGCTCGCCGGCAAAGGCTTGCCCGTAGCCGACGGTGCCTCGAGGGTTGAGCGAATAGGCTACGTAGCCCTGTGCGGCGAACATCGCCAGGTCGTACGTCGTCTCCAGCTCGCGACTCAGCGGGAGCGTCCCCCCATAATAATAGACGATCATCGGGTACTTCTTCGTCGGATCGAAGTTGGGGGGCAGGTAGTACCAGCCGTCGATATCTACGCCGTCGGGCGTGCGATAGATGAAGTCCTTGGCGGGAGTGAACTTCACCCCACGGAGCTTCTCTGCCGAGATGTCCCAGACGAGCTTGCTCTTGCCTGAAGGCTCAAGGCTATACAGGCGGTCGGCATTATTCAGGCTCTGCCCGAAGTAATAGAAGGTATTGCCCGCCGAGGCGACGCTGAATCCCCTGACGACATCTTCCTTAGCATCGATGGCGTGGATCTTATTGGTCTTCACGTCGAGGCGGAAGAGGCTCTGGCGACTGCCGTTGTCGGTGAGGAGGTAGAAGGACTTACCCTTAGCGTGGTACTGGACTTGCTCTACGGTGGGGTCGAAGTCTCGGGTCAGAGGCGTGACCTTCCCCGTGGGCATATTCACCCGGAAGAGCTCGTGCTGGTAGCCATTGCCCGTGCGCCCGTCGGGCAGGACGTTCCCGACGCCCTTGAAGCTATTGGGCGAACCCGTCACGAGGATATCCTCCGTGCCGGGGATGAAGTAAGCCTGGGCGATCTCGATCTCACGAGAGAAGATCGTGTCTACCCGCCCCGTGGCGGGCGTGTAGCGAAGGACAGTCGTCTCGTCGAAGGGCGTGTGCTGCCAGTCCTTGGTATAGAGCCCGAGGAGAAGCTCCTTCCCGTCGGGCGAGATATCTAGGAGCGCTGTGGAGCGATACCCGTAGAGGACGGGTTCGTAGATGCCCGTAGGTATGTCGTAGCGGTAGAGGGTCTGACGGTCACGTGCCTTGGGCTGGCGGTCGTCGGGGAAGAGGCGACGGATCAGGAGCTTGTCCTTCTCGGGGCCCTTGACTTCCTCGTAGATATAGATGGAGCGCCCGTCGGGGCTGACGACGAAGTCTTCGCCGGGGATCTTGTCGATCCAGACGGTGGACTTCCCTGAGACGGGATCGACCTTGACGAGCTGGGTGCTGGCACGGGTTGTAGACTTCATCACGAGGACATCCTCAGAGGGGAGCCATTCGGCGCCGTAGAGCGACTGCGTGGTGCGAAGGACCTTGCCCGTAGAGGCTTCACGGATCTCCTCGTAAGTCACGCCCTTTTTCGGAGCACGCTCAGCGTAGGTCACCAGCACGTACTTCCCCGAAGGCGAGACATTGACATAGTAGAGACGCTTGCCGTGGGTGAGGTAGTTCCAGTTGATATAGCGCACGCCTTCCTTAGCTGCCTTCAGGTCAAGCTCGGGAAGCCCCTTGTCGGGCTCGAAGGTGAGCTTGAAGTCCGCCTTCGCTTCATCCTCCCCTGTGGAGAGCACCTTCACGACGAGGTCCTTGTTCGTAGCGATCAGCGTCAGGGGGATGGTGACTGCGGGGACGGTGTCCGAGCTGGCTAGCTTGTCTTCGTTCGAGCCGAGGAGCTCTTCGCCATCGTAGATGGCATAGCGAGCACGCCCGTAGAGGCGAAGCTCACCCTTGGTGTAGCTAGGCGCGATGAGGGAGAAGGCGAAGGTGGAGAAGCTATTGCTCCCTGCCTTGGCTTTGGGTACAGAGAAGAAGCCTTGTGGGGAAGCTGTAGCGGTAGAGCCCGTCAGACCTTCGGCTGTGTAGGCGGTCTTCAGCAGGGAGGAGATGGAGAACTTCTGGTTGTTCACATTGACCGAATCGATCATCACGGGACGGCTCACCGAGTGTGTGCCATAGCTCTTCCCCTGGGTCAGCGTCTGAGCTCCCGCCGTCGTAGCGGTGAGGCAGAGGGCGACCAAGGCAAGGCTCGTAGTCGTTCGTTTCATAGCGTTTGATATGATGTATAAGTTGTGTAGTGGGAGAAGCTCAGGGAGCGGTAGCTCGGTGGAAAGCCTCACCTTAGGAGCAAAGATACAAAGTAGTCGTGGTATTTCTAAGCCTTCGGGCTATGAAGTTCGCTGGTCACGGAGGGCACTCCAGAGCCCCTGTATTCACGGGCCTTCTGTAGGGGGTAAAAACGATCCACGGTAGATCGCCGAAAAAACCTACTGTAGGTTTTGAAGACGACCTACCGTGGGTCGCATCGACGACCTACCGTAGGTCCCTTTTTTCCCTCTCGAGGAAGGAGCTTTTCCCCCTTCAGCAGGCGGCTCCCAAATCCCTTCTTTTTCCCCGAAGAACACCCCCGATCGCCAAAATCTCACCACTAGTACCTCTCTGAAGCCCTTCCTCAGGTAGCTTGCCACCTAATCCCAGCGTCTAGCCTTCTCATCGCTTCTGGAGCGACCTCTCCCGCCTGAGCCGTGAAAGAATCTTGCGAAAAATCATGCGTATATCATGGAAAGAGCTATATTTGACCTGCACAAACGGTATAACTAATCACTTAATGTAAATATACGTTAATGTTTAACAAGCCAAATAAGCAATTATGACACCAAAGAAACTATGGTATGCGCTGGCGACGGTGATCCTACTGTCGTTCGCAGTGCTTGGCTTCTTCGGGCTGGAGATCTTCCGCACGATGCCCCCCTTCCCCGAGAAGGTGGTGACGACGGATGGTACGACGCTCTTCGAAGGCCAAGACATCAAGGATGGCCAGAATGTATGGCAGTCCATCGGTGGGCAGACCGTCGGTAGTGTGTGGGGCCACGGAGCGTACATCGCTCCCGACTGGTCGGCCGACTACCTCCACCGCGAAGCCGAACTCCTGCTGAAGAAGCTCGCCGAGCGGGACGGGCTCAACTATGCCCAGCTCCCCGCAGCAGAGCAGGCGAAGTATCAGACCCTCCTCAGAGAAGAGCTGCGTAAGAATACCTTCGACGAAAAGACGGGGATCATCACCTACTCACAGCTCCGTGGCGAGGTAGCCCGTGAGCTGGGCGCCTACTACGCTCAGCTCTTCCTCGGCGATCCTTCGCCAGAGTTCGCTAAGCTCCGATCAGCCTACGCTCTGAGAGAGAAGAGTCTGGAAGACCCGCACAAGATGGCGCAGATGAGCGCCTTCTTCGCCTGGGCTTCGTGGGTATGTGTGACGGATCGCCCTGGGTCGGATGTGAGCTATACGAACAATTGGCCCCACGACCCTACGATCGGCAATGTCGCTCCTACTTCGCTCCACCTCTGGTCGGGCTTCAGCGTACTGATGCTCCTCTTCTGCGTCGGGATCCTGGTCTACTACTATGCTCAGTCCAAGGAGGACGAACCAGGAGTACTGCCTACCTCCGATCCGCTCCGAGGGATGAAGCCCACGCCCTCGATGCGTGCCACGACGAAGTACATCTGGGTCGTCTCGATCCTGATCCTCGTGCAGATGGTCCTCGGAGCGATCACGGCGCACTACGGCGTCGAAGGGGATGCGCTCTTCGGTCTGCCTATCCAGGACTTCCTCCCTCAGGCGGTCTCTCGTAGCTGGCACGTACAGCTGGCTATCCTCTGGATCGCTACCTCTTGGCTAGCCACCGGTCTCTATATAGCTCCTGCCGTCTCTGGGGTCGAACCGAAGTATCAGCGCCTCGGGGTGAACGTGCTCTTCGGGGCGCTCATCTTCGTCGTCGCTGGTTCGCTCGTGGGGCAGTGGCTCGGTGTCATGCAGAAGCTCGGCCTCATCGAGAACTTCTGGCTCGGACACCAGGGTTACGAGTATGTCGAGCTTGGTCGTCTATGGCAGATCCTCTTGCTGGTGGGCCTTGTCCTATGGCTCTTCCTCATGATCCGTGCTCTGATCCCTGCGCTCAAGCGCAAGGATGAGAACCGCCACCTCCTGACGCTCTTCATCATCGCTTCGCTCGCTATCGCCTTCTTCTACGCTGCCGGGCTGATGTACGGCCGTCAGACGCACATGGCTATCGCTGAGTACTGGCGCTGGTGGGTCGTCCACCTCTGGGTAGAAGGCTTCTTCGAAGTGTTCGCTACCGTCGTGGCTGCCTTCCTCTTCTGCCGCCTTGGTCTGCTACGTATCCAGTCTGCTACCGTGTCGGTCCTCTTCTCGACCATCATCTTCCTCTCGGGTGGGATCCTCGGTACCTTCCATCACCTTTACTTCAGTGCGACGCCTACCGCCGTGCTAGCCCTCGGGGCGACCTTCAGTGCGCTTGAGATCGTACCGCTGGTGCTCATCGGGATGGAAGCCTATCACAACTACCGACTCTCGAAGGCAACGGAGTGGATCGAGGCCTACAAGTGGCCGATCTATTGCTTCATCGCTATGTGCTTCTGGAACTTCCTCGGGGCGGGGATCTTCGGCTTCGCTATCAATCCACCTATTGCGCTCTACTATCTGCAGGGGCTCAATACGACGGCTGTCCACGGGCACGCAGCGCTCTTCGGGGTCTATGGTATCCTAGGGATCGGGCTGATGCTCTTCTGCCTACGTGGACTCTACCCAGACTACAAGTGGAACGATAAGCTCATAGGCACGGCCTTCTGGATGATCAATATTGGGCTCTTCCTCATGGTGACGGTGAGTGTCCTACCCATCGGTATCCTGCAGGCTCATGAATCGATCACGAATGCCTATTGGTCCGCACGCTCGGCCGAGTTCATGCAGCAGGAGCATATGCAGCTGATCCGCTGGATGCGTATGCCTGGTGACCTGCTTCTCGGTGTGGGTGAACTGCTCCTCGTGGTCTTCATCTTCGGCCTACAGTTCGGCTGGTCACGTAAGGGGACACGCTAGAGCTTCCCCTACCTTATATATATGTATGTAGAGGCTATCGCTTCCCCCGAGAGGGAGGAGGGATAGCCTCTGCTACATATAGATGAGCCGTGCGTGGGCCTTAGGTCGCTGAGAGTGCTTATCTTTATGGCAGTATAGATACTTCATTCATTAAAGATATTAACGATAATATGGCTCTATTAGAAGACCTCAAGTGGCGCCACGCCACCAAGGCATACGACCCTACGAAGAAGGTAAGTGAGGAAGATCTGATGAAGATCGTCGAAGCGGCTCGTCTGGCTCCTACCTCATCGGGTCTCCAGCAGTTCCGCCTCATCGTCGTCGGTGACCAGGAGCTCAAGGAGAAGATGGTAGAAGGTGCACTGAACCCCGACTGTATGCGTGAATGCTCGCATGTCATCGTATTCGCTGCTTGGGACGAATATACTCCTGAGCGTATCGATGCGATCTACGACCGGACGACGGATGAGCGTGGGCTCGTGCGTGGTCGCTTCAAGCGCTACACGGACATGCTCAAGGAGAAGTTCGGTGAGATGACCAAGGAAGAGCAGTTCCAGCACGCAGCAGATCAGAGCTTCATCGCCTTAGGTATTGCCCTAGCACAGGCGGCAGAGCTGAAGATCGACAGCACGCCCATCGGAGGCTTTGATCCCCAGCTTGTCGATAAGCTCCTTGGCCTGCGTGAGAAGGGCCTGCGCAGTGTCTCGCTCCTCTACCTCGGCTATGCCGACCCCGAGCGTGACTGGCTGGGTCAGATGAAGAAGGTGCGCAACCCTATGGAAGAGTTCGCTACCTTCATTTAAGGAAGCCTAGCACCCATATTTATGATAAGGTATACTCCAAGCAAATCAGCCCCTACGGTGGATTTGCTTGGAGTTCCCTTTTCGATCCGAGGCTTATCCTCCGTCGATCCCTTACAAAGTATTCTAATCCCTCTAGTATAGCTTACTGTCTAGATGCCTAAGCATATCAAAGCTGTGAAGTGCCCGCAGTGCGGTAGCACACGTGCGACGATGCTCCGTGAGGATCACTACCGCTGCGACAGCTGCTCGACGGAGTTCTACCTCGATTCGGATGATATCACTATCCATCACAAGCACGAGACGGGGTCTGATCGCTCAAACCCCATCTCTGCCCTCTGGGATACGGTCACAGCGAGCCCTAGACGTAAGGTCCTTATCCTCCTTGCGCTTGCATTCTTCTTCTCGTTCATGACCATCATACCTATCATCGCCTTAGGGATCTTCGGAGGGTCTGCCTCGAGGAATAGTAGCGATGATAAGGGGGTGTCCCTCGCCTGTGAGCAGCTCATGACCTTCACCAGCACTGCGGGACGACCCATCGTCCTGGTCTGTGGCTCTGCTCGCCCTAAGGAGTCTGTAGGGGACTGGGATAATGCTAAGGGCTTCATGTACTTCTTGGATGGAGAGACGCATGAGGTCATAAAGGAACTTCTGCTCCCAGAGGTGACGGGACGAGTCAGCCTGACGGATGGACGCCAGTTTGAGGACGGGACTTTCTACGTCATCCTTAATAAGACGCACCTCTATGCCATTGACCGCTCGACGCTGGATGTGAACGAGATTCATGGTGAAGACTATAAGCGCCCTGAGTTCACTGAGGGCTTTGGTGAGGTGGAGCTCTACTACTCCCAGTATGGGGATGCACTACGGGGCAAGACGAATCTAGGTCATAGCTTTGTCTACTATCCCATCGCCAATAAGCTCTACTCCGAGGAGTCTGTTTTCGATGCTTATAAGGAGAAGCTTCCCGAGCCTAAACTCACTACCCACTTCGTTTTCTCCGACCAGACCACTGACTACCAGGATCAGCAGATTCAGCTTGTGCGCTATCAGGTCCTAGAGCAGGCCGGTTACCCTCGTCATACTCCGTCCTTCGGAATGACTCTCATTCATACTATCCTAAAAAGGTCTTTGTCAGCAACTACCACAAGGAGCACTCGCTTCTACAGAGCTACGAAGACTTTACTCCAGGAGCCTACTACTTTTCACCCAAAGTAATTCATGAGTCGGCCGACCAGATCCTCATCGCCTTCAAGCCTACGGCGGCAGCTGATGCCAAGTGGATGCTCCGATGCCTAGATGCCCAGACGGCTAAGGTGCTGTGGACTTGTACAGAGGAAGTGGGAGACTTCGATTTCTACATAGCTGCATCGCGCTTCTCTGGTGGCTACGTATTGGTGGACTATTCCAACACTTGGCTGATCTCCAGCGAGGGTAAGTGTGTAAGCACTATGGATGTTCACAATCACTTCAGAAGCTGACTAACTAGCCCACTATAACTCGTATAGATTTGCTTTTGTAGTACCTTTGTACGATGCTAAAAGGGAATAAAAAATCGTTTGTAATTACACGTATTTACTGCTCTTTGCATAGCTCATACCTAGTATGCCCAAGCACATCAAAGCACTGAAATGTCCCCAGTGTGGTAGCACGCGCGCCACGCTGATTCGTGAAGATCACTATCGCTGTGATAGCTGTTCGACGGAGTTCTTCCTCGATTCGGATGATATCACCATCCACCACAAGCACGAGACGGACTCCGATCCCTTTGCCTCGCTCCGTGACTATGTGTCCAAGCACCCCAAGCAGGTCTTTATGGCTGTCGGGGGTGTGGTCTTCCTCTTCTTGTTCTTTGTCGTTTTGGGGGGCTTATCCTCTAGTCCCTCTAGAAGTCATACCGGCTACGGAGCGTATGAGTCGGGCTATAGTCGTAGCGATGAAGCGAAGGAGCGTACCTCCTATGACTTAGAGTCTCCCTATGTCTTTACCAGTGCAGAAGGGCGCCCCATCGTGCTGGTCTGTGGCTCTTCTCGTCCAGTGACTGCAAGCGCCAAGGAGGCTAAGGCCTTCATACGTCTCTATGATGGAGAGAAGAAGACGCTTGTCAAGACGATAGAGATACCCGAGGTGAAGGGTGGAGTCGACCTGACTGGAGTACGCTTGTTCGGAGACGGAGCAGTCTACCTCATCCTCAATAAGAAGAACCTCTATCGTCTCGATCGTTCGACGCTCGATATAAAGGAGCTTCATGGCGAGGACTACAAGCAGACCGAGTTCAGTGAGGGCTTTGCGCAAGTGGAGTTCTTCTACGAAGGTCATGGTGATGCACTGAAGGTCATGACGAACTTGGGTAAGAGCTATGTCTACTATCCTATCCCCAATAAGCTCTACACCGATAAGAACGTGTATAAGGGGTATACCGAGAAGCTTCCTGCCCCCAAGGTATGTACGCATTTTGCCTTCTCATCTCAGACTACTGAATACGAGGATCAGCAGATTCAGCTCGTACGCTACCGCACACTTGAGCAGGTCGGTTACCCTCATGATGATCCCTACTTTGGCTGGACGAAGGACTATGGGGGCTCGGGTATCTTCACCGATGCTTCGCCCTATCGTAAGGTCTTCGTCAGGCCGTATGTCATAGAGCGTACGCGTATGCAGGGCTACGAAGATCTTACCCCTGGAGCTTACTACTTCTCTCCCGAAGTCCTTTACGAATCGGATGACCGCGTCCTGATCACCTTCAAGCCGACAGCCTCATCCGATGCTAAGCGTATGCTCCGGTGCCTAGATGCTCAGACGGGGAAGGTGCTGTGGAACTACACCGATGAGGATGATCAGATCGGTAGACGCTCCGTCGTAGCTCGCTTCTCTGGGGGCTATCTACTAGCAGGCTACTCTACGGTCTGGCTGATCTCCAATGAAGGGAAGCTCGTGAGTAGTACGGACTATCACTCACTCATCGAAGGCGAATAACACTACATATCCTAACCTCAGATACGATCACTCACTATGGGTCTATTCAATGTTTTCAGAGGACAGCTAGCTCAGGTCATCCAGTGGGATGAACCACGTCCCGGTGAACTCTGGTATCGCTTCCCCTCTCCCCTTGATGAGATCAAGGACGGGAGTAAGCTCATCGTCGCTCCAGGGCAGGGAGCTGTCTTAGTCTACGAGGGTAAGGTCTCAGAGGTCTTGACCAAATCGGGTACTTTCCAGCTCAAGACGGACAATCATCCCTTCTTCACTACGCTGGTACGTCTACGACAGGGCTTCGAGAGCGAACACAAGCTTCAGATCTACTTCTTCCGCAGGACTCAGGTCGTCGATGTCCCTTGGGGAACGGCCACACCTATCCTTGTCGTCGATCCTATCTACAAGGTGCCTGTCGAGCTCGGTGTGCATGGGGTCTATGCCTTCCGCGTCGGTGATCCAGAGTTATTCTTTACACAGTTCCTCGGGGCTGGTAGTGGGGAGTACAGAGTAGAGGATCTACAGAGTCTCTTCATCGAGCGAGCCTATCCGCAGATCGCTGCGATCCTCCATACGCACCAGTATCCCCTCACTGAGATCAACGGGCATCTACCCGAGCTATCCAAGGAGCTCTATACTGCTCTCGTCCCCATCCTCGAGGCTCTGGGTGTCGAACTAACGGACATGCGCGTCAGTGGGGTGAACTACGATCCTGGAACGACCGAACGTATTGGTCGTGTGGCGCAGGTCACCACAGAAACTCTTGCTGCTGCCGAGGCTGGTATCAGCTACGAAGAGATGCAGCGCCTCGAAGCTCTGCGTGATGCTGCCCGCAACGAGAGTGGCCTAGGTGCTGCAGGTCTTCAGATGGGCCTTGGGCTGGAGATCGGTAAGAAGATCACTCAGGCGAACAAGGACGAGTCCGCTCCTGCTCCACAGGTGAAGACGGCGGATCTCGGCTCTGATGATCCCCTGCTCCGACGGCTCACTCAGCTCAAGCTCCTCCTCAGCGAAGGAGTCATCTCTCAGGAAGACTACGACAAGAAGAAGCAAGAGCTTCTCGACCA
>ERZ773054.2190-NODE-2190-length-10344-cov-3.562834_pt1 | contig 10344 bp, 14 predicted proteins | sample MGYA00580630_ERZ773054 | MGnify/ENA primary metagenome ERZ773054 (study PRJEB29015, sample SAMEA2737994) | human oral metagenome | biome: human oral; feature: human-associated habitat; material: dental | place: China | collected 2115 ... | reverse complement strand
TATTATTTTAAATAAGAATATAGATAAAGATATGCTTGCAGAAAAGCTTGCATATTATAGTGCAGAACTTAATGTATTACATCCTTTTAGAGAAGGAAATGGAAGAACCATAAGGGAATATATAAGACAAATGGCATTAGCTTTAGGATATGTAATGAATTATAGGAAAATAACAGTACAAGAATATATGACAGCAAGTATTTTTTCTATTACAGATATATCTAAATTAAAAGAATTATATAATATATGTTTGGAGAAAATAGATGGAATTTAAACATAAATCAGTACTTTTGAGAGAATCAATAGATGCACTTAATATTAAAAAAAATGGTATTTATGTAGATGGTACTGCTGGAGGTCGGAGGCCATAGTAAGGAAATATTAAAATTGCTAGATGGTGGTACTTTGGTTTGTATAGATAGAGATATAGAAGCAATAAATAAAGCAAAAGAAGTATTGAAAGATTATGAAAAAAATAATGAAGTAATACTTGTACAAGAAAACCATGAAAATATACCAGAAATATTAAATATTCTAGGGATAAATAAAGTAGATGGTATACTTTTAGATTTAGGAGTTTCATCATATCAAATAGATAATGGTGAAAGAGGTTTTTCATATATGCATAATGGAAAACTTGATATGAGAATGGATAATACAACAGGTATAACAGCTTGTGATATTATAAATGAATATAGTTTAGAAGAACTAATAAGAATTTTTAAAGAATATGGTGAGGAAAAATTTGCAAGTAAAATTGCAAAAGAGATTGTTATTCAAAGAGAAAAAAAGGAAATTGAGACAACATTTGAATTAAATCAGATTATAGAAAAAGTAAAACCATATACAAAAAAAGGGCATAAATCTAAACAAGTATTCCAGGCCCTTAGAATAGAAGTTAATAAAGAAATAGTAAATCTTGAAGATTCTGTTAAAAATATGATAGATGTATTAAAAAATAGAGGAAGGATAGCAATAATAACTTTTCATTCATTAGAGGATAAAGCAATAAAAAAAGTTTTTAAAGAAAAAGAAGGAAAATGCACATGTCCAAAAGACTTACCAGTATGTGTTTGCGGATATAAGAGCTTTGGAAAAAATTTAACTAAAAAAGCTATAATTCCAAATAAGGAAGAAATTTTAGAAAATACAAGATCTAAAAGTGCAAAGTTAAGAGTATTTGAAAGAGTAGAATGATATGGAAAATAATTTTGATATTACGAAAATATATACTGAAACTGAGAATAAGAAAAAGATTGGAATTTCAAGTATATTTAGTATATTTATAGGTAAAGGCAAAGATAAGAAAAAAGTAGAAAATAATATAGAAAAACCTAAAAAAGATGATCTAAAACCTAAAAGAAATATGAAAATTCAAGAAAGAAGTAGAGCATATGAGGAATATATAAAGAAAAAAAAGATTAAACAAAGAGATACAAGAACTAAATTTTTTCTTTTTATATTTTTAGGTATATTATTAATATCTATGCCAATGTATATAATATTTAAATCTGCAGAATCTGATGAATTATTCAAAAAAGTAAATAGGCTAAAAGGACAAATAGAAGAACAGAGAAAAGGAAATGAACAATTAGCTTTAAATTTACAAAATCAAGCAAGTTTAATTAAGATAGAACAAGATGCTAAGTATAAGCTTGGAATGCAGAAAATAGAACCAACAAAGATTATAAAAGTTCAAACAAATGAAAAAGATTATATAGAAACAGAGAGTGTATCTACTATAAAGGATAAAGAAGAATCTGTTATAGATAAAATATTTAAATTTGTAATGAATTTATTTTAAAATTATAATATATGAGACAAAATGAACATATTAGAGGAGCAAAAGATGAAATTAATAGAAATAGTTAATAAAATTGATGTAAAGAAGATAAATGTAAAAAAAGATGAATTTCATAAATTGGAAGATATTCAAATTCTAAAAATAGAAGAAGAAAGAAGAAAGATGGCTAAAAATTCATTATTATTTTTAGATAAAGAAGAAATAGAAAAACTTAATAATAATGAAATAAAAATTTTGATAAATGAATTAAGAGAAAAAGAAGTAAAAGCAATAGTTTTAGAAACAGATACACAAAATTTAGAAGAAATTGAAAAAGAATTAGAAAACATAAATATAGTTTTAATTTGCACAGATAATCTAGAAAATGCTAAAATAAAAGTTGCATTAGAGTTTTATGCATATCCAGAAAAAGAACTAAAGATAATAGGTGTAGTTGGTACAAGAGGAAAAACAACAACAGCATTTATAATAAGAGAAATATTAGAAAAAGCAGGAATTAGAACAGGCCTTATAACAACAATGTATACAATGATAGAAGATAAAATTGTTATGCAAAATCAAGGGAAAATGCCAAGAATATTGGATTTCTTCAAGATATTGAGAGTAATGTCTAATGAAAGTATTATGTATGTAATAATGGAAACACCAGTAAGTTCTATAAAAGAAGGGCTGATGTCAAATATAAATTTTGCTTATACTGTATTTACTAATATAATAAAAGAAGAAATAAATAAAGAAAAATATGGTAATACAATGAAATGTCTAGAAAATACACTTGAAGTTATAAGAAATTCACAAAAAGTTGTAGTAAATGAAGATTGTGTTGCAAGGGAATATGTAAAAAGTAATGCAAAGAAATGTATGACATATGGAATCACAAATAAGTCAACTATAATGCCAACAAATATTAATATTAGGAATATTTATACAGAAATGACACTTAAAATAGAAAAAAATATTCTTAAAATTAAGATGTCATTAATAGGAAAGACATCTGTTTATAATGCTTGTGCAGCTGCAGCTTTAGCACAGATGATGGGGATTGGAGCAGATAAGATAAAAGAAGGAATAGAGTCTGTAATAATACCAGGAAAGAGAGAAGTTGTTGCAAATAAGTTTGATATTCCTATAATGATAGATGGAGAAAGAGATAATCAAAGAATAGAAAGCTTATTAAAAGAACTTAGAAAATATGTTACAGGGAGAATTTCAGTAGTAATAGGAGCAGATGAAGGAGATACAAAAGAAAAGTTATTTGAACTTGGAGTTATATTAGGAAAAAATGCAGAAATAATTAATATTACAACAGGAAATCCAGGTAAAGATAATGAAAAGAGAATGTCAAATGAAATACTTGCAGGAGTTAGAACAACAGAAGCAAGAGGATATATTGATTCAAAACTAGATAGAAAACAAATAATAGAATTAATACTTAGTAAAGCAGAAAAAAGAGATTATATAGTATTATTAGGAATTCGGATATAATAAGTTTATGAAAGTTGGAGATGATATAATACCATTTGATGAAAGAAAAATAGTAGAAGATTTCTTTAAAGATAAAGAATAAGATAATATAAAATTAGATATTAAGATATTAAGAATAGAAAAGGAAATAATATGATATTAACATTATTTGCATCTATGGCACTTACACTTGTTATAGGTATATATACTGTGGAAAAGTTGAAAAAGAAAAAGATAGAACAATCAGAAAGACATGATGGACCACAATCACATTTAATAAAACAAGGAACACCTACATCTGGGGGAATAATGTGTATAATAACAACAATAATATTAGGAATATTATATTACATTTTTCCACTTGGAATACCAATAGAACAAAAAGGAATATTTTTGACACTTATAATATGTTCAGTTATTTTTGGACTTATAGGATTTTTAGATGATTCATTAAAAGTATATAAAAAAAATACTGATGGACTGTCACCTAAAAAAAAGATGATTTTACTTACACTTGTAGGAATAATCACTATGACTGTATTAGTATTTGTACTTAAAATGAAAAGTTCAATATATATATACTTTTTAGAAAGTGTTTCAATAGCAGGAATTTTGAAAATACTTATAGATATAGTTGTACTTATAGCAACAACAAATGCAGTAAATTTAACAGATGGGGTTGATGGACTTTCATCAAGTGTAGGAATAGTTATTTTAACATTTTTAATGGGATATGCTATAAAATATGGAAATTTAGCAGTGGCAATATTTGATATAATTGTAATAGGAGCATATATAATCTTTTTACTATTTAATTGGTATAAGGCAAAAGTATTTATGGGAGATACAGGTTCTTTTTTCTTAGGGGCAGTAATTGCATTATCTGCAATAGCAACTCGGTCTTGAATTTGTATTACCATTTATTGCGATAATACCAGTTGTAGAAGCATTATCAGTAATATTACAAGTATTATATTATAAAAAAACAAAGAAAAGATTATTTAAAATGGCGCCAATTCATCATCATTTTGAACAATTAGGATGGAAGGAAGTTAAAGTTGTGAGAATATTTGTTGGAATTACAATTTTAATGTGTATAATAACTAAATTTATAATAAGTTAAGTAAGTATAAGCGAGGATTATGGAAAGAAAAGAAAAAAAATCAATATTTATAGGAACAAGACCAGATTATATATTAATATTATTATTAGGAATAATATATATAATAGGGATAATTACACTTTTATCTGCAAGTGCTCCAACATCACTTGCAGAATCACGGAAATAGTTATTCATATTTTCAAAGACAACTTGTGTATTCAATAATAGGGATAATGTTAGCATTATTTATATCAATAATTGATTATAGGATATATAAAAATACAAAGTTTTTAGGTTTAGTATTTATAATACTAGTCTTAGCAACAATTTCAGTAAAGTTTTTGGGTAGAGATGCTAAAGGTGCGGTTAGATGGATTCAAATTGGTAGGATAACATTACAACCTTCTGAATTTGTTAAAGTAGGTATGATTGTGATAATTGCAGGATTTTTCTCAGAATTAGAAAAGAGGAATAAATTAAAAGATCCGATATGGTCTGTTTTAGTTCCATTAACAGTAGGTGGATTTGTTGCAGGTATTATATTTTTTATGCAAAACCATTTAAGTGCAGCAGTACTTGTAATGACCACACTTTTGATACAAATGTTTATAGCAGGGATAAATTTTAAAGCACTTATAACAGTTATGATTGCAGGAATGATTGGAGGATATTTTGCGATAACTTCAATATTTAAGAAAGCATCTCGGACGGATTTAGACAAGCGAGAGTTGAAGTATGGAGAGATCCTTTTAAATATTTTAAAACAACAGGATGGCAAACATCTCAAAGCCTTTTAGCATTAGCATCAGGTGGACTTTTTGGAGTAGGACTTCGGAAATAGTAGACAAAAACAAAATTATATACCAGAACCACAAAATGACTTTATATTTGCAATATTTGCAGAAGAAATGGGTTTTGTAGGGGTAATAATAATAATATCACTGTTTATATTTTTGATAGGAAGAGGACTTCAAATATCTGCAAAGGCTCCAGATCTATTTCGGAAGACTTATAGCAATAGGAGTATCTTCATTAATAGGAGTACAAGTACTTCGGAAATTTAGCAGTTGTATCAAATACAATACCAGTAACAGGAATATCATTACCACTTTTTAGTTATGGTGGATCATCAGTTATAACAATATTTATAGCCTTTGGCCTTCTTATAAGTATATCAAGGGTTGCAAATAGAGTAGAAAAAGAAAATAAGTCAAAATAAAATAAATTATAAATATAGTAACAAAAAATGTATAGAATGTGGTATATTATTAATTGTATAATAAAATGCAAATAATGATATACTCATTTTGCAGTTAATAGGGAGTATGATAAGTAAATGAAAGTTATAATATCTGCAGCAGGGACGGCAGGACATATAAATCCAGCGCTTGCAATAGCAAATAAAATAAAAGAAAAAGAAAAAGATTCTGAGATCCTGTTTATAGGAACAGATTATGGACTTGAAAATGAACTTGTAACTAAGGCAGGATATAAATTAAAGAAAATTGAAGCATATGGGTTTTCAAAAAAATTAACATTTGAAAATTTAAGAAGAATATTACAGACAACATTAAGTATATTTAGGATGAGAACGGTTATTGAAGATTTTAAGCCAGATATTGTGATAGGAACAGGTGGATATATTTGTGGACCAACATTTTATGCGGCAAGTTCTTTAAAAATTCCAATGCTTCTTCATGAGAGTAATGGATATCCTGGAATGGCAGTAAAAATGTTTGATGGTAAAGCGAAAATATTATTAGGATTTGAAAGTGCCAAAAAATATCTTAAAGACAAGGAAAATGCTATAACTGTTGGGAATCCTACAAATATTAAAAAATTGAATTTATCAAAAGAAAAAAGAAAAGAAATCTTTAAAGAATTAGGACTTAATGAAAATATAAAAACTATATTAGTAACAGGTGGAAGCCAAGGAGCTAGAAAGTTAAATGAAAGTGTTTTAGAATTAATAAAGATAACTAAAGGTAAAGAGTTAGGCAAAGATTTTCAAATTATATTTGCAACTCGGAAAATGTAATTATGATGAAATAACTAAGAAGATAGATGAAATAAAAAAAGAAGATATCAATGAAACTAATGAAAATAATGAAGAAATTAAAGGAGTAAAGATTATGCCATATATATTTAATATGGAAGAAGTATTAAATATAGCAGATCTTGCAATATGTAGAAGTGGTGCAATGACTGTTACAGAGATTTTGGCAGTTGGAATTCCAGCAATTTTTGTTCCACTACCTTCAGAAAATTCAAATAAACAATCATTAAATGCAGAAATATTTGTAGAAAACAATATGGGGATAATTATTGATAATGATAAAGTAACAGGAGAATTGTTATATAATAATTTAAAAGAAATCATCTTAAAAGACAAACTTAAAATAATGAAAGAAAATATGTTAAAATATATATCAGAAAATGAAAATAAAATTTTAAATACACTTGATAATATATATGTAATTATTAAAAAGTTAATAAAAAGAAAGTAAGAAAGTAAAAAGGTAAGAATGAAGAAATTAATAATAGTTGAATCACCAGCAAAAGCAACAACAATTAAAAAATTTTTAGGATCAAATGTAAAAGTAATAGCATCAAAAGGACATTTGAGGGATTTACCAAAATCAAGGCTTGGTGTAGATATAGAAAATAATTTTGAGCCAGAATATATTAATGTAAGAGGAAAAGGTGACTTAATCAAAGAATTAAAAAAAGAAGCATTATCTTCTGATGAAGTATATCTTGCAACAGACCCTGATAGAGAAGGAGAAGCTATTGCATGGCATTTATCTAAAATACTTCGGGATTGATGAAAATAAGGAATGTAGAGTTACTTTTAATGAAATAACAAAAGAAACAGTAAAAAAATCTATGGAAAAGCCAAGAAAGATTAATTTAAATACTGTTGATGCACAACAAGCAAGAAGAGTTTTAGATAGAATGGTTGGATATAAGATAAGTCCAATACTTTGGAAAAAGGTTAAAAGTGGACTTTCTGCAGGAAGAGTACAAACAGTTGCTTTAAGACTTATAGTTGAAAAAGAAAGAGAAATAAGAAGTTTTGTGCCTGAAGAATATTGGACACTTGAAGTAATACTTGAAAAAGATAAACAAAAAGTAACAGCACAATTTTTTGGTAAAGATAGGAAAAAGATTAAAATTTCTAATGAAAAACAATTAAATGAAATATTAGAAAAATTAAATAAAGATTATATTGTTAAAGATGTTATAAGATCTGAAAGAAAGAAAAATCCAACACCAGTATTTACAACAAGTACATTACAACAAGCAGCAGCAAGAAGCTTAAACTATAATATTAAAAAAACAATGCAAATAGCACAAGGATTATATGAAGGTGTTAAAATACCAGGAAAAGGTAATACCGGACTTATAACATATATGAGAACAGACTCAACTAGAATTTCAGAAGAAGCAAGAAAGATTATAAAAAAAGAGATTATAACAAAATTTGGTGAAGAATATTATGAAGAAAGATATTTTAAAACAGCAAAAAATGCACAAGATGGACATGAAGGTATAAGACCATCATATCCAGATATAACACCAGAAAGTATAAAAGAATATTTAACTAAAGAACAATATGCACTATATTCAATGATATATAAAAGAACACTTGCAAGTCAGATGAAACCAGCAGTATATGATACAATGACTGTAAAGTTTGATAACAATAATTATGAATTTAGGACAAATGGTTCAAAAATTAAATTTTTAGGATTTCTAAAAATATATGATTTAGATAAATATTCTAAAGCAGAAAAAGAAGAAGAAAATGAAGGAATTAATTCTAAAAATAAAAATGGAATAGAAGAAATTCAAGAATTAGCAGAACTTCCAGATATATATGAAAAAGATATTTTCAAAGAAAAGAAACAAAATAAGAAACAATCATTTACAGAACCACCAGCAAGATATACAGAAGCAAGTCTTGTTAAAGTACTAGAAGCAAATGGAATAGGAAGACCAAGTACATATTCACCAACTATAAATACAATAATAGAAAGAAGATATGTAAAAAAAGAAAAGAAAGCTATAGTTCCAACAGAACTTGGAGAAATAGTAACAGACTTACTACTTAAATATTTTGAAAATATATTTAATGTTAAATTTACAGCAAATATAGAAGAAGAATTTGATATAGTAGAAGAAGGAAAAGAAAAATGGAAAAATATCATAACTAATTTCTATAAGACATTTGAAGAAAATTTAGGAAAAGCAACAGATTTAGAGGAAAAAATCGAAATAAAAGATGAAGAAAGTGATATAGATTGTGATAAATGTGGTAGAAAAATGGTATACAAAATAGGAAGATTTGGAAGATTTTTAGCATGTTCACGGATATCCAGAATGTAAAAATACAATGAGAATAGTAAATTATACAAAAGCAGTATGTCCTAAATGTGGTGGTAGAATTGAAAAAAGAAAAGGAAAAAGAAAACCATACTATATATGTGAAAATAATCCTAAAAATGGTTGTGATTATATATCATGGGAATTACCAAAAGAATAGATTAGAAAATAAAAGGAAATAATATATGGAAAAAGATTATAAGATAACAATAGGTATAGAAGTTCATGCAGAGCTTAATACAAAAACAAAAGCATATTGTAAATGTGAAAACAATATAAAAGAAGAACCTAATACTAATATATGTCCAACATGTATGGGACTTCCAGGTGCACTTCCATATTTTAATAAAGAAGTATTAAAAAAAGCAATAAAACTTGGACTAGCTACAAAATCAACTATAGCAAGAGAAACAAAGTTTGATAGAAAAAATTATTTTTATCCAGACTTATCAAAAGGATATCAAATATCACAAGCAGATAAACCAATAGCAGAAAATGGTGTGCTTGAAATAGAAGTGGAAGATGGAAAAACAAGAGAAATAAGAATTGAAAGAATACATATGGAAGAAGATACTGCAAAATTAAATTATGATAATTTTGGAAGAGGAACACTTATAGACTTCAACCGTGGAGGAATTCCTCTTGTAGAAATAGTATCAAAACCAGATATTCATAGTATAAAAGAAGCACTTATATATCTAGAAACACTTAGAAAACTACTTATATATTTAGAAATAGCAGAATGTAAGATGGAAGAAGGTGGTTTTAGAGCAGATGTTAATATATCTGTAAGTAATACTGATAAGTTAGGACAAAGAGCAGAAATAAAAAACATGAACTCATTTAAGTCTATAGAAAGAGCTTTAGAATATGAAGTATCAAGACAAATAGAAATGGCAGAAAAAGGAACACCAATTATACAATCAACACTAAGATGGGATGATGTAGAAGGAAAAACTTATCTTATGAGAACAAAGGAAAATGCACAAGATTATAGGTATTTTCCAGAATCTGATTTATCTATTATTAATGTTTCAGAAGAATTAATTAATAATATAGAAAAAACATTACCAGAATTATTATCAGATAAAAAGAAAAGATATGTAGAAGAACTTAAACTTTCTGATAAACAAATATTATTTATACTTTCAGATAATAGATATATAGAGCTTTTTGAAAAAACATTAGAAAAGATAGAAGAACCAAAATTAATATCAAACTATATGATGACTGAAATAGCATCATATGTAAATGATGAAGTGATATCACCAAAAGATCTAAATATTGATGAAGAAAGATATTCACAGTTTATAGCACTTTTAAAAGAAAATGTTTTAAATTCTAAAACAGCAAAAATAGTTATAATTGAAATGCTTAAAACAGCTAAAACAGCAAAAGAAATTATAACAGAAAAAGGTCTTGAGCAAATAAGTGATGATAATGTTATAAAAGATATTGTTAAAAAAGTATTAGAAAATAATATGAAATCAGTAGAAGATTATAAGAATGGAAAAGATAGAGCACTTCGGATTTTTAGTAGGACAATGTATGAAAGAAACTAGAGGAAAAGGAAATCCTGCTAAGATAA
>ERZ773054.2186-NODE-2186-length-10357-cov-17.795768_pt1 | contig 10357 bp, 5 predicted proteins | sample MGYA00580630_ERZ773054 | MGnify/ENA primary metagenome ERZ773054 (study PRJEB29015, sample SAMEA2737994) | human oral metagenome | biome: human oral; feature: human-associated habitat; material: dental | place: China | collected 2115 ... | reverse complement strand
CCCGGCCGGTTCCGTCCGCGACGATCCCGCTGCGAAGGCCCGCCGGATTTTGGGCCGTCTGCGCGGCGCCCGCGGGCGCCGTTTGGGCCAACAGCATGCACGCCGCAGCCGCGGCGGCGCTCGTCGTCAATCGTTTTTTCGCGCTCATATTCCCCTCCCGCGGAGTCGTGGATCGGAGGTCGTCGTGAGCTTTGAGTCTAACGGGAAAACTCGGCGGTCAAGCCGAAGAGCGGGCGTGTTGCGAAATGCATCGCGTCATATGCCGGCTTGACGTTTCCGGTGTCGGTCAGACGTCGCCGCCCACCGGCCTTCTCGCCGCCACATAGCACAGACGCCTCGCCCACCGGACGGTGCCGCAGCCTGGCGCTTAGACGTTGCCGTTGCTGTGGGGCCGCAAATTCTCCTCCTTCTGCTTCTTATGGTCCCAGGGGTCCACCCCGCTCCCCTGCGCGATGTTGCTCGCAACCGCGTCCAAAGCCTTCTGCGAACTCGCGTCGCTCTCCTGAAAATCTCGCATAGCAGCCCGGAGGTTGACGTTCCCTTCATCGACTTTCCACCGAAGATCTTGAAGCAGCTCATAGAGCACTTGGCGAAGCTCGGCAAACGCTCCGCCAGGCCCCGTCGGGCCCATTCCAATATTATGTTTGCGCCTAACGAGATCTACCATTGAAATGCCGGTCAACGCTTTGGCCGCTTTTTCGAGCTCCGCGGCTATTTGGGACATGTAACCACCCGTCGCTCCGTCGCCCACAGTCATCTGATTGACCGCGTTCTCATCCATTCGGGTCGCCCCGGCGGCGTCTTGGATGGGCGCCGGCGTCAAATGGAAGAAAGTGTCTGTGTATCCGTGATTTGCCTTGTCCCCCAATACCAAGTTCATATTGCTACGCAAGTTCTCGTCGACAGCCTTCTCAGCGTTCCTAAAGTCTTCGCCAATTTCCTCAAAGGCTCTCTTGAGCTCTTTCATCATTCCTTCGAAATTGTCCGCTTCAAAAGTTGCTTTTTTTGCAGTTTTGCTGTCCTTTAACGATCTAACGTCCTTAAGGACCGCCAAGGGAACAGAAGCGCCTCCAGCCAGGCGCGCCGTCGCAGCCGCCCCTCCTCCGGGAATTGTTGCCGCCATGCAACCCCATATTAGAATATTCAAGAGCATGTCAAAACTAACACCGTCTTCCTCTTCGGCAATCTCCTCAAAAGCGCCTGTCGCCTTTTCGACCACCTCCACAACTTTCTTGCGCAGCTGCTTGAAGAATAGTTGCTCCGCCAGAAGCGTTTCGCCGTGAACGCGCGCCAACAAAGCAAGATTCCCAATCACAGAGGGCATCGACGTCACAAAAGTCGCACGGAACGTGTTGAACGCACTGCCTTCGAGCGCAGGAGCGTAGTCATTCATGCCTTTCAGCAGAGTTCTCATGCGACCGGGGGCGATTTTCTCAAGACTCTGGAGTTTGACCGTCGACACGTCTGTCGTCTTCGTCGCAGGATCGAGGCCCTCAAAGGACGTCTCCGACAGGACGGCTACGACCTTTTCCCTGTATTCATTTATTTTTCCGTTAAAACCATCCGAATAGGGATTGGGCAAATCCATCCATGGTTTTACAATCCTGTCCACCCGTTTACGAATCTGATCGAAAAGCTCCTTATAGCCACTACGTTCAGTTCGCTCTGGGGACGCAAATTCGCCGCCTCCTGTCCCATCCGCGTTAGGACGCGACATGGAGACACTCATGTCTAAACTTCCTAATTTGCCAGAAAGGACATAACTATTAGATCTTTTGTTCAAGGAAAAGTTAGAAGAACTACCAATATAAGCGTCTATCGCCGCCAGCTTGAGTTTGCCCACAAGCTTTGGAAGATCGCGGTATTCTGCGGACATGCCGTCATCCCTTCAGTGTTAAGCGTCAATTAATAGTCATCGAGCCAAATCGATGCCTGAGAAGCCAGCGCCAGGTCACGCTCAATAGGACATCTTCTCGCGGCCAGACTACTGGACAGGCACATACGCTTCAAGGGCGTCTCGCGTTTTGCAAACGCCGTCACGCAGCGCGAAAGTCATTCCTACGTTCTATGCGCTTCATCTTTCCCTACATGCTTTTCCGCTTTGTTTAGAGTCAAGAAGTTCACCCTCTTCTCTTTAACAGTCCCAGTGTCGTTTTCCAAGCTCGTCATTCCCCATTGGGCGCTCTCCGCCTGATAAAATCAATTCCGGTTTCCGTAAACGCGACGTCGAAGGCGAATGCCGCGAAGCCGTCTCGCGGGGGCCGTTCAGATTCGAGATTACGACAGACAAGGAAAGTTTGATTAGTGGCCGATCCGAAGTACGATGTCATCTTCCAGATCCTGCGGCACAGGATTGAACAGGGAGAGTACAAGTTTCTGAGCCTGTTGCCTTCGGAGAACGCTTTGGCGCTCGAATTCTCATGCACGCGCAACACCGTCCGCAAGGCACTCGCCCTTCTGGCCGGCCAAGGCCACATCCTGACCATGCAGGGACGCGGCGTCCAGGTGATCTATCGGCGTCGGCCCATCCCGTCGCGGCCGCCGTCGACCTTCCTCTTGGGAGGAATCGAATCCCTCAAGGAGGCGGCCGACCGCAACGGTTTCTCTTTGAGCACCCGCATGCTCTCCCTGGAGGAAGGCTACGTGGACCGAGAGCTGGCGAAACGAAGCGGCATGGCGGTGGGCGAGGTTATTCTTCGTCTGCGCCGCTTGAGGCTGCTCAATGACGTGCCGCTCATTCTCGATGAGAACGTCTTCCTCAAATCGATCGTCCCCAGCCTCAACAGAACCATTGTCGAGAGCTCCATATACGCGCACCTCGAACACGAGCTCGGAGTGACGGTCGGCAGCGCCACGCGAACCGTCACCGTGGAGCCCGCGACCGAGGACGACGTCGAACTCCTCCACCTGGGAGGCTTGGGCTGCATCGTCGCTGTGACGTCATCGACCTTCGACACCAACGGTTTGCTGTTCGAGTACACCGTTTCGCGACATTCGCCCATAGGCTTCGAGTTCAACACGACGGCCCGGCGGCTGCCGGCGTCCATCTGATCGGCGACGCGGCCCTGCAACGGCGGCCCCACTGAGAGCGGAGCGACGTATCGGACTCGCTTAAAGCCGAAATCAGCGCACGGCGGCACTAGAACGTGCAGCTGGGCCGCGCGGCACCCAACCGCGCGGCCCAGCCTTGATTTGTTCAGTCGGTCGAAGCGGAGCGCTTGGTGGCGCTGGCCGACGTCAGTTCGCGACCGGCTCGCGCCTGCCGAGCCGAACCTTCTCCACCTTCCGCTCGGTTTCCAGATCGGAGTCCTTGAAACCGAAGAAGTAGGTGCATGCGAAGGCGACTATCACCGTGACGAAAGACGCGATCCAGAATCCGGTGAAGCTGGAATCGATTTGCCCCGTTTGCTTGTTGATGAAGGACGTGAAACCGACGAACGCTCCGGTGAATCCCCACATGTTGACATTGAGGAGGCCGGTCACCAATCCGCCGGCGGCGCCGCCGATCGAGGCGGTGATGAAGGCCCGTCCATACTTGAGGTTGAGACCGTACATCGCGGGTTCGGTGACTCCGCACATTGCGGATATCGTCGCCGGCCCTGCTATCTGCTTGATGCGGGGATTCTTGGACTTCACCCAGATGGCGAGGGCTCCCGCCCCTTGGGCGATCATCGTGACGGAAACGATGGCGTTGATCTTCGAGGGGCCGTTTCCGCCGTAGGCGGCGAGCTGCGACGCAATGATCGGGATGACGGCCCAGTGCAGACCGAATATGACGAGCGTCTGATACAGGCCGCCTATCACAAGACCGGCAAGAATGTAGTTAAAGTCGATGACCGAGTCGATTCCGTTGGCGATGAAGCCGGAGAAGAACACGACTAGAGGTCCGAAAACCACCAACACCAGGGTCGAGATGACGAAGATCTCGACCAATGGGGCGAACATCGAATGGATGACGGCGGGAATCCAGCGCTTCAACCAGGGTTCGATCTTTGAAGCCAGCCACGCCGCAATGATGATGGGGAAAATCGTGGAGGTGTAGGCCATGCCTTTCTCTCCAGTGGGCAACGCCACCGGAATGCCAAAGAAGTCCGCGTTGAAAACGGTATCGCCCAGCGTGGCGACGACATGATAGCCTCCGCCCTTGGGATTTGACATCGCCACCAAGCTCGGGAAGCAGAGCACTCCTCCGATGATGGCCACAATGATCGGGTTGGCCCCCAGTCTTCTCGCCGCTGTGAAACCGACGATAATTGGCAGGAAGTAGAACATCGACGAAGCCATCGCATCGATGAACTTGTATGTGTCGCTATTTGCTTCAACAACTTTATAGTAGGTGAGCAACGCCAAGATTCCCTTGAGGATGCCCGAGGCGGCGAGCACGCCGATGATCGGGATCATCGATCCCGTGATGACGCCGATCAGCGAACTGAAGCCGTACTTCACCCAGCCGAAGGGCGTGGTCGGGCGCTCCCTCTCCTCTTCGCCTGCGAGCACGTCGTCTTCAGAGTTGCGAGGGAGGAGCTTGACAATCGATTCGTATACCTGGCCGACCTTCGGGCCGATGACCACCTGGTACTGTCCGGCGGCCCTCGCGACGTCGATCACCTCGTCGATGTCGATGACCGCCGAGTCGTCCGCCAACGCCTCGTCTTTGAGATAGAAGCGCAGACGGGTGATGCAGTGAATCACCTTGCGGACGTTGCCCGCCCCGCCGACTCCTTCAACAATGTTGCGGGCAGCCGCGTCGAGCTGGGCATGCTCTTCGGCCGACGCCGCCTTCTTCTTTCCTTTGCGTTTGTTTGGGCCACTCAGGCCGTTGTTTTTCATGGGATTGGTCCCTTCGGTTTTGGGAGCCATAGCGCCGGGCGAGGCTGAGCCGTTCGCCGTGTGAGCGGCGACGTCGGTCCCGTCGGAGGAGTCATCCGCTCGCACCCGAGCGGTCTTTGCCCTCGCCTGGGCTTTTGCGGCAGCTCCTTTGAGCGTGACACGCGCTGCCTCACCGCCTGCGTCTGCCAGGCCCGTCTTGACATCCAAAGAGGCGAGGCACTCGTCCCCGTTGGTGAAAACCAGGACGGACTCCGTCTTCTTTCCCGCCGCAGCTATGCCTGCGAGGTCCATCGTCCCGATGGCCTCGCCGGCGCGCACTCTGTCGCCGGCGCTCACATTGAGATGGAAAGGACCGCCTTTGAGCTCCACCGTGTTGATCCCCAGGTGCAGGAGAATCTCCAGCCCCGAGTCCATCTTGAAGGCGACGGCATGCTGGGTTTCGGCGACCATGACGACTTCGGCGTCGGCCGGCGCAAGCACTTCGCCGATCAAAGGTTTGATTCCAAAACCCTCGCCCATCACCTTCGAGGAGAAGACGGGATCGGGAACATCGGGCAATTCGATCACTTCGCCAGTGAGAGGTGAAACGATCGGAATGCCTGAAGCGGGGATGTCAGACATGAGGCTCCTTTCAAAGCCAAGTGCAGTGAGGATATGCGTTTTGCGTGTTGTTGACTGCGCCGCCTTCAAGGCGACGCGGGGGCGCGGTCCCTGACGGTTCCGCGCACTCATCGGGTGCGCCGACCGTTGCTCGCCTGTGCCGCCTTGCTTGCCTCGCATGGACGCCTTGACGTCCGCCTCGGCTCGCTCGGCCCGCACACGGGCTCGCTCATCGGCCGTTTGTGTTCGCTCGCCGAGCGGTTTACTCGCCGAACGGGTCTGTGTGTATGAGAATCGCCAACGCCTCGTACGGGCGCAGGGTCAACGTCGGTTCGACGTCGTCCGCCGAACCGGGTTCAGGCGCCGGGCCGGAACCGGACGCCGAGTCGAGATCGGGCCGCGAGTCCGGCGCCGAATGCGAACCGGGCCGCGATTGAACGCCGTTCTGCGAATAGTTCGAGATCAGAACCTCGCCGCCGAGGAATTCTTCGGGGATGGCGATTTCCGCCGCCCACGGGCGAAAGTTCGTGAGAACCAGCAGCCTCTGCCCTTCGTGCTCGCGAATGTACGCGTATACGTCGGCGTGATCCATGGCGTACGGTTCGTACGTGCCGCGGGCGACGACCGCGCATTCCTTGCGGAGGGCGATGAGGCGCCGATAGTACGGGAGAATTCGGCCCGCAGACTCTTCCTCCTCGACGTTGATTCGATCCTGACCGGTGGGACGCAGCCAGGGCGCCCCGGCAGTGAACCCGGCGCCTTCGCTCGAATCCCACTGCATGGGGGTTCGTGCATTGTCACGCGCTTTCCCGCGGACAATCGCGAATGCCTCTTGTTCGCTGCAGCCGGACTCGACGAGCTCGGCGTACGCGTTGTGCGCCTCGACATCGACGTAATCCGATATTTGGGTGTAGCCGGGATCGGTCATGCCGATTTCCTCGCCCATGTAGACGAACGGCGTTCCCCGCAGGAGGTGGATGACGGTCGCGAGCATGGTCGCGGACTCGACGCGGTAGCGTCCCGGATCACCGAATCGGTTGATAGCGCGCGGCTGGTCGTGGTTGTTCCAGAACAGCGCGTTCCAACCTTCCCCTTCCTGCATGCCCACGGCCCATTCGTTGAGGACGCGCTTGAGCGCACCCATGTCGAAAGGCATGGACGTCCACTTCTCGCCGTCCTTGTAATCGACTTTGAGATGGTGGAAGCTGAAAACCATGTTGAGTTCGCGGTTGCGCGGATTCGAGTAGCCGACGCACGCCTCGACGCTCGTGGAGGACATCTCGCCCACCGTTATCGAGTCGGCGTCGCGCCCGAAGCTGGATTCGTTGAGCTCGCGAAGGTAGGCGTGAACGTCAGGGCCGTCGGTGTACATCTTCCGATCGTCGCTTCCCGCGGGCGCGTCGAGAAGCTCTGCGTCTTTCCCGATGACGTTGATGACGTCGAAGCGGAAACCGTGCACGCCGCGACTGCGCCAAAAGTTGACGACGTCGATGAGCTCGGCCCGCACCTCCGGATTGTGCCAGTCCAGATCGGCCTGGGTGAGATCGTAAAGGTGAAGGTAGTAATCACCGGTGTCGCCAAAGGGCGCCCACGCCGGCCCGCCGAACTTGGAGACCCAATTGGTTGGAAGGGAGCCGTCGGCCTTCGGCGGGCGAATGTAGTAGTAATCTTGGTACTTTTTTTCACCGGCCAGAGCGCGTTGAAACCACTCGTGGTCCGTGGACGTGTGATTGAGAACCATGTCAAGCATCACGCCTATGCCGTGGCGTCCCAAGGCGCCGACAAGCTCGTCGAAGTCCTCCATCGTTCCCATCGCCGGGTCGATGTCGCAGTAGTCGGAGATGTCGTAGCCGTTGTCGCGCTGAGGCGACGGGAAGAACGGACTGAACCAGACGTAGTCGACCCCCAGTGAAGCGATGTAGGGGACCTTCTCGATGATTCCGCGAAGGTCACCGACCCCCGTCCCCGTCGAATCCTTGAAAGATTTGGGGTAAATCTGATAAACGACGCTTTCTTCGAAGCTCATTCCATGCCTTTCCGTTCTTGAGAGTCGGCGCGGCAAAGACCGTAGTCGCCTCGACGACGGCGAACACCCAAAGGACCTGACCCGCTCATACGCCCCGAGCAAACGAAGCGACTCGGCCTGCCTGAGCGCCGCGGCCTGCCGAAGCTCCGCAACTCGCTCAGGCTGCGTATGCCTTTGAGACGGTGTGCGCCGCGCAAAAGGCCCCGTTCATTCATGGGAATCAGTCGCAACCCGTTGGCAGGAATCAGTCGCAGCCACCCGCCGCGTCGACTAGACTCTTTGTGCCGACTCAGCGATGGATTCCATTTGCTCTCCATCGAGTTGCTCCTTATGAATACCCACGCTGCGGACGGATGAGCCCCTACACGCAGGAAACTTGTGTACGCGGTCCCAGATCGGCTTGTGCACGCGGTTCCTGGACGAAGTGCCGAGTCAAACCTTGTCGGCTCGGTGCTCGCAACCCAGTCCCCAACTTTCCAGGTCGTTCTTGTGCGCACAAGTTCAGCCTAAAGCAGAAGTTCCGCGTAGGCAATAGGAAAAAGCAGGCTTTTCCGAAGCCGATCGACATAGCATATTTGGTTCGCAGCATTCCGGCAGCCTCCTTCAAACATCGCATTTGCAGGGTTTGTCATGCGCGCCTTCAAAGCGACCCATGGATCGGAGCGAACCATATCCGGACGAAATCTTGAATTCTTTGACCTAACGCTGAACGACGGCAACACCTTCGCATATGACCCCGCTGACCCCTGTGCAAAGTCAGATCAACGAAAAATCGATCCTAGTCACAGTTGCGCAACCGTTGGAATCACGAGTCGGGCTGGCGAAGCACGGCTCCATAGACCCGCCGTTGAGACGATCAAAGAGCCTCTGTTGAAACGACCGGCGACGTGGCTTCAGCAATCGGGGACGTCGTTTTAGCAATCGGGAACGTCGTTTCAGCAATCGGGAACGTCGTTTCAGCAATCGGGGACGCCTTCGAGCACCTCTCCGATAGAAGCCTCCGGTTCCTCGATCAGTTTGCACGGCCTGTCTTGTGCGATGCTTTCTGGCGGGTCGGTTGTGAGGTCGTGGTCAGCGTTCGAGGGCAGGAGGACGTTATGGGACGGCCGCGGGCGTTCGGCCTGCGTGATCTTTGGATCGTGTTGGACGCGGGCAGACGTCGGTTTGCCCGCCAAGGTTCGGCCCGCGGATCGCGTGGCCCGGATCGTGTTGGGCGCGCCGTCCGGCCAGGCCACTGTCGCGGAAGCCGCCCGCAAGGAGAAGGTCTGCGAGCAGCCGATCGGCCGATGCAAGGCCGGGTTGCCCGAGGCGGGCAAGACCGCCCCGGTGACCGGGAAAAACCCGACCCGTCGGCCTGTGACGCCGAGTGCGAGGCCGAAATTGAAGACCTTGCCCTCGCGCCAAGCGGGACAGCGGCCGAGTTGCAGTGCTGGAAAAGCGGAGGCTCTGCCAGGCCCTTTCAAAGACCCCGAGGCAATCCGGACCAACGAAAGAATGCCGGTCTCGAAGGTTCTGCAAACTGCTTGACCTTCCCGAAACGGACCTGGCGCCGCCGGCAAGCCCGAGCCCGCGACCGACGGCTCGCGAAAGGCCCGGGCACCCCGTGAAACCAACGCGGCCGACGCCGAAACACGGCCGCAACGACAAGCACCCGCCTGAGAGCCATGGCAAGGCCCGGGCCGCGGTACGCCGAACCGGAGAATCTGACCGTCGACGGCACTGCAGACCATGGCTGCAACGGACTGCCGCTGCGTGCTGACTGCCAAAGACAACGGCCGGAGCCGGTCAAGCAAAACATGCCGGGATTCGCTGCCCCGCCCACCGGGCCGAACAAGGTCGGGAAGCTCGCCTCGGCGAATACAAGGCCACCGACGGCAAGACTCGGCAAGTCGCCGGCGTTGCCGACCGCCCCTCAAAGCACGAGTGCCGGGCATCGACCGACGGAAAAGGACCGGAACGACGCAATCGCAGGGGTCAAGCTCACCTCGGCCCGGGGCGTGGTCGACGGACTGCGGCTGGTAGACCGCCTCACCGATCCCAACACCAGGAAGCCATCCCGACCGCTCTGATCGCCGACGACAAAGGACCGTTCGGCTTCGAACACGGCACCGCCCCCGCCCCAGCCGCGTCACACCCGCACCGAAACTCGGACCACGGACCCAAAACCGCACCCCGAAAGCAGCCCTTCCAGAGACTGAGACACAAGCGGTTCTGCCGCAGACAAGGCCGATAAGGCCCTCGACGCGGTCAGCAGACCGACGCAAGCCCGACCACGTTCAACACGATCCGCCCACGCGAAGGGCTGGCCCAGACCCGGTGCTCAAGGATCGGACGGGGTGTGGCGGGCTTTGCCGTGTGTGTGGCCGGTGCGGTGGGGTTCACGGTGGCCTGTCCGTGTGGCCGTGCGTGTGGCCGGCCATGTGTGCGAGAAGGGGGGCCCGTGGCGGGCCCCCCTTTTTCTTGTGGTGTGCAGGCGGCGGTGTCCTACTCTCCCACACCCTGGCGGGTGCAGTACCATCGGCGCTGGCAGTCTTAGCTTCCGGGTTCGGAAAGGACGTCCGGGCGTGTCCCTGCCGCTGTGGCCGCCGCCACGCGTGCCGGGCCTGATCGCGGGCCAGCCCTGGGTGGGCGGGTGTGGGATTCGGGTATCGCATAGCGGACGCGTGTCATCGTGACCCTTCCCCGGGCCTGCCGGCCAGGGAGAGGGGTGGTTGTGTTGGGTCGGTCGGCCCATTAGTGCCGGTCGGCTTCACTCCCTTGCGGGGCGTCCACGTCCGGTCTATCAACCCCGTCGTCTTCGGGGGGCCTTCCCACCGCGAGGGTGGCGGAGAACTCGTCTTGAAGCGGGCTTCCCGCTTAGATGCTTTCAGCGGTTATCCCTCCCGAACGTAGCCAACCAGC
>ERZ773054.2180-NODE-2180-length-10366-cov-3.405004_pt1 | contig 10366 bp, 9 predicted proteins | sample MGYA00580630_ERZ773054 | MGnify/ENA primary metagenome ERZ773054 (study PRJEB29015, sample SAMEA2737994) | human oral metagenome | biome: human oral; feature: human-associated habitat; material: dental | place: China | collected 2115 ... | reverse complement strand
GGAAATCACGGATCAAGCCGGCTATCCTGGACCAGACGGTACTGGCCGGTGTCGGTAATATCTACGCCGACGAGAGCTTGTGGCTAGCCCGGATCAACCCGATGACTAGAGTCGAGCAGCTGTCGGATGATGATCTGCACCGCCTGCTTGACAGCATCATCGAGATCATGAATCAATCACTCCAGGCGGGTGGCTCGACAGCTCGCAACTACGTCAAAGCGGATGGTAGCAGGGGCGACTATCTGGATAAGTTCGCCCGAGTGTATCACCGAGAGGGTCAGCCTTGCGCCCGTTGCGGACACGAGATCAGGAAGATCAAGCTGGCAGGACGAGGTACTCACTATTGCCCGAACTGCCAGCCGTTATAAGATAAATAGCGGTGCGCACATTGACATGACCCGGCTTGGATGATACTATACTACGTATAGGAGAGTGTTCACCTCTCCGCCGTAGGGAATGGTTGCTTCGGCACCATTCTCACGAGGTAGCACCGTGCGCACGGTGCTACGCTCAATTTTAGAGGGGGCGGCTTTTGATTTTATCCTCGATATTAGCAATAGAATCTAATAAATAGCTGTAGCAGTTTAGCAGCCGGGGAACTTTTTTATAATCTCCGGGAATTGCTCATTGATCACTTTCTGCCATTTTACAGTCTCGTTAGGTTGGCAAATTTCCTTCTTAGAGTACACCAGCAGCACTCTGGCGATGTGTAGGGTATCATCCAGGAAGACTATAGCTCTATTGCCTGACCCTCTTGCCGAGTCCTTAGTCCCGGCAATCTTGAAATATAGCTTAACGATTCGACCGACATCTGATGCGTGGATCGTCCTTGCCTTGTCGGTGAGGATGTGCTGATCTATGTGCTCCAGTACGAACTCAAGAGATTTCCGGGTGGCTTGCCACTGTCTGCTGCTGTATCGTTTGGTGATGCTCTTTATGAAATGATTTTTCGTATATGGGTCAAACTGCACTAGATATCTACCGCCGGTAGACATGGTCGGGATCCTCCTGGACTATGGCATCGTATGGGATTAATTCATTTGGCTCGCAGTACTTCCATGGCAGCTGGCTGTGGGTATAGTCAACTATCGCTCGTGTGTTGGCTGTCTTCCATTGGGCTGCTATTTCTCTGAGCCGCTTGTCTTGCTCGTCGGAGAGGAGGTGCTCATTCGCCGGGTCGAGCTCTTCGTTCAGACTGATCATCATCGCTCTGCCTCGGAGCTTGATATCGATCTCTTCCGTATCATACATCTCTTCAATAGTGCGAAAGAACTCGTCCGGTACTGGACCTTGTGCAATCCTGCGGTACTGCAGCCCGCTCACAGACTCCAGATTGTCGTAATACCACGAGAAATCCAGCAGGTAGAGTAGCTTGGCTAGTTTTGTCTTAGGGATCCTGCCGTCGCTATCTGCGCCGGCGTACCTGATGAACCGGCGAATCATCTCTTTATAACGCTCCTTGTCGTAGCTGGTGCTTGGCTCGCTATTCATGAAGATAGTATCAAAGCTGGTTCCCAGTTCGTCAGACAGCTTGCGGGCTTCAGTGACGGTAAGCTCCTTTGTTCCGGCCTCCACCTTGTCGTAAGAGGGGCGGCTCATACCCAGCGTATTAGCCATATGCTGCTGGCTGAGCCCAAGGCTCTCACGCAGTCTCTTGATCTCACTTTCATTGCTCATAGCTTTACTCCTACCTTATGCAGTGATACTAGCATATTACGCTACTAATGTAAATATTCTTGACATACTTATGTCACATCTATTGACTTTTATTTACAAATGTCTTGACTCCTCATCAGGCTACATAACACACGGTCACTCCTTGCCGAAAACTTCCGGCCTGTCCAGCTGATACCAATCTAAATCTGTTTACTGAGAGGGCGTAATGACTTATTGATTTGTCCTAGATAGGGAATAGTCGTTGTATCCTGCTGGGGTTTGCAATCAGCCCGACTATGCTATAATCAATTATAGTTATGGTTAAAAGCGGGGACAACATAAACAAAGAGGTGCCATTAGCTGGTGCGGTGCAGTCGGGTGACTCACCGGTGGCTGAGCCTGCTAAGAAGTCGTCTGATGGACGCTTGCTCAAGGTCGGGCGAGTCGTCATGGGGGTGGTCTTAGTCTTGGCGCTAGTCGCCATCGGCATCTGCGCCTTCACCGATCTGGACGACCAGCTAGGAAACTACCTGGCATATAGCAAGTATAATATCAAGTCGGAGCGAGACGCCAGTAAGCTGATCTATGAGGGTAAGGAGAAGCCGGCTATCTGGTGGTATGAGGGTCAGATCAAGCAGGCTAAGGATAAGCAGAAGCAGGCGAAGCTCTATCTAGAGCTAGCGACGTATCTTAATGCTCTGGTCAGGGATGACAAGACTAGATATAGCCTGGCGCTTAAGTATGCTAGTAAAGCAGAGGAACTGGTGCATAATAGTGATTCAGCCGGTGTTCTAGCTGAGGTTTACGATAGGGCTAATGATCGGAATAATTATACGAAGTATTTACAGCTTTCAAACGAACGGCGAAGCAAAGAAGGCAAGAACAGCGGTGATAAGAATGGGTTGAGTGCATCATGAAAAGACTATTCGCTTGCATCAGCACTAGAGCTCGATTAGCCATTATGGTGGTGGGGCTATCTCTCCTGTGTTCAGTCGCACGTAGTGCACCAGCTTCGGCGATTGAGATCAAGGTGGTTAGCTCCAGCTATACTGATAGAAATACGGCGCAAAATCACCTCGATAAGATGCAGAGGGCAGGATACTTTGTTGGACATGGTGTCTACGTTAACGATCAATATTATAAACCATATATAAAGAGCGTTAATGGCAGTACAGTTACCGTCAGATATAAAGTGGGTGTAATGTATAGACGTTTTTATGAATATAGAGATGAAAATTGGAAAGAGGGAATTAATCGGGCGTCCTATGCGGTTGTAGGCGATAATGGTCTTTGTCCTCTGGCTGGCTGGTACGCTCGTTGCGTTGGTTCTAAGTGTTATCCTGCTTTTGACTGCGTGAAGTACCAGGAGATATGGGCCGATAAGAATTGGAACCTATGCAATAATCCGGATAAAGTTATCACTAATACGTGTAATTATACTACCGGGCCAGGGATAAGAAATGGTGAGCCGTGGAGAACTATACACAGGCCGTATCCGGAGGTAGTGCCGGATCGGCAGACGGAGCTGAGATACGATATAGAAAAATCAGTGAATATTGATTTATCACAGAAGTCCGGAGAAATGGAAGTGATGTCAGATGGCAATGAGGCTTGTGCGTTCTATCAAATGCGCCTCCCTAGTGGCGTCTTTGAGAGGTACGAATCTGGTCCGGTGGGGCACAAATACCCCGGTGATCCTACCGGCGATCTCTATTGTCAACAGATGAGTCTAAAAATTCGGTGGCGAATTCGCTCTGACTGGCGAGTTAAACCACATACTTACATAGGTAAGCCTAATGAATCACGTAATGTCAATCAGACTCTGCGTACCCGCCACGACTGCCTGATCAGGAGTAACGCTAAGTATGATACCGAAGAGGGGAATGGTGATAATGCTTGTAACTTGGTTACTGCCAGACCGGGTGACCTGCTGAGGTGGGATCACTATCTACGTAATGACGGCAAGGAAGAAATAGACCGAGATATGACAGTCCATATAGACCTAATGACTCGACCCAAACGTGGTCAATTTAGCGAGAGTCGTTTCCGGATTGATTGGGGACAGTCGCCGCAAGATTTCGCTGAATACCGTTTTGGTAGTGGTATACCGCCACAGCCCGGCGGGGGTACGCCTTTCTTTGACACACCGAGCCTACTTAGGCGAAACGACTGGAACGCTCGTAGATTAGTAGATAATTATCATGTGACGCAGAATGATGTCTCTAATTATGTCTGTGGTCGGGTGGCGTGGTTACCTCATACGCCGGATGATGGTGGCTGGGGTCACTCTACAGCTGCTTGTGCCTATATACCGTATCATTATCCGGGCTGTCCTGAGGGTGATCCATCTTGTACACCGAATAACTGCACTATGAGGGGAGATTGCCCCGGTGGCACACCGGTCAAGCGGGGTGTTAAGCCGTCGGTTAGCGCTCAGCCGGCTACTGTGGAAGCAGGCGGTACGGCTACCTTTACTTATAATCTAAACAACGCCGGTCCGACCAAGTCGAAGGATCTGCACTATCAAGCCTATACTTTCATCCTGCGAAGTGGTGCCGGCTTGCCGGATAATAGCCCTCGGACGGTAGCCTACCCGATGTCCTGGGGAGCTGTCGGCTGTGGCGGTCGTCATGTAGGTTGGGGTGATTACAGAGACGGCAAGTGTGCTGGAGGTATATCCGGCAATACAGTGGTTTACCCTGGAAAAGTTGTATCGATGACCAGACAGTACCAGGTTGCTGATCTAGGAGCAGAGCGTTGGCTGGCTCAGCCGGGCGACAAGATCTGTTCTTACCTTGCCCTTGACCAGAGGTGGAACGTATATAACGATGTCGACTCGAGGACGTTCGTAGCCAGTAACATCGCTTGTGTCACTATCACTAAAAAGCCGAGCCTGCAACTGATTGGCTCAGATAGCTACGCTCAGTATGGCTTTACTGGATCTGATGTTATGGAGAATATGGTTCCCGGCACGGCTAAGCGAGGCTCCTACTCACAGTATGGGTTGCTGACAGGTGATAAAAATGGGGTGACCAGCTTCGGCTCAGCCGGCTACACCACAGCCAGCCCAGCCAACTATAAATTTGCTTGCAAGCTTAGCTATGCTAATACGGATAAAGCCCAGGGTAATTGTAATGATCTGAAGTGGCTTCAACCAGCCGGCCTGATCAAACCTGACAATGGCAAGTTATCAACGCCCAAGTGGCCAACCAGTTTCAAGAATCAACTAGCGTCACAAGTATCAATAGGCTCTTCACAAGCTAGTGGTGACTACCATAGAAATGGTTCTTTGATTATCGCTGGCGGGAGCCTAAGTGGGGGGCAGCATGTCCGGTTGTTTGTTAAAGGCGATGTGACGATTAGAGGTAATATTAGTGTCGACGAGGCTGATATCCATAACAGTTTGTCCGACATCCCCAGCTTGACGGTCGTGGCTATGGGCGATATTCGAGTGGAGCATGGAGTTAGAGTTATTGCCGGCACTTATGTAGCGGGAGGCAAGTTTGAGAGCTGCAAGGACGCTCAAAATCAAAAGAAAACGCCTGCTCTCGGTGTCAATGGTGTATGTCAGTACAAGCTCAAGGTCAATGGTGCTATCGTCTCAGGTAACTCGCCAATCTTTCGTCGTACCTTCGGTGCGGGTAATAAGTCGGAAGACGATCAGTGGGATACTAATAAGATTTCCTCGACTGCTGAGTGGATCAACTACACGCCCAACCTCTGGCTGACCGCCAGTAATGGCTCCAGCTCAAGTAGCTTAGATAATTTAAAGACTACTCAGGTAATTAATCTACCGGTGAGGTATTGATGAAGCGAGAGGGTGGATATACCGTACTCGAGACCGGGCTAGCCATCGCCATGTCGGCAGCACTGGTCTTGTTGACCTTTGGCTTGGCGGCCATGGTCGGGCGAGGTCGCTTCCGAGATTCACTAGTCTCGGCTCAGACCTTTGTCAAGCAACAGTACAGCGAGGTGCGCTCCAGTATCAACTCCCGCTTAGTCGATGGCAATAGTAGTAATCAAGCTCTCGTATCTAGTTGTAATAACGCTACTGTTCCGGGCAACAGTGCTCAGTGTTATGTCATGGGACGGTTGATTGAGTTCTATAATAACGGTGATACTGGTCAGATCAAGTCTAGTTATGTAGTTGCCACCATGGATGAGGTGACTGCTAAGGCTTGGCCTGACCGCAATAAGTCAGCCCTGGACAACTTAAAGAATGGGAACGTCAAGCTGTATGCTCTGACCAACGATAACGGAAACGACGCAGGGCTCAATCCCAGTATTAAATCTATTGGTGCTGATAATAGAATCGTGAGGTCTTGGCAGCTTGATGCCAGTATTAATCAAGCTACTGATATTCAGCCAAATATCTCTTCTAGGGCAAATATGATTATCTTGCGTAGCCCGCTAGATGGTTCACTTGTCGTAGCGCCGATGGTGGGTTTGAATAGCGGTAATAACCTGCCCCAAGGCGTTATGAAAGTGGATCTAAGCTCGGTAAACGGGGGAATGTCGATTAATACCAAGTTGGCGCTAGCTATCCGTAATGGCGGTCTGGGCTATCCAGGTGGCACACTGTGCATCTCCGGTGGTGATAGCTCTAGCGGCATCTCGAATAACTTCAATGTAGCGGGCGGTAACTGGAACTGGGATAATGGATTAAAGAGCGTAGTGGCTAGTGACGTGATAGATGCGTGTAAGAATTGGGAGCAATAATGATAGTGAGGACAAGGATGAGAAAAAGTCGAGCAGAACGAGGTGACACATTAGTCGAGGTGACTGTCGCTATGGCGGTGTTGGGGCTGATGTTGGCCGCCAGTCTGGCGATTATCAACCGTAGTCTGATGGGCGTATCAAATGCAGTGGAGCGAACTAGCATTCGGGCTAGTCTCAATACCGAGGTAGAGCTGCTTAGGTACATATTTGACGACCAAGTCACCAATAAGAATCTGGTTGATGATATTGTGAGTAAAACCCAGTCCGACAAGAAGGTGGAAAGTCGAGGCTGTGAGATCGGCGCTAATAGCTTTACGTTATATGTATACGATACTGGCAACCAAGCTGCGACGGTGGTGAAGAACGAACTTACTCAGGACGATAAAGTTGCTGAGAATGTTGGTGGCAAGCCGGGTATCAGTCAGCAGGGGAAACATAACGGTATCTGGATCGAGGGCTATAAGCGCCCGGGTGGAGCTGGCAACTCTATGCCAGGCTATATTGACTTCTACGTTCGAGCTTGTTGGACGCCATATGCGGCGCAACAGCCGGGCTCGGGGCGAATGGAAGCTAACGTTAGGGTGTACTATAAAGGTAATTAGGGCAGGAAAGGATAAGACATGGCTAGACTATCAGACAAACAGAGCGGTTTTACCTTGATCGAGGTGTCGACAGCCCTGATCTTCGTTGGCTTTATCATCTTTATCCTGGCTGCCACTACGGTCAATATTGTCCGTTCGTATAATAAAGGTATCTGGCTGGCTCAGATCAATCAGGCCGGTCAGCAGATGAATAGCGACATCGGTGATAAGGCTCGCTACAGTGGAGTGGCGGTTGTTCAGGCTGATAAGCGTCGGATGTGTATCAATGGTGTATCTTATCTGTGGAATACCCAGAAAGAGATTGATAACGGTCAATGGGGGAACAATGTCTATCCCGATGGAACTCCGATCCGGCTGGCTCGGATTGAGGATAAGAACGGCGAGTACTGTACGAAGGATCAACAACCCGGTGCGCCGGGGAAAGCCCCAAATGTGCGTGCTTTGCTGGGGCGTGGTGTAGCTATCCAGGAGTTTAAGGTCAGTCAGGCGACCGGTGTGCCGTTACTGACTGTCAGCATGGTGGTCTCAACCGAGGGAGTAAACCGACCGATCAAGGCTTATACCGATCACACAGGCGTTCATATTGATGTCGATCAGAATAGATCCGACTCTTCTTGGCAATGTGGCGAGTGGATAGATAAAAATGATAACAAGATGGTCGACTCGATAGATACATTCACCCCAGCTAAGAACCAATATTGTTCTTTTGCTGAATATACCTTCACTGTCTATGAAAGGAGTAAGATATGATTTCTCGCTTAGTATCTCGGTGTCGACCGGGTGATCGTGAGTCCGGTCAAGCCTCAATGGTAACTGTCGCTATGTTTATGATGCTTTTCTCGGTGATCACTGTCGGTTTTACTTATGTGATGATCTCGGCGTCCCGTCAGGCGGTCAATGACTCTCTCCAGTCGTCAGCTAAGGCGGCGGCTGAGTCGGGTGTCGAGGACGCCAAGCGCTTGATCGTCTACTGTTATAACCACAGAAATAACGATGGTACATACACCAATCCGCAAGATGATAATCTGTGTAAACATATCATAGGCAAAAGAGCCGATCAGCTAGAGGGAACTGACTGTGATGATATTCTTGGGGCTGTAAATAGCTCTCCTCAGGGAAGTAACTTTGGTTTGGAAGGAGTCAAGGGCGGGTATCGAGTTAAGGTTGGTAACGGCAGTGCCGGTAAAAATTCCAGCAATGAGTACTACCAGTGTCTAAAAATTGCCACCAGGACGGATAACTACGAAGGAATCGTTAGTAATCTGGGCAAATCGACAGTAATCCCTCTGCGGCTTGTTGATGACAAGGGCAATCCCGCTACTCGGATTACAGAGATAGAGATCCAGTGGCATCGTAATGTTGATGGTGCCGACGGGGATGGTGTCGCTAACCTAAATAATACTAATGGCACCGGTTTACCACCGGTCGGTGTATGGAAGAACAATAGCTACAATCGCCCGGCGGTTCTGCGAGTAGAGCGAGTCGGTGCTAAGAAGGGAGGGTTCTCGATCAACGATCTAGTGGCCAGCGATACGGCAGTGACTCTCCGACCGTCAACCGGAGGAAGTAAGAGCGTGATTATGAACAATTATCATCCGCTGCATAATGACCGACCGAACTCTCAGTACCCCCACGGTGTGCCGATTATTGAAACGCAGTGTCAAAGTGGCGGTGGTGCCGGTAATAATAATTATGCTTGTACGATGAGTGCTACTGACGTTCTAGACGCCAAGAATAATGATTATTACCTACGGCTCAGTGCTATTTACAAGGACTCTCATTTCTCAATTCGTGCCTATGATGGCAGTAAGATACTCTACTTCGACGGCGTCCAGCCACTAGTCGATGTGACCGGCAGTTCATCCGACTCGTTTAGTCGAATCCAGGCTCGGCTCAAGCCCAGCTTTGACAAGAATGCTGACAGTACGAACTGGTGGCCGGAGTATGTCATTGATACTAATGGCAAAGTTTGTAAAGACATAGAAGTACGGTACGATGAAGGCGAAGACAGGTGTAAATATAAGTAGCTGGGGCATCGTAGTCTCAGGCTGCGATCTTGATGGTGGCGGCGAACCTGTGCCGGTCTAGTAGCGATACTTTACAGGTTGCTCTGAAATTTGTCGTGCACTTCCTTGAGATGAGGGTCGGTCACGTGGGTGTAGATCTGGGTGGTGGCGATATTGCTGTGCCCCAGCATTGACTGGACTGAGCGCAGGTCGGCGCCATTCATCAGCAGATCGGTGGCGAAAGAGTGGCGCAGAGTGTGAGGGGTGACGTGCTTCGTGATGCCGGCTGCTTGAGCATATTTACTGACGATTCGCTGGATCGAGCGGGGAGTCAGGCGACGAGCTTCGCTGAGGTCGATGCCATCGCTCTCGACGATGTTGCGAGAATTATTGAGAAAGAGTGGCTTGAGCCCGTCCGACCTAGTCTGCAGATATTGCTCGATCGTATCAGCGGCTGATTGACTGATGAAGATGGGGCGGTCTTTACCACCCTTGCCCCTGATGGTGAATTCTCGCCGATCCAGGTTGAGCTGGTCGCAATTGATGCTACATAGCTCGCTGACTCGCATGCCACCCGAGAAGAGCAGCTCGATGATGGCTCGGTCTCGCAGTCCACCGGGTTGGTCGAGCGGAATGGCGTCGAATAGCCGAGCCACTTCTTCCGCCAGTAGGAAGGAGACCTGTTTCTTCTGAGTGCGGGGTAGGTTGACTCGGCTGGTATCTAGGGTGGGGATGTCTCGCTGCGAGCAATATTTGAGAAAGCTCCTCAGAGCGATCAGATGATAACTCTGGGTGATGAGCGAGAGCTCACGCCCTTGTTCGTCGACGAAGCGGTTCAGCCACAGACGATATTTTCTGACCAGTTCATCGGTGATTTGGCTGACGGGGATGTTGCCAGCGAATTCGACCAGTCGGTCCATGTATAGGTTGTAGTTCTCGGCGGTGCGGATGGATCGGCCTCGCTCTATTTCGATGTACTCGACGAAGTCCATGATCAGGTCGGCGAGGTAATTTTCATCATTTTTAGCGTCTTTGTCATGGGTCATTAGGCGTATTTTAGCATTTCACTTAATGTCGCACAAGATGAAGAAATCAAAACCTCGTCACTAGAGCTTTCATTCTTCATCTACATTATCATTTCCTTTGTTGCCGCCTGGCTGGCTCGTGACACAGCTCTGGCTTCAAGCGTGCACAGTCTTCAGGAAATGACTAATAGAGTGAAGGACAAAAGACGCCCTTTATGTGCTAAGGACTATATGTGTCAGAGTAGCTCACCTAGCTTCCTCAGGCCTGGCGACGTAGCGAGTACCACTGGCAATTGCTAGCCTACTGCTGTATCAACAGCCATCGGAAGCTTAGGTGAGCTACTCTGGCACATATAGT
>ERZ773054.2174-NODE-2174-length-10396-cov-8.858331_pt1 | contig 10396 bp, 13 predicted proteins | sample MGYA00580630_ERZ773054 | MGnify/ENA primary metagenome ERZ773054 (study PRJEB29015, sample SAMEA2737994) | human oral metagenome | biome: human oral; feature: human-associated habitat; material: dental | place: China | collected 2115 ... | reverse complement strand
CTCGATGGACGAACACCCGGGCAGCCAGAGCATTCCGCTGACGCTGAACAAGTATCTGTATGGCAATGCGGATCCGGTCAATCATGTGGATCCGAGCGGGAATATATTCATTTCCATTGCCATGCCTAGTTTTGGGAATATCGTGCGAATTACTTCTGTTGGGCGGCAGGCTTTGGGGTTACTAGACAAACTTGATAAAGCGCTGGTAATGCTGCAAATGGTTCAAGCCTATGGCAGGATGTGGGACGTATTTAATGGTACAGATTGGCAAAGCGGCGTGAAGAATTCAAAAAGTGATAGCGGTTTTATAACTGCTCTTTCAAATTTTGATGAAGCTATTGCACACCTTGCGTCACATTCATGGAAGATATTTTCACATCCAAATGTTGAAAAAGGGATGACGGAATTCATTAAGGGCCAGCTGGCAAAACAAAAGACCAGCTTACTAATCTTTGCTCCAACACCAGAGAAACCAGAGATAAAAATAAATTTTCCCGCGCGCCATATAAAGATTGGGACTCTTTCCATGAGTAAAACTCACGCTGATGTATATGTGGAAATTGGCGTAAAACCCAACCAAGGAGGAAGAATGTTGGGGGTGGGGCATACTTGGGGTAGGAAAGGCATGTCCAAACAGTGGTTTAGACAAGACTGGCATTCTTCACATGGAGCGAGTGATCTCTGTTTTGTAGAAACAGGTGCGTCGTATCATTATCACTGCCCAAGATGATAAACATGAACCCTCGCGGCCTCTTAATTGACTGCAATGATGTAGAGCAAAGATTTTCTCTGCTCTTGAAAATAATGGATATATATCAAGGATATAATATTTTTGCGCCAACTCCACAAGAAGGCTGGCGCAAATTTTCCGATGACGTGTTTGATCGATTTATTCTATTAAATGAATTGACAGCGAAACAAAGCAATCAATTAAAACATCTTCGACGCATTGGCTTTGAAAAACGCGCAAAGAACATCAAATTGAATTTCGGAAACAATGTTTCCATCATAGAAATAGATAATAGCAGCAAACAATCAAAAACAACCCTCTGGACGATAGCAGCATCCATGTATTTATATAACGAGTGTCATTACATAGCTGCGCCAAAAGGAATACACAATAGAGAGATCAAAAAACTTATAAAAATCCTTAACGATGATCTTTGTTTGGTCGAATATATAGGGGAAATACATTCAATCGCAACAGATTTTTTGCTGGTGATGCCGTTGTGGGGGGAATGTAATATGGTCTCACTACTATTGACCGCCAAGGAAATTACACTTACTTCCATAAGAGCGTTGCCTTTAAATAAAGGGAAAATTGTCGATTACAATGATGAAATCGTGTTTAGAAACCCGGTCGATGGCCCCAGTTTAGAGTTCTAGAAAAAAATCGGGACTGCATTAGTTTGTCTAGAGGTGGATGGAATTTATATAGATTAGTCATCGTTCCGCTTACGCAAACATATATGATGGGAGTTTTTAGCAAGTCGTCGATATACTTACCCATCTCGCCGAAGCAGGCGCTGCGAAAGAAAGCAGATACCGCTCACGGGCGAGAGCTACGACAGCATCACGGGGCTATACCACCTCAGAGCCAGGGACTACGACCCGAAAACGGGGCGCTTCATCTCGATGGATGAACACCCGGGCAGCCAGAGCATACCGCTGACGCTCAACAAATACCTTTATGGCAATGCCGATCCGGTTAATCACATTGATCCGAGCGGGAATTTTTTTACCCTGAACGGGATATCCACATCAGTTGGGCGACAATTGCAAATTGTCAGAATGTCATTTATTAATGGTGGACGCCGAGCTGGAGGGGCAGCCATTCGCAAGCTTGGTGAATTGGTTGAGAATAGGATTGGCAGCATCATAAAACAATGTTTAAAACCTGGAGTAAAGTTAAATAAGCACTTTAAAACAGGTGATGGTAAGGTTACTATTGATCTTTTCTTGCAGATGGGAGAAAAGGCAAAAGCGGTAGAAATAAAATATCAGCTCGGCAGAGCATCTAGTGAATCTTTTGCAAGAGCTGCTCGTCAATTGAGATCCGCTTTTAAACATACAGATGATGTGGTTTTGATTTCTTTTAAGCAAATTTCTGAAAAATATAAAAAATCTTTGCTTGAAAAAATTGGAAACCCAAGTGCGGGAGCACAAATTGGAGCCATGCTTGAATTATCAACCATGCTTGGTGAATTTGTTATGGAAGGATGTATCAGATAATGAAAGAACTGAATAAGCTTCATGTCAGGGCATTGGAGAAGCTAATGACTGAGCATTTGCCGGAAAAACTCAGAGAGTTCAGGGAAGACAAGGAGATTTCTAATGTTTTTCAATTAACTCGCACTAAATTGTCATTTTCTGCTTACATAGGTGATAGATGTTGCGCATTTTTTATTCAGCCAGGAAAGATAGGTGGACCGCCTGGATTTAATTTTTTTATCGCGTGGGCAACTTCAAAAGAGGAGCTTCTTTCTACAATTGATTTGGCTTCTCCTCTAGCGAAGTCAGTCATAAAAGATGCTGACTGTATACCTTTAGAAGAGATAATTGATCCATTATGGAAAGAAAAGAAAGACAGCGCCTTTGGATGGTATTCCTTTGACACAAGAAGAATTTCAATGAAAGAAATTATAAAGAATAATGGAAAACTAAGGCTTGATATGGAAACAGCAGAAAAAGATGTAAGGCCGGCTGTTTTAAGGGTTATGAATGATCTTGAAAGATACGCCTATCCGTTTTTTGTCAACTTGTCGAACTATATTGGCCTTTCCTATGAAAACGTTGCTGAAAGGCTAGCATCATAACTCGATTAGATAAATCAAAGTTATATAATAAAACTAAGATGGATAAACTGATGAGAAAATTTATTGTCAGTTGTAAAAAAGAACCAGCTACAGCTACAACGAGCTGGACCAGCTCATACAAGAGAGCCGAGCCGGCCAGAACATCACCTACCGCTGGGATGCAAGGGGCAACCTCATCGAGAAGCAAACCCCGCAACAAACCACCCACTACCGCTGGAGCGCCGACAACCGGCTCACCGAAGTTCAAAGCGGCAACACCCGAGTGAGCTACGGCTACGACGCCCTGGGAAGACGCATCAGCCGAACCTGGCAGCAAGGCAACCACACCCGGGAAACCCAATGGGTGCTGGACACAGCGCGCCCCTACAGCGAAATCGTGCTGGAGCGCACAAGAAGCAACGGCGGCGCATGGAAAGAAAGAGCTTACGTACACACCCCCGATGGAGTGGGACTGCAAATCAGCGAAAGCGAAGAAGGACAAACCCGGCACATATACACAGACGCGCAAGGCAGCACGAGGCTGATCACCGATGAAGCGGGCAACGTACTGCAAACGCTGGACTACGACGCCTTTGGAAACGAGCAAACCAGCGGCCCCACAAGACACCGCTACACGGGCGAGAGCTTTGACAGCGCAACCGGGCTGTATCACCTAAGGGCCAGGGACTATGACCCCAGCACGGGGCGCTTTATCTCGATGGATGAGCACCCGGGCAGCCGGACCATACCGCTGACGCTCAACAAATACCTTTATGGCAATGCGGATCCTGTGAATCACATTGATCCGAGTGGGAATTTTGTTGGAGGCGGATTAGGTAGCGTTGGAATTGGACTCAATGTTCAGACAAGTCTGCGTGTGCAAGCGATTAATGCTTCAGCGGGATTGACCACTACTGTAAAAACAAGAGTCATATTGGCAATGGCTGTTTCCTATGCTGGCGCTAATTCTGTAGGATTACCCTTTGCAGTAGACGCCGCTGTCAAAGAAAATATCAAGCGATGCATTCGTGATTCCAATGAAAAAGGAAGAAGCGATTGCGATCCGGTTCTGCCAATGCTGGTTGTGGGCGATAACAATAATGAAGTGCAAGATCACATTGCTTATGCGCAGGGGGAACTCCTGAAACCCAGAGCAGTGACAAGACGTTTTGAATCACACAAAAGGTATTGGTTAGAACGGCACAAAGGGCCGGGCAAAATGTGCACAGGAGCGCCAGGAACAGATTGTGATGAGTATCCTATGGCCACTCATGTTGAAGGTGGTGAATTGAACTCGCCCTCTCTGCGCAGTGTAAATTTCTCTCAAAATAGATCGGTAGGAAGCTTCGCGAGGCATTTGCATGAAAAATGTCGTGTTGCCGTAGGTGAAAAATATATGGTTGTTCCCATGAAGGGAATACCAATTTCTGGATATATTTGCAAGAAATAGGAGATGTTATGCAAGATTTGTTTTCTGGCTATGATTCGACGCATTCCGATTGGAGGAGATTTCTGCTGGAGTGGAGTTTGAAATGCGGTTCTGATATTTCAATCTCTTTGATCGGCGGAATGAATGGGAATAATGGAGTGACAGAAGAAGTAATACGGCTGAATTGCCAACGATTGGGGCTGGATAGTCTTCCCAAATCCTATGTTGATTTTTTGAAAAATTATTCTGTGGATGAAAAATATCCTGGGCTTTCCTTGTGTGCAGGTCAAGGGGTTCTATTGCCGGTGGATAAAATTGATTATTTGCACAAAATTGATCAGCAAATGTATGGTGTAATAAAAGAGGTTGGGGAAGATACAGTTGGTCCGGATTACTTCAAGTATGGTCTTGACATGGATAATGCATGTTTTAATGCTTCCTTTGCTGACAAATTCATAGTCATAGGAAGAAGTTCCCTTAATGATTATGTATATCTGAATCCATGTGTGGAAACTGTCGATGGTGAATTTGAATGTATACTGGATTGTCCCGGATTTGCCATCAGGACACTGAGTTTTGCTGGAATGATGAGATATATGTATGTATATGAGTGTGGAGAATTTGATCATTATCCGCCTTATCCTGATTGGGCTTTTGAACAAGGCACGGCAGCATTAATTAAAACAAAGTTTTGATTTTTGATGCATTGGAGCAAGGTTGAATGATTGATCAAGTATTGATTTGCATATTTGCTCCTCTTGTTGAAGTGCCCAGCGCCATCCTGCCAGCCACCGTTGCACGCATTGCCAAGAAAGCAGGATTTGCACTGCTGGCCGCATGCTTGCCCGTAGTTGCTCATGGTCAGAGCTACACCTACGCTGACGCAGCCCAGCTGCTGGCCCAAACCGACGCGCTGGGCCGCCGCACCGCCTACGCCTACGACGCAGCCGGCCGCCGCACCCAGCGCCGCTTTGCCAACGGCGGGCAGGAGGGCAGCGCCTGGAACGCCGAGGGCCAACTCATCAGCCAAACCCACCTGGACGGCAGCCAAAGCACCTACAGCTACCAACAAGGCCGACTCATCGGACAAACCCGCGCCGACGGGCACCTGGCCATCGGCCACGACCGCCACGGCAGAGCCAACCACTACAGCGACAGCCAACGCGGCCTGCTCACCCTCGCGCTGGACCCACTCGGCCGCCAGGCCAGCGAAACCACGGCCCGCGGCCCAACCCGGAGCCAAACCCAAACCCAATGGGACGCCGCCAGCCAACGCAGCCAACTCAGCGCCTACTTTGAAAACCACAGCCCGCACACCATAAAAGCGACCTGGGACGCAGGCGGGCGATTGCAAAGCCTCAAAGCCAACACAAACCCTTCAGGCCCAATCACGCGCCTTACCCACGATGCCGCCGGGCGCCTCACACAAATGCAGCGCGCCAACGGCTCGACCAGCCACTGGCGCTACAGCGCAGATGGCCACCTCATTGAAATCCACCACCAAAGTGCCAGCGGCCAAACCCTGGCCCGCTACCGCTACGAGCGAGACGCCAAAGGACGCCTGACCCAGGCCAGCGAACAAACCGCAGGCCAGAGCGAAACCATCAAAACCTGGCAATACGACGCAGACGGCAAACTCACCCGCGAAAGCACGCAGCAAGCAGGCCAGAGCCGCACCTGCACCTACCAACACGACCGCGTAGGCAACCGCACAGAAAAAGACTGCGACGGCCACAAAACCAGCTACAGCTACAACGAGCTGGACCAACTCACACAAGAAAGCAGCCCCAGCCACACCATCACCTACCGCTGGGATGCGAGGGGCAACCTCATCGAGAAGCAAACCCCGCAACAAACCACTCACTACCGCTGGAGCGCAGACAACCGGCTCACCGAAGTTCAAAGCGGCAACACCCGAGTGAGCTACGGCTACGACGCCCTGGGAAGACGCATCAGCCGAACCTGGCAGCAAGGCAACCACACCCGGGAAACCCAATGGGTGCTGGACACAGCGCGCCCCTACAGCGAAATCGTGCTGGAGCGCACAAGAAGCAACGGCGGCGCATGGAAAGAAAGAGCTTACGTACACACCCCCGATGGAGTGGGACTGCAAATCAGCGAAAGCGAAGAAGGACAAACCCGGCACATATACACAGACGCGCAAGGCAGCACGAGGCTGATCACCGATGAAGCGGGCAACGTACTGCAAACGCTGGACTACGACGCCTTTGGAAACGAGCAAACCAGCGGCCCCACAAGACACCGCTACACGGGCGAGAGCTTTGACAGCGCAACCGGGCTGTATCACCTAAGGGCCAGGGACTATGACCCCAGCACGGGGCGCTTTATCTCGATGGATGAGCACCCGGGCAGCCGGACCATACCGCTGACGCTCAACAAATACCTTTATGGCAATGCCGATCCCGTGAATCACATTGATCCGAGTGGGAATTTTGGGTTGGTCGGCGTGAGCATGGGGGGGAATATTCAAGCCACTCTTGCCAATCTGCAGGCAAACTTTGGATTTGACCTCATTAGCAATGCCTTGGACGGTGGCCAGTCGAGTGCCAGCTCCACAGGTTGGGCTGTACTGGCATCGCTGGCTCCCATGAGCATTGCAAAACTTTCCAAAGGAGCAATACGTGTTACATCAAGGATGGGAAAGGGAAAAGTTGCTTATCTATCGAAACGTAAGCCATTAATTCATGAGATTGAAACGGCAGAATTTATAGCAGATAGAAAAATGGTTGGCATCTACCTTGTTGGTGGAAATTCTTCGGCAGGAGCAGATGCATTTATAAATGGTCTTCGATGGGAGTTAAAAAGAATCAATGGAACACCTTCTTCAGTGAAAATCAATATAGATAAAGCCATTAAGCAAATGGAAAAATCTAATCCAGGAACCCCAGTAAGGGTAGTATTAGATGGACGAGCTGGTGGTGCCTCCTCTGGATTAACAATGCAGTCGTTTACTGATGGGATAATGAAAGTTCAGGCTAGTCGTCGCGATAGAATTACAGAAATTATGTACATTCTAGGGGACGGCTCTATTCATATTTGGCCTTAATGGGGGCTTGCTATGGCATTCAGCGTGTCTATTTTGTGTCTTCATACTCGCAAACATGAGGCATTAAGTGATGGGTTGCGTAAATTTTATAGTACACACGAGAAAAAATTCAGAAATATTTTTCGGAAATATTACTCTTTTGATGCAGATTTTAGAGACACTATGGAAATTTATTCTTCTGAGAAATGGTGTCTGGTAAATGGCCTGCTTTCGTATGAAGAATGGATACGCGAAAGAAATATATTTATTACAAAATATTTATCATGCAGCGGAATTTATATATATGAATATGATGGCAATTTTTGGGGATATGAAGTATATATCGATGGGATAGTTGTCGATAGATTTTTAAGCGATAAAAGTTTTGATGATTTCTTTTATTCCGAAGAAGCGGACGGCAGCGTAGATATTGTAACAAGAGCCTTTCCGTTTATAGACGGAAATATAGTGGAAAAGTATTTAATTCAGTATCCGGACAGAAAGACATTTAATGCAATTAGTGATGATTATTTTCATGATTTGACAAATATTCCCCCTCGGACAATAGATTTGTTTAATCGCTGGGATGGATGTGCTTCTATAAATTTTATGAGAGCCATTGGATTAAACTGTGGCATAGAGAATGGAACATTTTCTATTTTAGAGCCACCTGTTAATATTTTGAATCTTCCAGATTGATGGGAAATTCACAAATTTTTAGCTAAGCAATACAGTCCATAAAGTTCACTGTTAATCTATAAAGCCAAATCATACAACCGCTGATAATAAACTGGCCTTCTTAAATATATAAAACATGATATCCAGTGACAAAGGAGTAAATGTGGAAATTTTATATTTTGCCTGGATCTGCAGTTTCTTATCAAAACAGTTTCATGAAAAAAATTAACATTATGAACATGAGAATAGAGTGAAATAATAATTGATAAATGAGTAACAGTAACCGCTTGCAAAAGTAAGTTAACGAATAAATTTGTGGAGTTTTGAATGTGTATTGATTATGTAAAAAGATTCATAGATGCCTGTTGGAATAGGAATGTTGCTGTTGTAGATGAAATGATTAATAATGGATTTGTGCCAGTCCCCTTATTTGATGGAGAGCCATCACCTCTAATAATAGCTATTGAAGAAGGTTTTTTTGATATCGCTGAGATTATTTTAAAGAGTAAAGTTGATGTGAATTACAAAGATGATATGGGAACTACTGCGTTGCAAGCAGCGGCCTGTTGTGGAAATGAGAAGCTGGTCCAAGCGCTTTTAAAGAAAGGAGCTATAAATCAAAAAGATTTTACAGAACGATCCGCATCAGATTATGCGAGAATAAAAGGATTTAATCGTATTGCAGAAGAAATTGATACTTTTCCTTATGATTTAAATTCAGTTGGAAATGGAATTTTTGTCAGGGCGCGTAAAGCTATTGGCATGATCTGCTGTGGGAAGCATGTGAAAGATTATAATTAGGCAATTGCGAATCAACTAGAGTATTTAACAAACAGAAACGATGTTTTAGTAGAATTGGCAAAAATCAGAGAAGAACTGTTGTCAGGTAATTTTGACCATTAAACATGAGGGCATGATAAAAATATGAGTGAAATATTTTTGTGGAGAACCAGTGATAAGTATGCAGGTTATATTGGAAAAACCGATTCAGATGAGAGAAAGGTTACTTGGCACATAGCTGGGTTGGGAGAGCCACTTCCTCCTCTCGAAAAATGGGATGCTCCAATGTTGACGCAATATCTTGGTGATGGCAAAAAACCCAGAAAACCCAAAAATTAGGGGATTCTCCTTCTGTGGGAAGACCCCATCTCATCAGTCAAAAAGCGGCGGATGCATTGCAGGATATATGGGAGCGGCATACCACTCTTTATCCCGTTCATCTTGATGATGCTTCGAACGAGACATATTACATGGTTGTCGTAAAAACAATGCTTGACTGCCTTGATGAAGCAGCATCCAGACTGTCTAAAGATTATAAAGGGAAAATATGTTCCGTATTTGATTGGGTATTCAGAAATGAATATCTCGATAATTCTGATTTGTTTGTATTGCCATATAATGAGACGGATTATTATGTGAGCAGCCAATTTAAAGATAGGGTGATCAAGGCTGGATTGAAAGGAGTTGCCTTTTATACTCATTTTTGGGATAGGAACCCCCTCATTTCATAAGATGTTTTTAGTGCCATGGGCATGAATTTATATAGATGGCTGCACGATACCAAGCATCGTCAAGCAAAGACGGAATAAAGCAAGGTAAAATATTGGGTAGACAGAGCTTATCATCATCATGTCATGTATTGGAAGTGGTAAAATAATATCAAGACGGGATATTGAATAAGAAAAATATGAGCTTTATTATTTGATGAATTTTACACAATTGCCGCCTGAGCAGTAGCCTGAGTATTTCTATATTAAAAACATTGATCCAGCTTACGCTGAAAAACATTATGATGCTGTATGTCTTGATGCAGAAATTGATGGTTTTATGGAAAACAGTGGGCTGAACTGTGCAGACGGTGTCGGGGCTTTTTGAAAAAATTGATCTCCTGGATTCGATTCAGTTTGTCAAGCCGATTAAATTTGCTGGATTCCTTTAGCCAGATGATTTCCTGATTTGCGAAAAAAGTCCGCACTGGAGCAGATACGGAGAATTTATGGATAGAGAAAAGTGGGATGAAATAAAAGTATGGAATAGCGCCTTGTACAAAGATGCTGTGCTCAATGACTGGCACCAGTGAAAGAGCGTTCTGTGATTGCAGCAAGCGCCCTGCCGGATGCTTTACAAGCCTGTTCCTAGCCATTAATTCGCTCCCAAACCCATAGCACACTTTCCAGTATTTGCAAGGACCAAGTGCCAATTTACCCCCCCTCAAATTTGCTCCTCTTGTTGAAGTGCCCAGCGCCATCCTGCCAGCCGCCGTTGCACGCATTGCCAAGAAAGCAGGGTTTGCACTGCTGGCTGCATGCTTGCCAGTAGTCGTTCATGGGCAGCTCTCCACCGATGCCACCCACCCCCACGCGCTGAACAGCTACAGCGACCCGGCGGGGCGACTGCAACTCAAAGCCGAATACGACAGCCAGGGGCGCGTCATCAAACAAACCGACG
>ERZ773054.2172-NODE-2172-length-10418-cov-4.274052_pt1 | contig 10418 bp, 7 predicted proteins | sample MGYA00580630_ERZ773054 | MGnify/ENA primary metagenome ERZ773054 (study PRJEB29015, sample SAMEA2737994) | human oral metagenome | biome: human oral; feature: human-associated habitat; material: dental | place: China | collected 2115 ... | reverse complement strand
TGTATTTACTTGCCACTTCATCGGCAATTCTTACCAAATCTTTTCCATTTTCTGTAATTTTGTTATAAATATTTTCTGCTGTTTTTTCGGCATCTGCATCAATGCAGTCAAGCAGGCTTATTCCCATTGTAACAGTTCTTACATCAAGATTCTGCATTTCAACCATACCTATCGTTTCCAGTATTTCATCAGGTAATAAATTCATTTTTTCCTCCTAAAATTCTTAAATAATTGCTTAAAAAATTTTGAAAAAATTAGATTCTATGCATTGCCTTAAAAATATTTTCATGTTGCAAGTAAACTCTTACCCCAATTTTTTCCTCAACATCTTTAAATTTCTCCTGCAAACCTTTTATATCCGTATTTTTTTCTGCTTCTACAAGCATAATCATGGCAAAAATATCGTTTTCAAACACCTTTTGTGTGATGTCAATAATATTTAAGCTAAGTTCACTTAATTTTGTTGAGACATTCGCAACAATTCCCGTTTTATCCGTTCCAATAACTGTAATAACAATTCTATCGTTCATTCTGATACCTCCTGACAAATTAAATTAAAACTCTTCTTAATATATTAAATTATCGCATAAATTTAGGCATTTCGCAAGTGGGAAGTTTTATTTTATATTTTATAAAAAACTTAGGATGTGAAATAATTTGGATTAAAAAAAATATCCAAGTAAACAACACTCTCTTTATTGCAACTTTTTTGATTATTAATATCCAGCTTGTAACATTTTTTTATAAACTTCCTGAGCTTCTTCATAGCCTAAATCAGATGCTTGTTTTACATATTTTTTTGCATTGATACGGTCATTTTGGTTGTAATACAAGATTCCTAAATTATACATAGCTTTAACATGTCCTTTTTGTATAGCTTTTAAAAACATTTCTTTGGCTTTGTCAAATTTATTTTGTTCATAGTATAAAGTTCCTAAATTATACATAGCTTCAATTTCACCTTTTTGACTGGCTTCTAAAAACATCTGTTCAGCTTTGTCAAATTTTTTCTGGTAATAATATAAATTTCCCAAATTATATATAGCAAAAACAGAACCTTTTTGGCTAGCCTTCAAGTACATCTGTTCAGCTTTATCAAACTTTTTCTGGTCATAGTATAAAACTCCTAAACTGTTTATAGCAGCAACAGAATCTTTTTGACTGGCTTTTAAGTATATTTGTTCAGCTTTATCAAATTTATTTTGTTCTTTATATAAATTACCCAAGTTATTCATAGCTTCAAGATTGTTATTTTGTACAGCTTTTAGGTATGCTTGTTCAGCTTTGTCAAACTTTTTCTGATCATAATATAAAACTCCTAAATTATTCATAGCATCAATATACCCTTTTTGACTAGCTTTTAAATACATTTGCTCAGCTTTATCCAGCTTATTTTGTTTTTGATATAAAAGTCCTAGATTATAAATAGCTTCAATTTCGCCATCATTTTCTTTAATGGCTTTCAAGTACATCTGTTCAGCTTTTGGATAATTATTATTCTTAAAATACGAATTCCCATTCTCTAAGTATCCAGCTTGTGCTGCATGTGCTAAAGCAATAATTCCTAATATAGCAAGTTTTTTCATTTTAATTCATCTCCTCTGTTGTTTTTTACTATGTAAACTATAATTTAGTTACATTAATTATATACATTACTTTTTATTTTTGTCAATAATTTAATCAAAAGTACGAGTTTAGATATTATTGAAAGTATAGAAAAAATATTTTATTTATTGATATTTGTAGATTAAAGTGATATAATTTGAAAAAATTAGATTTGCATAAAATCATACAAGGAGGAAAATAAAAAATGAAATTTTTGAATTTTTTCAAAAGATTTTTGATATTTACATTAAAAGAAATATATTCGTTTTTTCTAAAACTGTCGTTATTTATATTTGTAATTTTTATTATTGGAATTTCTACAATTGCAATTTTTAGTTCCAAAGATAAGAATGAAAAAATGAAAAAAAGCTATGAATATATACTTTTTAATGTTTCTGACGTTACAGAAGATAAAATTATCGGTTCAAATTTTCTATCAGATGAAAAATTATCGTATATGGATATTTTAAATAGTTTGGATGATATTAAAAATAATAATCAAGTAAAAGGAGTGATTATTGCTTTAGACACTATAAATTTATCATCAGCAAAAATAGAGGAATTGTCTAAAAAATTTGAAGAATTAAAAGCAAATAATAAAAAAATATATGCGTTTGGTGCTTATATTACCAATGCCAATTATAAATTAGCTTCTATTGCCAATGAAGTAGTTATGGTTCCATCAACATCAGCAAGTCTTGATTTGACAGGATATCATTATTCAGATTTATATTATAAAGGGCTTTTTGATAAACTTGGGGTAAATATGGAAGTAGTCCGTATAGGAAATTACAAATCTTATGGAGAAAACTATACTGGAAATGAGATGACTCCCGAATTGCGTTCAGAATTAACTAGAATTTTGGAAAATCGATATGATAAATTTGTGACAGAAATTTCCAAAAATCGTAAAATTGACAAAAATGTTTTAAATAATGATATTGTAAATGGAAATAATATTAATTTGACTCCATTTGCTGCACGTGATAAAAATTTTGTTGATAAACTTGAGCATTTTTCTGATTTTACAAAACGTCTAAACATAAGGGAAGACAATGTTGCGGATATTTATGATTATTATGAAAAAAGAGTAGAAGATGGTAAAATAGGAAATCCAAGAAATGGAACAATAGCTGTAATTTATGCCGAAGGTTCGATTTTATATGATCCAACTGATGTTACTGAAGGTGTAATTACTCCAGATAATATTTTACAAAAAATTGAAAAAGCTATGAAAACTAAAAATTTAAAGGGAATTGTACTTCGGGTAAATTCAGGTGGAGGTTCAGCACTTGCTTCTGAAATAATTTATCAAGAACTTACAAAACTGAATATTCCAATTTATGTTTCAATGTCTGATACAACAGCCTCTGGAGGTTACTATATCTCAATGGCAGGAAATAAAGTATTTGCAAACAATGCCACAATAACAGGGTCAATCGGCGTAGTTTCAATGCTCCCAAAATTTAACAATGCACAAAATAAATATGGAGTTCATTCTAATTCAGTATCAAAAGGCAAATATTCAGAAATTTATGATAGCTTTGAACCATTATCTGAAGAATCTCGTGCCAAAATTAGTCAATCTATGCAAGAAACATACAAAGAGTTCAAATCTCGTGTTTCTAAAAATCGTAAAATAGATGAAAATACTCTTGAAGGCTATGCACAAGGTAAAATATGGCTAGGGGATGAAGCAAAAAATATAAACTTAATTGATGGAATTGCGAGTCTTAATGAAGTTATAAAAATAATGGCAAAAGATTTAAATTTACGTAACAATTATGCTGTAGAAAGTATTTATCTGGAAGAAGATTTTTCTCACAAGTTAAAATCACTCACAAGAATGGTTACAGAAAAATTCAGTTTATCAACACAATTGAAAAAAAATATTCCAGAAGCTAAAAAAGTATTTAACGAATATGATTTTGCAGTTCAAAATCAAAATAAACCACTGTATTATTTAACATACAAATTAAATTTATATTAAAAATTAAGCGGAGTAAAAGTAAAAATTGTTTTTTAGAGACACTTTTTATTAAAAAACTCCGTTTTTTGCTTATTTAGTTTTGATAAATTTTATAAAATATAGTATAATAAAAACAAGAGTTTATAATAATTTAATTTTCATTAGAGATAGTAAAATTATTTTTTTATAGTTTCTATTTCAAAGGCTATAATATAATTTGAAACAAGGAGGAAAAATGATTTATTTGGATAATTCAGCCAGTACAAAGCCACGTAAAGAAGTTATAAATATGTTAGTTCAAACAATGGAAGAAAATTATGCAAATCCTGATACAATTCATGATTTTTCCCATAAAACTTTATTAAAGATAAAAAATGCTAAAAAGATAATATCTGATTATTTAAAAGTTGAAGCTGACAGAATTTACTTTACAGCAGGTGGCGGAGATGGAAATAACCTTGTATTGCAAGGAATTATCAATGCAAATTCACGAATAAAAAAACATCTGATTACAACAAAGATTGAACATCCGTCAGTCTATGAAGTGTTCAAGCATTATGAAAATCTGGACTTTGAAGTGGATTATCTAAATGTGGATAAAGATGGTTTTATAGATCTTGAAGAACTTGAAAATACGATTAGGGAAGATACGGTAATAGTTTCAGTTGGAGCAGTCAATAGTGAAACTGGGGCGATTCAAGATTTGGAGCAAATTTCAAAAATTATTAAAATGAAAAACAGAGATACATATTTTCATACTGATTTTGTACAGGGACTTGGATGTACGAATATAAAGTTTGATAAAATTCCTGTGGATGCAATAACAATAAGTGGACATAAAATTCATGCACCAAAGGGAATTGGAGCCATCTATATAAATAAACGTGTCAAAATTGCAAATATAATTTATGGTTCAAATGCTGAAAATGGAATTGTAAAAAGAACAATGCCGACAGAATTAATTTTGGCTTTTGCAAAAGCTGTAGAGATTTTGATAAAAGAGGAAAAAAATGAAATGGATCATTCACAAAAGTTAAAAGAAATGCTTGCAAATAAAATCTCTGAGGAAATTACAAATATAAAATTTAATTCTTTGCTTAGCATTGAAAAATCAAGTCCTAAAGTATTGAATGTATCGTTTAACGGCACAAAAGGTGAGGTGCTGACACATTTTCTAGGAATGTATCAAATTTATGTTTCTACAGGCTCAGCCTGTTCATCAAAAAAAGGGAATAGCAGAATACTTGAAGTTATGGGGCTTACTCAATCAGAATTGGATGGAGCAATAAGGTTCAGTTTTTCAAAGGATAATACAGAAAAGGAAATTGATGAAGTTGTGAAGCGACTGAAGGAAAGTGTGGAAAGAATTAGGAAAATGAGATAATATTTTTTAAATAAAAAACAGAAAGGAAAAAGATGAGCAATTATACTGATAAAAATTTATTGAATTCAATAGGGCTTTCTTATGGAGAGTTGTCACTAAAAGGTAAAAACAGGGGCCAATTTGAAAAGAAATTGAAAAATAAGATTAATAAGGTGTTAAAAGGATTTGATTATCAGTTATTTGATGATTTATCAAAATTATATGTCTTAATAAATCCTGAAAATTTGGATGAAGTTACAGACAAGCTAAAAAAAGTTTTTGGAATAGTAGGTCTTAATCAATCGGCAAAAGTTGAAAGAAATGATGAATTTATAAAGGAAAAAGTATTAGACTTTGCAAAGTATGCTTATGAAAATGGAGCTAGAACTTTTAAAATAACAGTTAATCGTAGTAACAAAGGATTTGAGAAGAAATCTATGGACTATGCACGTGAACTCGGAGGACATGTACTGGTAAACAGTCCTTTTGAAAAAGTTAAAATGAAAGATCCTGATGTTATGATAAATGTTGACATTAGAAAAAATGCTTATATTTATACGGATAGAATAAAAACTTATGGCGGACTTCCGCTTGGTTCAACGGGAAAGGGACTTGTACTTTTATCTGGTGGAATAGACAGCCCAGTTGCTTCGTTTATGATGGCAAAAAGAGGAATGCGTCTAAATTTTATAACATTCCACAGTTTCCCATTTACAAGTCAGCAGGCTCTTGAAAAAGTAAAGGAACTAACTGATATTTTATCGCTTTACGTTGGTAAAACAAGACTTTATTCTTTAAATATATTAAAAATACAGGAAGCGATAAATATGCAGACAAAAAAAGATTTAGCAACAATTTTGACAAGACGGGCTATGATGCGTCTAGCTGAAAGATTGTCAAATACTATGCAGTATCAGGCATTAATTACAGGGGAAAGTCTTGGACAGGTAGCGTCACAGACGATGGGAGGGCTTACATGTACAAATGCTTCTGTAGAAAAATTGCCAGTATTTAGGCCTCTTATCGGAATGGACAAGACAGAAATAATTGAAATTGCAAAGGAAATAGAAACTTATGAAAAATCTATTGAACCGTATGAAGATTCATGTGTAATTTTTGCTCCAAAACATCCAGTTACAAATCCAAAGATGGAAGATGTACTTGAAGAAGAGGCAAAAATTGAAAACTATGATGAAATTATGAATGAAATTTTTGAAGAACGTGAATATTTTAATTTTGGATAAATTTATTTTATAAAAAGAGTATGCATAAATATATTTGTTTGTACTATTTAGATACATTTAATAAAAAATAAAAAAGAAAATGGAGAAAGTTTATGAAAGAAAAGAAAAATTTTCAAAAACAAAAAAAAGAAGTAAAAGAAAACGGATTTAAAAGAAAAATATCTGAAATAAAAAGAATGATTTACTTAATTTACCGAAATTATCGTGATGGTGAAACGCAAATACTTGCGATTTCTTTAACTTACTACTCACTTCTTGCCATTTTTCCAGTAGTTGCTCTTGTATTAGGAATCACAAAGGGATTTGGGCTGGATAAAATATTCATACAGAAGTTTTTTGAATTATGGCCAGGAAATAATAGTTTTTTAAGGGTAATTGTGGATGTTGCTCAAAGGCTTCTTTTATCTACAGAAAGTAGTATATTAACTGGAGTAGGAATTGTTATTTTAATTTATTCAGCAGTAAAAGTTTTAATAATGCTTGAAAATTCCTTTAATAAAATATGGAAAATTAATAAGAAAAGATCAATTACAAGAAGAGTTATTGACTATATTGCAATTATATTTTTAGGACCAATATTTTTTGTTTTGCTATCAGCCTTAAATTCGGTTGCAGTTGAGGAAATATCCAAACATTTTTCAGGGAATGCAGTAATTATGAACTTATTTATTGGATTGTTCGGGCCTGCGACATACATTATTTTGTTCAGTTATCTATTTTATGTGATTCCAAACACAAATGTAAAAATAAAACCAGCAGTTTATGCAGGAATTGTAACGACATTACTTACTTTTGGATGGAAATTGCTGTTCTTATTATTACAGTCGTCAATTACAAGATACAATATAATTTATGGAAGTTTGGCTCTAATTCCTATTTTCCTAATATGGGTACAATATGTTTGGGTAACAATTTTACTTGGAGCGCAAATAGCTTTTTCAATTCAAACATCGGATGAGTTCTTATACAGCGAAAAAATTGAAATGCCAATCAAAGTAAAAAGGGAAGCTGGAATTTTAATTTTATCCCTAATTATCAAAAATTTTGTTGAAAAAAAAGAGTCATTTACGTATCAAAAATTAACTGATAGGCTAGGTATGGAAGTTTTTTTTGTGAAAGAAATTTTATCTGATTTGGAAAAAATGGGATTTATTAATGAAGTTTTTTATGATAAAAATTCAGACAGTCAATACCAAGTTGCATATAGTCCAGAATCCATAACAATCAGAGAATTTATGAAAAAATTTGATACAAAAAATATTGAATATTATGAAAATATTTTTGATAATTTGAACGAAGAAGACAAAAAACTTCTTGAAAAAATAAGGGAAAAACTGGCAATGAAAAAAATAGAAAATCCTGATCCTGAATTTGAAAATACTCCTGAAAAAGAGGAAACATATTTTTCAGAATCAGAACAGCCAGAAAATTTTCAAAATCCAATAAAACCAAGAAATCCCGAAGAATTAACAATAGATTTTCAAATTTCAAAACAAAAAAATGAAAATTTACAAATAAAAGATTCTCCAAAAATAATAAGAAAAGAAAAAATTAACCGTGAATCAGAAGTTCAAACTTCTCAATCAGAAGATAATAATTCTCAAGATACTCAAAAAAGAGTCAGATACGAAGATGGAACTTGGAAATTCTTTTAATTAGAAATGAGGAATAGAAATGATAACAGTAGTAATAATTATCGTGATAATAAACATTGTTACAGTTGTTGGAACAATTATTTTTCTTAATAAAAAAAACATTGAAAATGAAGAAAAAATGCTGTTAAATCAGATTAACGAAAATAATCAGCAAAATTTTGAGGAAAATAAGAAAAAATTTGATGAAATTGAAAAAACGATAAGCCTAAATGCAAAAAATAACTTGCTTGAAGGCATAAATAACTTACAAAATAAATTATCTGAAAATAATGAAAAGTTACTTTTAAGGTTTAATCAGCTGGGACAAAATTTAAGTGGTACAATGAACGATAATAATCAGTTGTTATCTAAAAATCATACTGAAAACAGCCAACTTTTAACTTCCAGCATGAATAATAACATTCAAAAGCTGTCAGTTCGCTTAAATGAAAATAATACAGCGTTAACAGGTGTAATGACTGAAAATAATCAGAATTTGACAAAAAATATAAACGAATTTAAAGATGGACTTACAAAAAATATAAATGAAAATTTTGAAAAATTAAGTCAAAAAATTGAAAATAGACTTGATATAATGAATATGAAAGTGGAAGAACGCTTATCAAAAGGGTTTGAAGAAACAACAAAAACTTTTGGAAACGTGTTAGAACGTCTGAGTAAAATCGATGAAGCACAGAAAAAAATTGAAGCTCTGTCAAGTAATGTCGTTTCACTTCAAGACATTCTAACTGATAAAAAAAGTCGTGGAATTTTTGGTGAAATTCAGCTTTACCAAATATTATCCTCTGTTTTTGGAGAAAAAAATGATAAACTTTACCAAAAGCAATACAAACTTTCAAACGGAAACATTGTCGATTCTATTATTTTCACGCCAGAACCACTTGGAAATATCGCAGTTGACTCAAAATTTCCATTGGAAAATTATAGAAAAATGTATAATAATGATTTATCTCAAATTGAAAGAGAAAATGCTAGGAAAGATTTTGTGACTGATTTGAAAAAACATATAGACGCAATTTCTTCAAAATATATAATAAAAAATGAAACGAGTGAACAGGCAATATTGTTTCTTCCAGCTGAAGCAATTTTTGCTGAAATAAATGCTTATCACACAGATATAATAGAATATGCCTACAAAAAAAATGTACGGATAGCATCCCCAACAACTTTAATTTCAGTATTGACAGTAATTCAAGTTATGATGACAAACTTAGAACGTGATAAATATGCAAATATAATTCAGCAGGAACTCGAAAAATTGAATGTTGAGTTTACGAGATACCGTACTCGTTGGGATAATTTACAAAAAGATATCGAAAAAGTTTCTAAAGATGTAAAAGAAATCAATACAACTTCAAACAAAATAAGCAAAAGATTTACAGAAATTTCGAATGCAAAATTTGAAGAAAAAACAGTTAATAATAATGTTGAAAATTTAAAAATCTTAGAAATGGAAGAATAGATTTTATCAAAATTTAGTAAGTGAGATTTACTTCAAAAAGGAGAATAAAATAAAAAATGCAAAAAAATGGAATAATATTTGGAAAGTTTTATCCACTTCATATTGGACATGTTGATTTTATTCAAAGAGCCAGTGGTTATGTAGAAAATTTATATGTTGTGGTATGCACTGATGATGACAGGGATAAAAAATTATTTGAAGACTCAAAAATGAAAAAGATGCCAACTGTAAAAGATAGAATTAGATTTGTAGAAAAAACCTTTAAACACCAAAAAAATATAAAAATAATACATCTTGCGGAAGATGGCATACCATTTTATCCCAATGGCTGGAAATTATGGAGTGAAAGAGTACAGGAAACACTTTTAAAAAATAAAATTAAAGTGGACATAATTTTTACAAATGAAACTCAAGATGTGGAAAACTACAAAAATAATTTTTTGACATTACCCAATTTTGAAAAAACTTTCAATAAAAATTTAGAAATTAAATTAATAGACATAAATAGAAACAATTTTCATATTAGTGCAACGGAAATAAGAAAAAATCCATATAAAAACTGGTTTTTTATTCCAAAATATGTAAGAGAATTTTTTGTCCTAAAAGTAGCAATAATTGGTTCGGAATATTCAGGAAAGACTAACTTAACTCATAAATTAGCAAATTATTATAACACAACTTATGTAAAAGAATATCGAAAAGAGTATATAAAAGAAGAAATGCAGAATCACATAGAAAATATTCAGTACTCTGATTACAGCAATATTGCTTATGAACACAATAGAAGAATACTAGAATCTATCAAAAATGCCGATAGACTAACTTTTATAGATACAGAATTTTCTTCTTTACAAACATTTTCAATAATTCAAAATCATAAAAAAAACCCAGTAATAGAAGATTTTATTAAACACAGCAATTTTGATATTATGCTATATATTGAAAAAAAATCAAACTCAAAAGATAAATCAAAATATAAAACTTCTGAATTTGATAAGATATTACAATCCTTACTTGAACAAAATAACCAAGAGTTTATACAATTATATTACAAAAATAATAGTAGTCTTACAGAAAATTATATAAAAAGTATTCAAATAATAGATAATTATTTAGAAAA
>ERZ773054.2170-NODE-2170-length-10422-cov-3.156458_pt1 | contig 10422 bp, 12 predicted proteins | sample MGYA00580630_ERZ773054 | MGnify/ENA primary metagenome ERZ773054 (study PRJEB29015, sample SAMEA2737994) | human oral metagenome | biome: human oral; feature: human-associated habitat; material: dental | place: China | collected 2115 ... | reverse complement strand
CACACAGCGAACATAGGCTTGTTTCCAGCGACAATCTTCCAGCCCAACCCTTTCCGCTCCTTCTCTTTGACAACTCTCTCCTCACCGCACAAAAAGAAGTCTGATTTTTTGACTTTAGGACAGAAAGCTGTATACTTGAAGCAATCAGATTTTTTATTTTTCTCTTGCTCTCCTATGAAGTTTACTGATCCGGTAAAGTATATTGAGTTTCTCAATGACCTGATGCTACAGAAGAACGCTTCTGATATGTATCTTACCTATGATGAGCCACCGACTTTCAGGATTATGGAAGAGGTGTATAGAGATACGACCCTTGAGAAACTCGGCGACGAACAGCTCAACCAGATCGCGCTAACCTTGATGAACAAGACCGGACTGGATTATTTTGAGAAACACGGAAGTTTGGACCTTGGACTAGGCTACAAAGACAGAAGATACAGGGTAAACATCTCTCGTCAAAGGGGGCACATTATGGTGGTTTCTAGATTGCTGAGGAAGGAGATTCCCGACCTCAAAAGTTTAAACCTTCCGCCCATCTTCAGAGAGCTTGCCTATAGAGAAAATGGGATTGTGTTCCTTGCGGGACCTACCGGATCAGGAAAATCTACCACTTTGGCAGCGATGATAGAGGAGATCAATAGGAATAAAAAGAAGCATATCCTCACGATTGAAGACCCGATTGAATATGTTTTCACACCCAAAGAGAGTATTATCGATCAGAAAGAACTCTGAAAGGATATTTCCTCTTTTTCTAGCGCGATGAAGTTTGCCCTCAGGCAGAGACCTGATGTGATCCTCTTCGGAGAAATTAGGGATTTGGAAGGGATCAGAAATGCAATCCTCCTTTCAGAGACCGGGCATCTCGTGCTTACGACGGTGCACTCAAGGTCGGCAGAGCAGGCACTCAATAAGATCATCGGATCCTTTACCTCCGACGAACAAAATCATATTAGGACCCAGCTTGCAGAAAATATGTCAGCGATTGTCGTGCAGAAGCTCCTCAAGAGGACAGACAAAACAGGGCTCGTGCTTGGACAGGAAGTCTTGCTCAATACCACCGCCGTTGCCAATATTATTAGAGAAAATAAGCTGAACCAGCTCAGAAGTGTGATGTATACCAATAGACTTTCAGGGATGCAACTGATGGAGGAGAGTTTGATGATCTTGCTCGAAAAAGGAATGATCAGCATCGACCAAGCCATCGAAGCCGCCAACAATCCAGAATATATCAAGAGAGAATTGATCAATAGGGGATTGATCGGCTAAGCCTTATACTGAGCCGTTTTTCCCTTATTCCTAGTCCTTACCCTTCTCGGTTATTTTCCATGCGAGGAGGGCTTTTTTGAGTTCAGGGGAGATTCTCCTACTTTCTCTAGCTTTCTGGATCGTTTTATTCTGGACAAAAGGTATTAAAGTCTGACTCTCGATGAGGGGAAGCGTAGATGCGGGCTGTTTTGCAAGCGCAGTAGCGAAATACCGTGCCTGCATCATCTGAATATAGTAGTGTTCACGGTCTACCTCTGCCACGAGCTGGAGCAGTCTAGGCTCAAACTCCTCATCCAAATAATTAGTCATCAAGAGTCCAATAGCATACCTAACCGTATAGGGATGCTCACTCCCTAGCCACCCTCTAATCTTTACTAGCACTTCGTCCGCATGCTTGGCAAGGACTTTGGGACGGAGCTGATCACAGGTTGCTCGGTTATCGATAAAGGGAAGGTAGCATTCGAGAGCGTCCATCGTCTGCTCAAAATCCTTGAGCTCTTCAATCACAAACCCATGCACCAGATGCTCTTCAAAGGAGAAATGGGGGAGCTCTTTGAGGAAGGCTTCACGTTCCGGTCTTTTGGCGAGCTGTTTAGCGAACGTTCTGAGAATCGGCGTCTTAGTCCCTAGGATGCGTTCTGGTGCGAGGTTCGGGATCAAGCGTTGCACAAAACCTGCGTTCTTCGCGTCTGCTAGCACCAGCAGTTCCTCATAGATTTTCCCTTTCTTCACCATAGCAAATCTCCTTTTTTCAGCTAAAATCCTCCCCAAGTTGCTCGTTTTCTGTCAGTGTGCAGGCAATGCAGACCATTTCCCTCTTTTTCAAAAGAAAGTTTCAAAAGACTGACTTCCTTTAGCGATCCCCTTGGGATATGAGGACTCATCATAGAGAATCTGCCCCACAAATCAAGAGCTTTCCTTCCTTTGCCTGAGGCCCAGTCACGATGGAGAAAGTCTTGCATTTCTTGCTATGATACCTATACTGACGCACCGATCGTGCTTTATTCTTTTCTCTCTACAACTGATGAAAAAAATACTGTTCTTCCTTCTTTTTGTCTGCTGTTGTTCAGCTGGAGTCAGTCTTGCCCAGGAGCAGGGGATGAGCTACGGAGAAATGCTGCGTCTTTACTTTACTGTCGTTGGACAGCAAGCTCCAAGCTCCTCACAGAAACCCCTCCTCAAATACAGCAACCTCACGCCAGCTTCTCCGCTCTATCCGCTCCTACAAAATGCCGTAGCCAACGGTGCCTTCCCAAACCTTAGCACTGCACTTCCCCTTGAGAAGCCGGCTCTGGAGTCAGATTTAGCACTGCTCCTCAAGTATAATTTCAAAAAGGAGATCGTTTTCCAAGCAGGGAAGCCTTTGACTTTTGATGTGCTCAAGCAGCAGCTGCAGGAGGCTCTCCAAACGCCTGCTCTTCCCAAAGAGGAAAAAGCTGAATCTACACCTACGATCTCCGATCAACAAAAGCAAACCATCGCCAAAGAGGTCCTCTCCCTCCTCAGAAAGAATTTCTCTCAAAAGGAGAAGATTGCCGAGCAGGATGCTCCGAGTTATGATGAGCTATCTACGTATGTAGACAAGCTTGGAGAGCCGTATACCAAGTATTACACTCCGAGAAATGGGAAACTCTTTACTGACGCTTTGCAGGGAGGATTCGTTGGAATCGGGCTTTACCTAGAGCAAAAGGGGAGAGCATTGCCAGTTGTGGTGAAGCTCGTAGAGAAGAGCCCCGCCCAAAAGGCTGGAATCAAAGTTGGAGACGTGCTCCTCGCAGCAGACGGGAAACCCTATGAAGCGTATCGTGATTTCGATGCCTTCGCACTCGCATTGCAGGGGAAAGTCGGGACCCCTGTCAGCATCATGGTAAAAAGAGACCAGAGTCAGCTTACCTACGACCTCACGAGAGAGAAGATCGAGCTTCCTCTACTCAAGTCCCGCAAAAAAGGAAACGCCTGCTACCTTCAAATCTCCAGCTTTGACAAGTGAATCCAAAAGAAATTCCTGAGAGAAAAGGAGGAATTCTGATCCTGCAGTGTGCTTTACTTTGACCTGAGAGGGAATCCCTGAGGAATTGTAGATGAAGTCGTAGCAATTCTTGAGAATTTTATCGCCAAGGATCAACCAATCATCTCCATTCTCTCCTCCGAGGGCAAGGAAGTCTATCCCTCAAAAGTTGCTTCCACTGCTCCTAGAGCTCCAATGGTGATGATCATGGATGAGAAAACAGCGAGTGCAGCTGAGATATTCGCCGGTGTGCTCAAACATTACTATCCAGACAAGGTGAGTCTCGTAGGCACGACCAGCTATGGCAAGGGATCCGTCCAAGAGGTCGTGCAGTTCCAAGATAATTCCGTCCTCAAATATACAGTAGCACTACGATATGTCGCTGATCAGGCAGATTCCCTCAATGGAAAAGGTCTCAAACCAGACCTTATTCTCCGTGATGACCCCAAAACGCCACAGGATGAAGTGCTTACTGCGTTGGGAATCGACTAGCAAAAACTCCTTCCAATCCTTAGAGACCGAGGAAAACGCTTGCGGGGAGTCTTTCCTACCGAAAATGTGCATACCTCTCTTCATAATCTGTCTTTAAAAGCTTTTTATATTCCTATTTGATGAAAAAATGACCTTAGAAAAAATGCTTCAGCATCGCCGTGCAGTTCGTAGCTACAGTAAAACCGAGCGTATCGACTCAGAAAAAGTAAAAGAATGCCTCCAGCTTGCCCAGCTTGCACCGACGAGTTCCAATCTCCAGCTCCGAGAAGCCTATCATATCACGACTCCCAAAGTGATCGCTCAAATAGCAGAGGCATGCTTTTCCCAGAGATCAGCGACGACAGCACAAGAAATAGTCGTTTTCATCACTCGTCAAGACCTCTATAGGCAGAGAGCAAAAGCGGTCTTTGATTTCAATCTCGAGGAAATCCAAAAAAATGCTCCCAAAGACAGGATTCCTACCAGGACCAAAAAGCTCCAGGACTATTATCAGAAGTTAATCCCTTTTCTCTATAGTCGTTGCCTTGGGATATTGGGATGTTTTAGAAAAGGAGTATCTCGAATAAAAGGTTTCTCCAAGCCAACACTTCGTGAGGTATACGAATCTGATATGCAAACGGTAGTTCATAAGAGCTGTGCACTGGTCGCTCAAACCTTTATGCTTGCGATGTCTGAGCAAAATTATGATACCTGCCCGCTAGAAGGATTTGATAGCCAGAGGATTAAAAGGATTCTCAACCTTCCTCAAGGAGCTGAAGTGAGTTTAGTGGTTGCATGTTGAGTCCGTGCTGAAGATGGAGTGCAGGGAAAACGCTTTCGTATTCCCTTTGAGGAACAGTATACAAGAGTTTAAAATCAGATTTCTCTTTTTGTTTCCCCTTTGAATCTTCGATTGCCTGCTGAGAGATGATCGGTTTCATCTATGATTAAACCACAGAATCTCTGAAAAATAGCGTTGCCATCTTTAGGTTTTGAAAAAATCCCTTGCTTTTCTCGTAAAATACCATATCAATGAGAGGGTATTTTTTATTCTCTTTTTATACAAAAATGGCAGATCGTGTTAGTGTAACTACCAGAACCGGCTATGGAGAACGCGTAGGAAACAGCTTCAAAAAGATTTTTTGAGGACTACTATTTGTGATCGGTTCAATCGTTCTTTTGGCCCGAAATGAAAACCACTTTGTTGTGACGAAGGCAGGACTAAACGAAGGAGAAAAACTTGTGCAAGATGCTGAGGCACAGCAGCTTAATCCTGAGCTTGATGGAAAACTCGTTCACATCCAAGGGGTGACCAGCTCTCCTGCATCATCACTCCAAGATCCAAGATTTGGAGTTAAGGCGGATGATCTAAAGCTTATCAGATCCGTAGAGATGTATCAGCGATCAGAATCTTCAAGCGAAGAATGTCATGACAACTATGGTGGAAGTCAGGACTGTACCACAACCTACGACTACAAGAAAAAGTGGTCAGATTCAGCCATTGATTCAAGTAGATTCCATGAGACTCAGGGACACCAAAATCCAGCGACTCGAGAATATGAAAGCGAGACTCGAGAAAAGGAACCAATCATTGTAGGAGCCTTTACCTTAGACAAAGCATTTACCTCTCAGCTTACAGATGATGTCAAACTTCCTCTAAATGGTCAGGAATTGAAACTTCCAGCGCAAGAAACGGAATATACAAGCTCGATGAATAACAATACAGAGACCTCTATTGAAACCTCTGAAATGACAGAGCAACTCTCAGGAGATGCTTCGACAGGAGAGCAAGCGACCTGAGCTTTGACTCCAGAACCCGCTAACACTCCATCATGAGCTTCATCCAAAAAAAGATTCCATGTTGGTGATTCAATGATCTACATTGGTTTAAACCCTGAGAGTCCAGCAGTTGGAGACATGAAGGTGAGATTTTCTGTGGTAAAAACTGGTGCAGTAAGTATCGTAGGAAAACAATCTGGAAATGAAATGCGTACCTATAAAACCTCAAATAATAGAGATATTGCTCTTTTAGAAAATGGAAATAAAAGCTCTGCTGAAATGTTTGCTACTGCGCATGCTGCAAATTTGCAACTTACATGGATACTAAGGTTTGTTTGACTTGTGTTGATGTATATAGGATTTGCGATGATGCTTGAGTTTATCCCAACTCTCGCTAAAGTGCTTCCTCCTCTTGCAGGACTTATTGGTTTTGGAACTTGAGTTATCGCTTTTGCAGCAACACTAGTGCTAGGATTAGGAACCATCGCGATAGCATGGCTTGTCGTAAGACCTGTTATTTGAATCTGACTTCTGGTTGTGGCGATTGGAGGAGCTATAGCCTTCATCAAGTCAAGGAAAAAAGACAAAAAGCCTGATCCTCAAACAAAAGATTCAGCAGAAGTCGTAGAGGTTTAGCCTCTCAAAACTTTACAAACAAGAAATTAGAGAAATAAGCTCTCCATCTAAACAATAGTTGATTTTCGGTCAAAGAGAATCTAGGTTGTTTAGCGACGAAGGAGAGCTTTTTCTTCTCCTCAAAAACCTTTCATTGTTAGTTATGCTAAAAGCGCTAGACTTCCCCTTGACAGTAAATAAAAAATAACTAGTATGAAATCTGTATTCAATTTATTTCCTATTGTAAAGATGAAAACATCACTAGAAACGGTTGTAGCTTGGGCGAAAAGAAAAGGTTTCGTCTATCCTAATTCAGAAATTTATGGAGGGCTTGCAAATGCTTGGGATTTCGGTCCTTATGGAGCCTTGCTCAAAAAAAATATTGCTGATCTCTGGGTCAAACATTTCACGCAGGAGAGAGAAGATATGGTCTTTATGGATACAGCGATTATTGCACATCCAACGACTTGGCAGGCGAGTGGGCATTTGGCTTCTTTCGCTGATGCTTTGATTGATGACAAGAAAACTGGGCAGAGATTTAGAGCGGATAAGCTGATTGAGGATTATTTTGAAAAGAAAAGAAACTGACTTTCCGATGAGGAGTTGGCTCAAAAACTAGAGGTGCCAAACCTTTCTCCAGAATCGCGAGGGAACGAAGGAATGAGAGACTTCATCGTAAAGCATCTCCCAAATAACCCTGAAACTTGAAACCCAGCCGATTGGACGGAATGTAGAAACTTTAATCTTATGCTGAGTTCACATCTTGGACCGGTAGCGAACGAGACTTCTAAAGTTTATATGAGACCTGAGACCTGTCAGTCTTTGTTTACGGATTTCAAGGCGGTTTTGGATACCACGAGAATGAGGATTCCCTTTGGATTAGCTCAGGTTTGAAAGGCTTTTAGAAATGAGATTACTCCAGGGCAGTTTCTCTATAGAACCAGAGAATTTGAACAGATGGAGATTGAATATTTCGTGCCTGCTGATGCAGAGAAGGCGATGGAGATTTACAATCAATGGAAAGCTGACTGCATGCAGTATTGGACTGAAGTGATCGGGATTAGTCCAGAGCATTTGAGATTCAAAGATCATGAAAAGCTGGCTCACTATGCCGCGGCAGCAGTAGATATAGAATACCTCTATCCACGAGGGTTTGGAGAGATTCAGGGAATCCACAATAGAACGAATTTTGATCTTTCTCAGCACCAAGAATACAGTAAAAAAGATATGCAATATTCTGATCCTTATACTGGAGAGAGATATATCCCACGATGTGTTGAAGCTTCCTTTGGGCTTGGTCGTCAGGTGATGGTTACGATGCTTGAGTTCTATGATGAGGAGACTCTGGAAGATGGTTCTAGCCGTGTGGTGATTCGTTTCCCTAAGCAGCTCGCTCCTGTGAAATTTGCGATCCTTCCGCTCGTAAAGAAAGATCAAAAGCAGGTTGAAACCGCAGAAAAAATCTTCCGCGATCTCAGTAAGGCTTTCAAATGTGAATATGATGATGGAGGAGCGATCGGAAAAAGATATAGAAGACAAGATGAAATCTGAACTCCTTACTGCATTACTATTGATCCGGAGACTGTTGATGAAAGCTCTCCAAACTTCGGAACAGTAACGATCAGAGAAAGGGATTCTATGCAGCAGAGGAGAGTGAAGATTAAAGAATTGAGTCAGTGTTTCTAAAGTTAAGTTTTTATAGAGAGGGAGCGTATTTTCCTCTCTTTCCTATAACTTTAAAAAACTAAAAATTGAAATAAACTCCCAAATTTTTTGTTTCTAAAAAGAAAGGGCGATAGAAAGAGTTTATATAGTTGTGTTTATATAGTGATAAGTTTTTATTTTTGTAAAGATACTCTTCTCCTCCAATTTTGTCCTCATTTCAAAAATTTTAGTATTAAAATCTTCAAGAGAGAAGATAAATACTTCTTTGCACATATTTTTTTCTAATCTTCTCCTTGACTTCATTCTTATAAAGCTTATCTTATAAAAACAAGTTTTATATTCTTATTTATAAAAATATGCCCGCTCTGCCTTTTGAACAGTTTACAAATCGTTATGAACTTTCAAAAACCCTAAAACGAGAGCTTAAACCAGTTTGAGAAACAGGAAAACTGCTAGAGGAAATGGGAATTATTGCAGTAGATAAAAAGAGAAAAGAAGCGTATGATAAAGTAAAACCTTATATTGATAAGATTCACAGAAAATTTATAGAAGTGGCACTATCAAAGGTCAAGGATGATTTACTTTTCTCAGAAGAAGTTGCTAGATACTTTTCTTTGTATCAAAATTGGAAAAAAGACAGAAAGAATAGTGTGTTACAGAAACAACTAGAAAAAAATGAACAGATACTTAGGAAAAGGGTGGTGTCTTATTTTTCAGAAGGCGTAAAAACCTTTTTAGCTGGTTATCCAAATATGGGATTTACCAAAAAAACACAGGAATTTCTTTATGAGGCTCCACTCTTTAAACTTTTAAAGCGGGAATACGGAAATGATCAAGAAACATTAATACCTTGAGAAACAGGAGATGAAGTTTCTATTTTTGATGGTTGGGATAATTGGTTTTGATATTTTAAGAAATTTTTTGAAACGAGAAAAAATTTATATAAGGCTGATGGAACTTCTACAGCATTGGCAACAAGAATTATAGATAAAAACTTGAGGATTTTCCTTGATAATATCTTGATATATCAAAAATTGCAAGAAAAAGAGATCTTCCCTAAAGAGTTACAAGACATGAGTAGTCAGATTTTTGATTGTTCTTTTTATGTCAATTGTTTTTTGCAAGATGGAGTTTTAGCGTATAATCGTATTATCGGAGGAGAGACATTAGTGAATGGGAAAAAAATTAAGGGACTAAATGAATATATTAATGAATATAAAGGAAAGACAAAGGAAAAATTACCTTATTTTAAAAAACTACAAAATCAGGTTTTTTCCGGAGATCGTTTATTTATTTGAGCTTGAATTCAAGATGAGGTCGAATTTAAGGACTGCCTTTCTCTTTTTTATCAGGCTTCTCAAAAAAGGGTACAATACTTGCAGGAAATGATAAGTCAATTGTGACAATATAATGATGCGCAATATGCAAAAATATATCTTACAAAATTTGCTTTTGAAAATTTTACTTATCAGTATGTTGGAGGAGTTAAAGATGTTGAAAGGGCTGTATACCAAGCAATGAAAGCAGATAATATTCCTTGAATTGCTTATAAGAAAAGTCAAAATAAATATACTTTCCCTGATTTTATTCCGATAATTTATCTTAAAAGAGCATTATTATCTTTCCCTCATCAAGAGCATCTTTGGAAAGAAAGATTTTACTCGGAAGATATTTTGGATATTTCTAAATCATTGTGGGAACAATTTTGTATATTGTTGATGGAGGAATTTTCTTCAATGATGTCTAGAGAAGTAGAGTATAATGGAGAAAAAAAACAAATAGGCTATGTTTCAATAGCTCCTAAAATTGTTTGAGCTTTAGAAAATAAACAGTTTTCTCTGTCTCTAGAACTTCAGAAAGATGTTAAAGAATTTGCAGATATTGCCAGAAAAATTTATATTTTTGGGAAAAAATTTGCTTGTGAAAAAGATAGGGATCGAGATGTGAATATAGATCTAGATTCAGATTTTTATATTGGTGAACATGGTTATATTGAAAATTTTTATGAAAATGCTTATGAGGAAATTATTGTTCCTTATAATCAAATGAGAAACTTTATTTCAAAAAAACCGCGAGAAAGTACAAAAAAACGAAAACTAAACTTTGAAGGAGTAAATCTTTTGTGATGATGGGATATAAACAAGGAATCAGAAAACTTATCAGTGATTTTGAGGAAAGAAAACAATTATTATCTCGGAATTATGAAGGATAGTACTATTTTTGAAAGAGCTCCTAAAGAGGTAAAAAAACTATCATCAGATTGATGTTATGAAAAAATGATCTATAAATATATGAAAGACGTTTCTTTGAGTATCCCTAAGGTTTCAACACAAATTAAAGCGGTTATTCAACATTTTCAAAAGAGCGATGAGGATTTTATATTAGAAAAAGGGTCAAGAGTAGGTAAGTTTGTAAAGCCATTGGTTATTACCAAAGAAATTTTTGAATTAAATAATAGAATCTATCGTAAAGAAGACTTGAACAGCTCAGTAATGAGGGGAGAGTTAGACGGAGTAGATGAGGAAAAGAGTTATGTGAAAAAGTTCCAAAAAGAGTATTTGAAGTTGGGAGGGGATCCTAAAGTGTATAGAAAAGCACTTGATTCTCGGATTGATTTT
>ERZ773054.2169-NODE-2169-length-10428-cov-2.638388_pt1 | contig 10428 bp, 9 predicted proteins | sample MGYA00580630_ERZ773054 | MGnify/ENA primary metagenome ERZ773054 (study PRJEB29015, sample SAMEA2737994) | human oral metagenome | biome: human oral; feature: human-associated habitat; material: dental | place: China | collected 2115 ... | reverse complement strand
CCGTTTGGGATAATGATGGTTTTGTGATCGGCTGTACGTAAAACGGTGCTAAACATATTGATCTCTTTGACTGCGCCTTGTACGCCTGCGACTTCTATGTGATCTTTGAGTTTAAACGGCCTAAAAAATATTATCAAAAATCCTGCGCCAATGTTTGAAAAGGTATCTTTAAACGCCATACCGATAGCAAGACCGATGGCACCTAGCGCAGCAACAAACATAGATGTCTCTACACCCAAATTTGCGATCGCAGCTATAATTACAAAAGCCATGAGAAGCGTTTTGATGATATTTAGTAAAAAACTCGAAAGAGTTTCGTCAAGTCTAGAGGAAATGATTAATTTTGATATAAGATTTGAGATTTTAGCTACTAGCCATTTGCCGATAAGCAAGATGGCGATAGAACCTAAAATTTTTAAAGAATAGGACGAGATTAACGACCAAATAAGTTCGAATTTAATCTCATCCATACATTATTAAGCTAGACTAATTATTTGTTAAATCTAGCTTCAACGCGTCTATTTTCAGCGCGTCCTTCTTTTGTTTTATTTGAAGCGACAGGTTTAAGCTCGCCGTATCCTACAGTAGTGATCTTGTCTGCGCTTACGCCAAGCTCTTCAAGAGCTTTAGCAACTGCGTTTGCTCTTTTTTCAGATAGTTTTTGGTTGTAAGCCTCAGCGCCAACGCTGTCTGTATGTCCGCTTAGAACTACGCGGTAGCCTGGGTTTTCGCCCATAAAATTAGCTACTTTTTTGATCTCCTCAAGATATTTTGGAGTTATTTTGTAGCTATCGAATGCGAAGTTTACGCCGATATCTCTAAGAACGATAACCTTCTCGCAACCGGTCTCGTCAACTACTACCCCTGCCGGTGTATTTGGGCATTGATCAACATCGTTTAAAACGCCGTCATTATCATCATCAAGGCTTACAGGAGCTGAAACAGGCTCAGCTTTTGGCGCCTCTGCAACCACAGGAGCATTTTTAGCACCGAAGCCAACTGCAAAACCTAGCGTATAGAATAGGTTGTGATCTGCATGTTCAAATTTAATAGCATCTACGGCTTCAGCGCGTAGAGCAAAGTTATCGGTAATTTGATATCTCAAACCAAGGCCATATTGACCGAAGCCGCCGTCATCATTTTTGACGAATTTTTTTGAGACATCCTCATATCCCGCGCCAAGCAAGCCGTAAAGAGATAGTTTTTCAGTTAGACCGAAATCTTTAATAGCATTAACGAAATATCTAGTAGCCTTTCCGTCTACGCCGTACTCTCTTATTTTGTTAGTGTGGCTAAGACCGAGTTCTACGTGGTCTATAAAGAAATTTTCAAGGTTTCTTCCGATTCTTAAACCGATAGCTGATTGTTCATTTGTTCCCAAATTTCCTTCAGGATGAACGCCGCCTATTGTCGGAGTTAGTTCGTAATTGTAAGCTGAATCAGCGGCAAAAAGCGCAGTAGCAGCAACTAAAGCAAGAGCAATCTTTTTCATAAGTTATCCTTTCTTTTGTCCCGTTTTTTCACAAGACTATTTTTTGATTTTATCACTAATTTATAAATCTAAATTTAACATACAACTTGAGACATATCAGTCTTTCCAAATTATATACCTCATCTCCAAAATCTAAAAGCCGACGAAACGGCTTTAGCAAACTATTAGCGTTTAGAGAATTGCGGGCTTCTTCTAGCTTTTCTTCTACCGAATTTCTTACGCTCGACGACGCGTGAGTCGCGAGTTAGTAGACCTTTTGGTTTTAGAGTCGCTCTAAAGTCGGCGTCAAATAGAGCCAATACTCTTGATATGCCGTGTCTTAGCGCCTCAGCCTGAGCAGAGTATCCGCCGCCTAGAGTCGTTGCAGTTACGTCTACAGAGCTCTCTTGTTTTGTTAAAAGTAGAGGTTGAACTACTTTTAGCTTGATAGCCTCGTGTCCGCCGAGCCAAGTGTTTAGATCAAGTCCGTTTACTAAAATTTTACCGCTGCCCGGTTTTAGCCAGACTTTTGCTACGGCAGTTTTTCTTTTACCCGTTGCATAAACTTTCGCCATGATTATTTTCCTTCTTTTTTAGCTATTTGAGCCGTGTGCGGATGCTCGCTACCGGCGTAAACTTTTAGTTTTTTTATCATCTCTCTGCCGAGTTTTGTTTTTGGAAGCATTCCGCGAACGGCTAGCTTAAACAATTTTTCAGGTTTGTCAGCCAAAAGCTCGCCGAATTTCTCGCTTTTCGTGCTACCGAAATATCCCGAATGGCGGTGATAAAGCTTTTGCTCGGCTTTATTATTGCCCGTAAATTCGGCTTTAGAAGCGTTGATTATGATAACGTAATCGCCGCAATCGACATTCGGAGTGAAATTTGGTTTATGCTTACCGCGAAGCAGCGTAGCTACCTCGGTTAGCAATCTACCAAAACGCTTGCCTGCCGCGTCAAGCACGATCCACTCGCGCTCCACTTCGTTTGGTTTTGTTATTTTCGTCATTTTCTTACCCTTTAGATAATTTTAAGTCGTGATTGTATTCAAATGCACCTTACAAATAGCTTAATTTAAGCTATATTTAAATATCAATGCTTCGAATTTCGTCCCGCAAAGCGTAAAATATCGCCGCCCTCACACTCAAATTCGGATAAATTTGAGCCAATATTTTTTTGTATTCCGCCACTTGCGCGATATTTTCATCTATGTTTTTATCGCTCGTTTTATAGTCGATCACGCAGATTTCGGTTTCGCCAACGCAGAGCAAGTCAAGCTGCTTTAGCGCGCCCTCAAAGCGTAAAGGCTGCTCTTTAAACACTCTCTTTCCTTGCGTCATTTGCTTAAATTTAGGCTCGTTTATCAAATTTTGTCCACGCGCGTAAATTTCATCCAGCTCGCCCTCGTCCAAAAATTTATGAAAAGCGTTTCGCATCGAAATTTGCGCCGTTTTTAGCGAGTCCTCGTCAAATTTTTCCGCCATTTCTAGCAGATAGTGCAGCGCTAAACCAAAATAAATCGCCTTTTGATTTTTGCCCTCGGTTTTGGGCGTTTCGTCTACGGTTTGCTTTGAAATTTGAACTAGCTCTATAGGCTCAAATTTGCCGGATGTAGTCAAATTTAGCGCCTTGCTAGGCGTTGGCTCGCCGAAGCTAAAATCAACCAAATCAAGATACTCTATAACCTCGCCGTTACTCTCATACGCCCCAAAAAAGCTCGGGTTTCTGCCGTTTGCGTCCGTTTTTTTGACGATGATTAGCCCGCTGATCGCCCGCGTTAGCGCGACGTATAGCTTGTTCATATCCTCTTCGCGCTCGAGCCGCGCCGCCTTTTCTTTTAGCCTTGCAAAATCCTCGTCGATGCACTGTTTTTTGACGTTATGGTGCACCTGCCAGGAGCCCGTACCCGCGTCATATTCCGCGATGAAATTTGACCCGCCCTGCCGTCCGGCGCCCATTTTATCGCACACGATCACGTTTTCAAACTCCAGCCCCTTTGACTTGTGCACGGTCATGATTTTCACGCCCTCGCCGCTTTTTGCGCTCGCTTTGGCTTCAAATCTATCAAGATTATAGACAAACTCGGTCAAATTTGAATACGGCTGCGCTAGCTCAAGCAACCGCAAAACGTCCGCGTCACTCATATCTACGCCGAGCCTGTCCGCTAGATAGTGCAAGCTCTCAAGCGCCGATTTTTGCGGATTTACGCTTAGTTTTACGGCGTTTACGTCCAGAATCGCCTCGGTATTTAGCTTGTAAATTCGCTCGCCGAATAGACAAAATTTAGCGTATTCCGCTACCGCGCGCGCGTTTTTGCTAGCTAGCAGCGCCGTCACGCCCTCGCTCACGCTTTTTACGCCCACCTCGCTCAACAAATTTGAGATTTTATTTATATCATCGTTTTTCCAGCAAAGCACGGTGATATCGTCCTCGCAAACCCCTTTTTGCAGGAGAAATTTAACCTGCTGCACCGCCTCCATCGCCACGTCATCGCCGCTGCTTACCCGCACGAAGCCAAGATCGTCCTCCTGTGCCTCAAAATACGGCATCTGCCCTACCAAATTTACTCGCTCGCCCTCTTTTTGGGGCGTTCTTTGCGGTTTAAAATTTTCGATTTTGCCCGCAAATACGGCGTTCGTAAATCTAACCAGCGCCTTTTTACTACGGTAATTTACCTCCAAATTTTGCGCTTTGATCTGCGGGAAATCTCGCATCAGCTTGGCGAAAAGCTCCTTTTTGCCGCCGCGAAAACGGTAAATGCTCTGCTTTACGTCGCCGACGTAAAAAAAGCTGCCAAGCCCGTTTTGTCCGTATCCGGCGACGATTTCCTCGATGAGCGGACGCATGATCTCGTACTGCGCGACGTTGGTGTCTTGAAACTCGTCTATTAACAGGTGATTTATACGTCCGTCGAGCCTAAAATAAAGCATCTGCGCGTCCGTTTCGCCGCCCCTTAAAAGCTCGTAAACCAGGCGCGTCACGTCGCTAAAAGCGAGCGAATTTAGCCTTTTGTTTAGAGAGATTTTGCACTCTTTGTAGATTTTTAAAAATCTAGCCAGCTCGGCGATTTTATACTCCTCCAGCGCGTCAAAATAGCGTTTTAACCGCGCTTTTAACTCAAAAAACATCTCGTCAAGCTCCGGCGTATAAATTTTAGAAAACGTACGATAATCAAGGCTCGCGCGCGACATAAAAGAGCGAGACAAAATTTCGCCGGGGCTGCCCTCTTTTACGGCGCTTTGCGCGTCTTTGCCGCCGCCTCTAGCTAGGACGTATTCGCGCATATTTTTTAGCGCTTCCGCAACGCCGCTTTCGTTTGGAAACGCCGCATTTTCGCTGCTTTTTAGCTCGCCGAAATTTTCGTAAAACATCTCCAAACTCTCAAAAAAGCTACTCTGGCTGCGCTCAGCCGTCGCTATCAAATTCGCAAGCGATTTTAATAGCCGAATATCCTTGCTTACGCTCGCGACAAACTCGCCCCGCTGCAGCTCGTTTAAATTTTCGCTCACTTCAAAATCCGCGCTTAGTCCCAAATTTAAGCAAAAGCTGCGCAAGATGCCGACGAAAAACGAGTCAAACGTGCCGATTTTTAGATCGCTTTCTAAAAAATGCGTCGCCCGAGCGTCGCGCATAGCTAAAATTTCATCCCTGCCCGCGCCCAAAATTTGTTCCAGCTCGGCTAGTTCGGCACCCTTTTCCTCGAGCTGCAAAAAGGTCTGCACGATGCGCTCTTTCATCTCATTAGCGGCCTTTTTAGTAAAGGTCAGCGCCGTGATCTCGCGCGCGTCGGCGCCCGATAGCAAAATCGCGATAAAACGCACGCTAAGCGCAAAAGTCTTGCCGCTGCCCGCACTCGCCTCGAGGGCCAAAAACGGCTTCATAGCTCGCCTTTCACTAAAATTTTATAGTCTTCGTATTCGCTCATCGCGCCCTTCGCCTCCCCGAAATTTATCGGCGTATTATTGATGGATTTTAGCTGCTCGATCGCCTCGCCTAGCGCGTCCGTGCTAGCCTCGCCAGCTACCAAGCCCATAGTATCTTTTAGATCGTAAAAGTACCCTTCGCAAGGCCTACCAACGAGCGCCTCGTAAAAGGGCAGTTGCAAGGATTTAGCATCAAATTTTCCGCTTTTATAATCAATCACCGCTAGCTCGCCGCCGCACACGTCTATGCGGTCGATTTTGCCGGTTATGCGCACGCCTGCAAACACGCTATCAAGCTCTTTTTCAAGCCCCTGCACGCGCCATCCCGCCTCATATCTCGTGTCCTCTACGGCCTTAAATTTTTCCATCTTTATCATCGTTATCTCACGCTCTAGCGGCGGCGTGTTTAGCTCTCTTAGCACCGTTTCAAATTTAGCGAGATCAAATCGCTCGAATTTAGAGTAATACTCAAAAAGCGCCCTATGCAGCGAGTTACCGAAGTCCGCTGCAGACGCCGTTTGCGGCATCACGGGCGGTTTTACGTTTAAAATATATCTGTAATAATACCGCCGCGGGCACTGCAAATAGGTATTTAGCCTACTAAAAGAGAGCGGGATAGCGAAAAAATCATGCTTGACGATGATGTCTTGCTCGAAAATTTTAGGCTTTGCGGGCGTTTTTCGCGTGAAATTTATCAAATTTAGCGCTCGCGGGTTCTCGCTCGGCGTTTTGTTTTGCGCCGCTTTTTCGTCAAATTTATCGGCCGAATTTAACTCGCTCTGCGCTTCGTCAAAATCAAACAAACTCCGCTCTTTGGCGGTTTTTGTTTGTTTAGGTTTGGCCGCATTCCTTTCGTCAAGATGTAGGTTCGTCCCGTCGTCAAATTTATGCTCGCCCGCAACCGCGTCAAATTCGCCGTTAAACAGCGCCGCATAGCTCTCGTCGCCGTATCTCGCGTCCTCCACGGCGTTAAATTCGCCCAGAAATCTCGACGCGATTTTCTCCTCATTTGCCGCGTAGCATATCGCCGCTTTTTTCGCACCGCCGATTAGGCTCTCGTAGTAAAATCTCTGCAAATTTTCGCGGTCCACGTAGCCGATGAGGCCCGCTTTTTGGCGCACGCGCGAGCTTAAAAACATCTCGTTTACGCTACGCTTTGGCACCAAATCGTCGTTAAAATCAAGCACTATGACGCCATCAAATTTAAGTCCGCGACTCTCCAAAACGCCCATGACGCCGATCTTGCCGCCGCCTACGTGATCAAGCCTAAGCCTAGCTAGCTTTATCAAAAATATCTCGCAAATTTGACGCAGCGTAAAGCTAAAATACCGCGCCAAACTCTGCGCGTAAAATAGCTCCTCTCGCGCTTTTTGCGCGGCGGCGTGGTCGCTCTCAAGCGCCAAAATCTCCTCCATAAGCGCCCTAAAATCCTCAAACGAGCAAGACGCCTCAAAACCGTTTTTAAATTTCTCAAACAGCTCGCCGCTGGCGCCAAATTCATGCAGATTAAATTCGAATTCGTTAAAATTCGGGTAGTTATCCTCGCTCAAATTTACGCGGATTTTGTCGTTTATCGCGGTTACCATGCACTTTAAAATTTGAAAAAACCGCGTTCGCGCAAAGCTCTCGCCCATCGCAAAGTTAAACATCTTACCGCGGTCGTGCAAGCGCAAGATCTCGGCAAAACTCTCGTCGGGCAAGATAACGGCGATGTTTTCGGGCTTGATGCCATCAGCCACAAACTCGCTAGCCTTTGCCATCGCGTAGGCAGCCTGCAGGCTTCTGGCGCTAAAGCTTCTTTTTAAAACGAGCGGATTTTTGCGCAAGACGCCCGTTTTTTTTAGCTCGCGCGAGCTCAAATTTAGCTCAAATTCGCAGTAGAGGCTAAACTCGCTCGCGTCAATGCCAGAGATTTCGGCTAGTTTTGAGATCAGTTTTTTGTTAAATTTACTGGTTTGAAAGATGATTTTTAGCGTCGTTAGCTTTGCGATCTCGCTAAACAGCTCCCACTCAAATTCGCTCAAAAAGCCGTCCACCTCAAGATAAATCTCGCGAAATTCTCTAACGAATCCGCCGTTTAGCTCATAAATCTCAGGCAGCGCGATGCCGTCGTATAGATTTTCAGCCGCGAGCAGCTCCTTATATCGCGCAAGCACCGCCTCAAGGATACCCAGATGCTCCTCGTAATCGGCGTAAATATCGCTAAATTTTAGATCCGCCACACTCTTTTTGCTGATAGCAAGCTCCTTAAAAAAGCTAAAAAGGTAGTCGTTGTTTTTCAAAAACGCGAAAAACTCGGACGGGATACGCAGCCGCTCGGAGGCCTCCCTCACGCTCGCGCAGGCTCGCTGCATCAGCACCAGCGCGTACGCCTCGTCCGCCTCAAAGCGCCCAGGCACCAGCACGGCCTTTTGCTCAAACTGCGCTATCGTCATGGCCTTTGGCACGAGTTCGTTTTGAAATTTCGCGTTAAATTCGCGAATCTTTCGCGAGTTGGTAAAGATATAAAGTTTGTCTAAATTTTGCATAAAGGCTCTTTGTTTTTAGCGCAATGATAGCCCAGAGCGGCTGAAAATCAAAGAAAACTAGCGCGCTTCAAAGCTAAATTTATAAAAGCCCGTGTCGTTTGCGTCGGAGATTTTTAGCAAAATTTGCCATTTGCCTTTTTTAGGCAAGGCTACGGGCGCTGTTTTTAAAATTTGCCCGTCGAATTCGGCGTTTAAATTTTGATTTTGCTCGTTCGTAGCGGGTCTAGTTAGTAAAATCTCGTACGTAAAATTCGGCGCCACCGAGCCATTTTTGGGTTCGACGGCAATCTTAAAATACCCGTTTAGCCCGTCAAATTCGGGCTCAAATTTAAGAGCGTACTTGGCGTCAAATCTGCGCTGGCTAGCCTCGATCTCGTTTATATTTTCATCGACGTTTTGGTAGCGCTCGAAGTAAAACTCGTCCATCTCCACGGGGTTTTTCACGGCCAGAATGATGGTCGCTACGCAGGAGGCGACTATCAAAATAAGCGAGATAACGATAGCGTGAGGCCAGTAGTTTTTAGCCATTTTTCCTCCTAAATTTTCTAAACGCGGCGACGCAAACGACGAGAGCGATAGAGCCGTAGATAAAAATCCTAAACGCATCTAGCGTCAGGCGGTTTTGGTTGCCGATAGCGTTTTGCAAGCTCACGCCCTTGCTTGCGGCGATCTGTTCGGCAAGATCCGCGTAGCCGTTTAAAACGGCGGCGTTAAAGATATCTTTGCCGTTTTTGGACGCTAAAATCGGCAAAATAGAGCCGGAGCTTGGATACGGGCTTAAAATTTTCTCTTTATCAAAAAGCTTAAGCGTCTGGGAGTCGGCAAAAATTTCCACCTTATGCTCCGTTTTAGCAAGCATCAAAAGCGCGTAAGGCGGAGTCAAATTTAGCTGCGCGGCCGCTTCTTTTAGCGTTTTGCCCTCTAGGCTCTCATAAACCGCGACCCCCGCAAACACGCCGCTTTTGCTCGCTAGCTCCTCGCCTAAAACCGCGATTTTATCGCTCACGGCCTGGCTTAGGATGCTTTGATTTACTAAAACTATCTCGCGAGGCAAATTTGAACCCTGCAAAGTCGCCGCGCCGTAAAAAATAAAAAGCAAAAAGATAAAAAATGCGCGGGTCAAATTTGTAAATTTGAGCGCGAGGAAGCGGCAAAGGATAGTTAAATTTGAGCGAGTAGAATTTATAAGCTTCATCGGCCTAGTCGCGCTTTTTCGCGCAACAAGCAAGGTGCGCCGATAAATTTAGGCGTAAAATTTGAAAAGAGGCGGCCGAGTTTGCGCCTCTTGATTTATCAAATTTCATCCCACGAAAAGGTGATTTGGCGTTAGCACCGCCCACGCCGTAAATGCCGCCGCCGCAATGAGTCCCGCGACGATAAATTTCTCCAAAATCGCTTGCATATTTACTCCTTTACGCGCACTTGTTTGGCGTTATCCGCGCTTTTCATCTTTAGCTCGGAGGCGTTTAGCGAGTAAGGCTTTTGCGCGACTTCTTGCTGCAGCTTGATCGCGTAGTACGTGAGTGCCGCTAGGATCGCTAGTAGTAGCCCGGTCGCGATGAGTAGCCCCGTCACGCCGTGTAGACCGAAAACATTTCGATTCGTGTTTTCCATTTATTCTCCTTTAGAAAGCGAGATGACGTAATCGCCGACGGCTTTTTGCTGCAAGGCGTTTAGCCTGCCGTCGCTAAATTTAGGCATCGTACCGATAGCGCCCTTTTTACCGCGCTGCAACACGTCCTCGACAAACTCGGCCGTGCCGTATTTAGATAGATCAGGAGAGTTACCCTCCATGCCTTTGCCGTCCTCGCCGTGGCAGGCTGCGCAGGTCGCAAAAAGCTCCTTGCCCGTTTCTACCAAATTTTCGTTTTTAGTCTTTTTTATACCCGAAATTTCCTTAGCGATGTAGGCCGCGATCGCTTTTGCGCCCTCTTCGTCCGCCATACCCGCAGGCATCTCGCCCATCGGATACTCAAGGCCTTTTGAGCCGTTCATTATCGTATCAAATATCCCCTCTTCGCTACCCCATTTGGAAAGGTCTGCGGCCTTGCCGTTTATACCGTCGCCGGTTATGCCGTGGCAGGAGGAGCACTGCACCAAAAACACGCTCTCGCCCATCGCGTGAAGCGTCTTGGCGTCTGGATTTGCGAAACTCTTTTCAAATTTAGCGTTTGCGGCGGCGACTTCTTCGTTGTATTCGCCGATTTGCGAATATGAATTTAGCGGGTATCCTGCTAGAAAATACCAAATCCCCCAAACCAGCGTCAGCAAAAACATCGCGAGCCAGCCGACCGGAATTTCGTTTTCGTACTCGCCGATGCCGTCCCACGAATGCTCGCTAAGCTTGGCGTCTTTATCTTTGGCGACTTTCATCTGTTTTACGTATTTGCCCGCGACCCCTAACGTTAGCGCGACGATTAGTACCGCGCCGATTAAGGCTAGTAAATTTATATTATCTTCTAAATTTAGCCATTGCATACACTCTCCTTTATAGCCTTGCGCTCTAAAA